>Ga0097691_1000277_pt1 | contig 48148 bp, 46 predicted proteins | sample NGESurdeep072012_8_FD_72858 | JGI IMG/M metagenome (GOLD analysis project Ga0097691, IMG submission 72858) | Arctic peat soil microbial communities from Barrow, Alaska - NGEE Surface sample 210-1 deep-072012 | ecosystem: Environmental > Terrestrial > Soil > Wetlands > Peat ... | reverse complement strand
CATGCGATCGGATTCGTCGAGAACGAGCGTGCGCACATTATTGAGCGAAATCAGGCGGCGTCCGAGGAAATCCTCGAGACGTCCGGGGGTAGCCACGACAATGCGCGTGCCGGCGCGCAGGGCGTCGATCTGCGGGCGCTCGGAGAGTCCGCCGATTACCAGCGCCGCTTGCGGCATCTTGCCGCGGATGGCTTCATACTGCTCGCGCACCTGCATGGCAAGTTCGCGCGTCGGCACCAGGATCAGCACCTCCACGTTTCGCGAGGTGCTTTGCAGCATCCGCTCGACGATGGGGATAAGGAAGGCGAGGGTCTTGCCGGTACCGGTTTGCGCGGTGGCCAGCACGTCTTTGCCGGCCATCGCCTGCGGAATTGCCGCGGCCTGGACCGGAGTCATGGTTGTGAATTGGGATTGGGCAAGTTTCTGCTGGAGCCCAGCAGACAGGGGCAGTTCAATGAACTTCATCAATCGAATCGTCTTTTCTGAAGTGGGCGACTCGCACACGTTCAGAATGCGATTCGCAGTACAGCTCAGCCACTAAAGTCTAGGGAATTTAGCTAGAGAAACGGAAAGCGGAAAGGGCGGGAATCAGATCTTAAGATCGGACCATCGCACCACAGCACACCGCAGCCATAGCGTCGATTTGAAGTATATCACAGTCAGCTGTGATTCGCTCACGCCCCTGGATGGAGAGGGGGTTACGACTCGAAGTCATGGAAGTCGAGTGGGAGCGGCTGACCGTCCTCGTCGTGGGCAATCACGACCTCGCCCGCGGGCTGGACGGCGGCGGTATCACGGGGTTCCTGCTTGCGCTGCGCCCGTTTCTGGGCCTTTTCCGCCTGTTTTTCCTGGCGGGCGCGCTCCTTCTGCCGTTTTGTGAAGGATGTACGTGAGCTTCCAGCCATCAGTGCTCCTATCGGATGACGATAAACCGGGATGAATATGTTGGGTTAAGGATACCACGCCCGATGGCCGCTTGCTTCAACGCACTGTCAGGCCATATTGCTGTGTCATGGGCGGAACGATACTAGGTGGTGATCAGGCCGATCTTCATGTCCTGAAATGCGCCGTGGGCGGTATCGATGACGGTGGCGACCTGCTCGAAATCGAGGTTGCGGTCGGCCTTGATGAACATCACGCGTTCCGCCCGGGTCTTGTAAATCTCCACCAGCCGGGCGCGCAATGCGTTCCATTCGACCGGTTCCTGATTGATCTTCACCATCGGAAAATTGCCGCTACCGTTATCGAACAACTGCACGACCACTGTGCGAGCCACTTCGCCCGGCTTGTCCGCTGGATGTGGCGCTAATGCGTCCAACCCGGTGGTGGTGGTTGCAGAGTTGACGATCATGAATACGATGATCAACACCAGCAGAACGTCGATCATCGGCGTGACATTCATGTCCGCGACGATTCCCTTGGAACTTCCTAGAGTCATTGCCATCACCTGCCTCCTCGCATCTGGTGCTATGGACACCCAGGCAAGGTGCTTCGTTCCTGCTCCAGGAGTGCTGGAGACGAAATAAACCGGGAGCTTTTGTGGGGGTCGCGGTGTCGAGGGAGCTAGTCGCCGATCTTCATGGAAGCCAGTTCGACGATCTGGAAGACCATGTAGAGCTTGGAGACGTCGAGCAGGTCCTGGATGCGTGGTTGGACGTTCGCCAGGCGGAGGGTACCGCCGTGGTTGCGCGCGCAGGTCAGGGAAGTGACGAGGGTGCCGAGGCCGGTGGAATCGACGTAAGAAACATCGCGCATGTCGAGCACGATGTTCTTATCGCCGGCGGCGAAGCGCTCTTCCACTGCGTCGTGCAGGGCAGCCACCGAGTCGCCAATCGTCAGGCGGCCCGACATCACCAGGATGGCAATGTTATCGGCATGGCGGGTTTGGATCGAAATCGTCATTCGTCTCGCTTGATTACGCGCGCGGCGATGATGGCACGAAGCTGGGAAACTGACAAGAGGAACAGGAACAAAAAGCTGAACGGCGGGCTCTCGGCCCGCCGTTTTCTTGCTGCGGATAGGTTGATCGTCAGCTCGCCTGTTTTTCCATGACGGCCAGCGCGATGTCGCGTTTCTCCACCATTTCACTGGTGATCTCGAATTCCTTGACGCGTTTTTGCGCGGGCAGGTGGTACATCAGGTCGAGCATGAGCTCTTCCAGGATCATGCGCAGCCCGCGCGCGCCGACCTTGCGGGCCATGGCCTCGCGCGCGATCGCCCGCAACGCGTCGTCGCTGAACTTCAGGCGCACGTTTTCGAACTCAAACAGGCGCTGGTACTGCTTGGTGATGGCGTTGCGCGGTCGGGTGAGGATTTCGACCAGCGCGGACTCGTCCAGGTCGTCCAGCACCCCGACCACGGGCAGACGGCCGACAAATTCGGGGATGAGGCCGTATTTGATCAGGTCCTGCGGTTCGGTCTTTTGCAGCATGGCCGTGTCGCGCCGGTTCGGGGTCGTCGATTCCAGGGTCTGGCCGGTCTTGAAGCCAAGGCTCTTTTTACCAACGCGGCGGCCGATGATCTTTTCGAGGCCGACGAATGCGCCGCCCACGATAAACAGAATGTTGGTGGTGTCGACCGGTGTGAACTCCTGGTGCGGGTGCTTGCGTCCCCCCTGGGGCGGCACGTTCGCCACCGTTCCTTCCAGTATCTTCAGCAGGGCCTGCTGCACGCCTTCGCCGCTGACGTCGCGCGTGATGGACGGGTTCTCGTCCTTGCGGCCGATCTTGTCCACTTCGTCGATGTAGATGATGCCGGTCTGTGCGCGTCCCACATCGCCGTCTGCCGACTGGAGCAGCTTCAGCACGATGTTTTCTACGTCTTCACCCACATATCCGGCCTCGGTCAGCGTCGTCGCGTCCACAATCGCGAAAGGAACATCCAGCATCTTGGCCAGCGTCTGCGCCAGCAGCGTCTTCCCCGTCCCCGTCGGCCCAATCAACAGGATGTTCGACTTCGACAGCTCAACCTCGGAGTTGCGCTGCCGGTTCATGTGGATCCGCTTGTAATGATTGTAAACGGCGACGGCAAGTTTCTTCTTGGTCTGCTCCTGGCCGATCACGTACTGGTCGAGGAAAGCCTTGACCTCGTGGGGCTTGGGGAGGTGGTCGGGGGCGGCGGCGGTGTGGGTTTCGGAACGGTCATCTTCGAGGATGGAGTTGCAAACCGCGACGCACTCGTCGCAGATATAGGCGCGGGGATAGTCGCTGGGGGAAGAGATCAGCTTGGCGACTGCGTCCTGCGACTTATGGCAGAACGAGCAGCGGAGCGATTCCTCTGAACCTGACCGTGGTTTCACCGTGGTCACTCCTTGATCCGATCAACGCGTCGGTTCACGAGGGGACGCGTCCCCCGCAACAGCGTATGCATACATCTTAGCGCGGACGGTAGATGATGTCGTCAATGAGACCATATTCCTTGGACTGCTCGGCATTCATGATGAAATCGCGCTCGACGTCCTTTTCCACTTTCTCCAGCCGCTGCCCGGTGTGCTTGGCCATGATCTGGTTGAGCAATTCTCGCATGCGCAGGATTTCCCGGGCATGGATGTCGATATCGGTGGCCTGGCCCGAGAGCCCGCCCATGATGTGCGGCTGGTGAATGAGGATGCGCGAGTTGGGCAGCGCGAAACGTTTCTTGGGCGCGCCCGAGCAGAGCAGCACCGCGGCCATCGAGGCCGCCTGCCCGATGCAGATGGTCATGACGTCGGGCTTGATGTATTGCATGGTGTCGTAAATGGCCATGCCGGCGGTGATGGAGCCGCCCGGCGAATTGATGTAGAGCTGGATGTCCTTCTCCGGGTCTTCGGCGGCGAGAAACAGCAGTTGCGCGATGATGAGGTTCGCGATGTTGTCGTCAATCGGGGTGCCGATGAAGATGATGTTATCGCGCAGCAGCCTGGAGTAGATGTCGTATGCGCGCTCGCCCCGCCCGGTCTGTTCGATCACCATGGGCACTAGCATTGAATGTTGCTCCTTCGCAAAACGTGCCGTCCCTACCGGGACGCGATCATTAACCTACAGCATTCCCGGGACTAACGCCCCGGGCTAGGAACTGCCGCCCTTCGGGCTCAAACTCTTACCCGGACTTCGAATAAAGGAAGTCCATGGCCTTGTCGTTGCGAATGCGGTTGCGAATACGCTCGATGGCGCCATCCTTGGTCAGGCGGGCGCGGATCGAGTCGGCGGTCTGGCCTGATTGCTCGGCCAGCGCCTGCACTTCCTTATCTATTTCATCATCGGAAACCTGGATGTTTTCCTTGTCGGCGATGCGTTCCAGGAGCAGGGAAGCCTTCACTTCCCGAACGGCGGCATCATGCTGACCGGCGCGCAGGCGGTTGAGGTCCATTTTGCGCATGTCTTCGGCCTTCATGCCCTGGGCGGCAAGCGCGCGCAGGCCGCGCTCGAGGCGCAGGTCCACCTGGCGCTCGACCAGTGACTCGGGCACCTCGAATTGGTTGCGCTGAATGAGTTCCTCGATCAGCTTGTCCTTACCCTGGCGCTCCGCTTCGTGGCGCTTCTCGTGTTCCATGCCCTCGCGAATCTTCCCTTTCACTTCGTCGATCGACTTGAATTCGCCAAATTGCCTGGCGAACTCTTCGTTCAATTCGGGCAACTGTTTCTGCTTGATGGCCTTGAGCGTGACCGTGTATTCGAACGTCTTGCCGGCGAGGCGCTGGTCGTTGAAATCGGCCGGATAGGAAACCTCGAACTTGCGGACATCGCCGACGCTGGCGCCGCGCAGGTTTTCGGAGAACTCGCGCACCGTGTTCTTGCCGCCGACTTCAATCATCACGTCGTCCACGGAAACCGGCTTGGCGTCGTCCGCGGCCGCGCCTTCCGTGGCACCTGCCGGGGCCTTCGGCGTGCCGGTAAAGGCGGCTTGCACAAAGTCGCCTTCGGCCACCGGACTGCCCTGGATTTCGGTATAAGTGGCGTGCTGTTCGCGCAGTTGCTCGAGAGACTGAGAGACTTCCTCGTCGGAAACCGTGGTGTCCGGATTCTCGACCCGAATGTCGTGGTAGCCGGAAAGTTCGATTTCAGGGAGAACTTCGAACGTTGCCTTGAAACGAAGCGGTTCCCCTTCGTGGAGGTGCAAATCGGTCACCCGCGGCTGGGAAACCGGCACCAGCTTCTGGCGGTCGGTCTCCTGGTGGAAGTAGCGCGGGACAAGCTTGTCCACGATTTCGCTCTTGATCTCCTCGGCGAAACGGCTGCGAATGACGGTGGCCGGAACCTTGCCACGGCGGAAGCCAGGCAAGCGGGCCATTTTGGAGAGGTTTTGAACCACTTTTTCGGTTTCGCTGGCGACGACGTCGGCCGGCACTTCGACCTGAATCTCGCGGCGGGTGCTGCTGCTGGTTTCGGTTGGGATCACGGACACGCCTAAAGGGCACCCCACGACGCACGAAGGCGGCGCGTCAAGGAAACCCCGCTAGAGATAAGTTCAAGGCGAAAAAGGCCTTCCAATTGAATATAAGACCGGGGGAGTGGGGCGTCAAACCGGGCTCAAGGCTCCAGACTGTGTTTTCACGAACGGTAGGTAATGGCAGTTAGAATTGAAATCGATGCCCTCCTGGTTATCTGAACTCAATGAAGAACTGATTTCCTGCCGGCGATGTCCGCGGCTGGTGGAGCACTGCACCACGATTGCGCGGGAGAAGCGTCGCGCCTATCGCGATTGGGAATACTGGGGCAAGCCGGTGCCGGGGTTCGGCGATCCCAATGCGCGCGTCCTGCTGCTGGGGCTGGCGCCGGGAGCGCATGGCTCGAACCGCACCGGACGCATGTTCACCGGCGACAGCTCGGGGAATTTTCTTTATCCGGTGCTGCACGCTACCGGGTTCGCCTCGCAGGGAAAGTCGACCGATGTGAATGACGGGCTCAAGCTCAAGGACGCTTACATCACGGCCGCGGTGCGGTGCGCGCCTCCGGGCAACAAGCCGGCGCCAGAGGAGATCGCCAACTGCTCGAAGTTCCTGGATCGCGAGTTGCCACAGTTACGGCGAGTGAAAGTTGTGGTGGCCCTGGGACGGATAGGATTTGAAGCGTATCTCAATCATCTGAAGCGGCGCGGATTGATTGCGAGCAAGAAGAAATATGTCTTCGGGCATGGGGCGCATTACAGGATGCCGGATGGACGCTGGCTGCTGGCGTCGTATCACCCTTCGAACCAGAACACACAGACGGGCAAGCTGACGGAAAAGATGTTTCGGGAAATCTTTGTCAAGGCGAGGAAGTTAGCAGAAACGTAGCGGCATCGTCACGTGCCGTCCCTGGCGGGACTCACTTTCATACTTCTGGGCAGTTACCCGGCACTGACGTGCCGGGCTATGAACTGGCGCGCCTGCGCCGCTAAGAGATGCAGCGCATGGTTGCAATATGGCTGCACCGGGTAAGTCCAGTCCGCTGCGGGCGCGGGCGCCCGCAGGCGTCAAGATGCAGGGCAGGTGGAGCGCCGCCCCGGCGAGGGCGCCGGGGCCCACAAATCCCAAACAAATAGCGGCGTCGGGTCTACTTCAGACTTGCGTTCTCGATTGTTTCCAGGGAAATTACGCCGACCCATTGCGCGCCGCGGCGCTGCTCAAAGACCACGCGCCCGCCGAGAAGTTGTGCGGCATCCATGGGGCGGAGGTCGCGGTGATATCCGAAGTAGCGGGCCTGCAGGCGTTCCCACCAGCGGAAATCGAAAAGCAGACGCGGTTCCTCCTTGGTCGAAAAAAGCAGGGCGACCTGGTATTGCCCGCGAACGTCGGCGGCGGAGAGGACTTGCTCGACCGAAAAATTCTCGATGCGCAGAATGCGAACGGGTTTCTCGACGTAGCCAAGCCAGGGACGCGTGAGCTCGTCCGAGGCCGGCCAGGCGGTGAGCACGGTGGAATTCGGGAAATGCCGCGCGACGAAGCGGTCGGCGGACTGGTGCAGGCGTATGTAATCGGAGTAGGCGAGGTTGTCTTCGGGGGCAAAGCGGTAGGGGGGCTCGGTCAGGAGCGCGATAAGAAAGGCGAGGCACACGATCGCAAGGTAAGCCGGCCACCAGGGGAGGCGCCGGCGCATGGTCGAGACGCCGAGGATGATCACCAGCGGATAAATGGGGAGCAGGTAGCGCGCGAGCACGGCGCCGCCGAGGACGGAGAAGGCGAGAATGTGGGCAAGGATCAGGACGTAGAAGACGAGTTGGGTGGGGATGGAGATACGGGGACGAACACCATTTTTGATTTCTGATTTTTGATTTTTGATTTGCGCGGAGAGCGGAGGGAGGGTCATGGCGAGCAGGGTGGCGGCGATGAGCAGGGCCATGTTCATGTAGCCGAACAGATGCCACAGGCGAAGCGCGAGGGCAGCGAGAACGCGAACGGGGTGAAGCGTGTCGCCGAGGTTGTAGCGGAAGAACTCGGGATTGCCGAAGACGTGCCCAGTGCGCGTGTAGTGAAAGGCGAACCACAGTGCGAGCGGAATCGCGGAAAGGAGCAGGGCTAGAGATCGGACGAATGGGATATCTGGAGACCTGGAGATCTGGACATCGGAAGACCTGGTGATCGGAACGACATTGCCGAGTGCGGATTGTCGATTGACGATTGCGTTGAGGCGCGGCAACAGCAGCAACAGTTCCCACACAAGAAGCGCTAAAGGCGCAAGAACGGCGGTTTCCTTGGTCAGGCAGGCAGCGGCGAAAAAGGCGATCGCAGGCGCGCGGCGCTGGGCGATGTAAGACTCAAGTCCCCAGAGGATGAACGCTGCGGCTCCGAGGTCCATATGCGCCAGAGAACTTTGCGCGAAGTAAACGGGATAGAGCGCGAGCGCGGCGACGGAGCCGATGGCGACTTCCGTGTTGGCGACGCGGCGCGCCAGTCGAAATACGCCGAGCAGGCAGAAGGCGCTTACCAGCAGCATGGCGCAGCGCGTCACCAGCGGCGTGTAGCCAAATACCTTCCACGCGAGCGCCAGGTAGGCAAGCAGCAGAGGCGGATGTGCATTGGAAACAGTGGACGTCGGGATAAGCGAGCCGGTGAGGAGGATGTCACGGGCAGCGGGGATGTAGTAGCCGGCTTCGTCCCAGAAGTAGGGAAGACGCAGAAGCGGCCAGTGCAAAAGGACGAGGGCGACCCAGCACAGGACGAACAGCAGGATCGAGTACAGCGCGCCGCGAGTCTTCATTTCGGCGAGTAGCGGTCTTTCAAATCGGACGAAACACAAGGTCCTTCGACTCGGACGCCGCAACCTGCACGCGAAACCCGTGCGTGCTGGTTGTTTGCGGCGTCCTCGCTCAGGGTGACAATCATAAAAATATCAGTTGACGATGCCGGTCGCGGCCGCCGCCGGGTCGAGCTTGATTTCGCCGAAGGTCTTCTCGTACTGCTCGACGTTCTGGCGCAGAATGTTCGTCAGCGCCTTGGCCTGCTGCGGGCTGAAGTAGACGCCCTGGAAATTGTGTACTTCGACTTCATTCTCGGCGGGCTGCTGAAGCGTGCCAAACACCAGGAAGAAGTCCCACACATTGACGCGCACCTGCACGGAGTTGGCGTAGTTCTCACGATATTGGGGGGTGTTAACCAGCTTGATATTGGGCTGCATCGGAAATGGCATGGGAGGATTATAGCTTTCAGCTGTCAGCGATCCGCTGATTGGGTCGGAGGACCGGATTGGTACACAGAGCAGCCTGGGAGTTGCGAATAAGACAGGGCTCGCGCAGCGAGAAGCTGAGAGCTGGAAGCTGGAAGCTGTTTTTCTGGTGCGAAAGGGGGGATTTGAACCCCCACGCCCTCTCGGGCACTGGATCCTAAGTCCAGCGCGTCTGCCAATTCCGCCACTCTCGCACGCAGTATCCATTTTAACGGCACTGGCAAATATCCGAGGAAACAAACGTGCGCAAGGGTGGAGTGCAGGATGGAATACTGGTATGCTCTTGCCACCCCGCCCTCAAGACGCGGTCTGCAATTTGCGTCCACAACAGATTTGAGAGGAAGAATGGCCACGACTCCAAATGCCGCGCCCGCCGCCGCTGCCCCGCAAGCAGCGCCGGTAGTGCCGACGATCGCCATCATTGAAGCGATGCTCAACATGGGCAAAAACGTCAGCGATTTGATCCTCTCGCCCGGGCGTCCGCCGCAGGTGGAATTGAGCGGACAGTTGGTTCCCGTAATTGTTGCCGGGGTCACCGCGTTGAGTCCAACGGACACGTCGCGCATCGCCGGCGACCTGATCGGCCAGAACAAGCAGGCGATGGAGCAATTGAAGACCGAAGGATCGGCGGACTTGTCGTATGCGATTCCGGGGAAGTCGCGTTTCCGCGTGAACGTATTCAAGCAGCGCGGGACGTATGCCATCGTCATGCGCGTGATTCCGACCAAGATTCCGACCTTCGCGGACCTGAACCTTCCCGATGCGCTGAAGGAGATTCCGCACCTGAAGAACGGAATCGTGCTGGTGACCGGGCCGACGGGTTCGGGCAAGTCGTCGACCCTGGCGGCGATCATCGACATGATCAACACCAATTATGCGGAGCACATCATCACCATCGAGGACCCGGTGGAGTTCATGCATCCGCACAAGAAGGCAACGATCCACCAGCGCGAGCTGCACAGCGACACGCCCAGCTTTGCGTTGGCCCTGCGCGCGGCGCTGCGGCAGGCGCCGAAGGTGATCCTGGTGGGCGAAATGCGCGACAAGGACACGATCGAGATCGCGCTGACGGCCGCCGAAACGGGCCACCTGGTTTTCTCCACGCTGCACACGATTGACGCGTCGAAGACGGTGGAGCGCATCGTGGGCGTGTTTCCCATGGCCGACCAGGATGCGATCCGGCAGCGCCTGGCCGCCAGCTTCCGCTACTTCATTTCGCAGCGCCTGCTGCCCAAAAAGGACGGCAGCGGACGCATCGCGGTGCTGGAAGTCCTGAAGTCCACGATGCGAACGCGCGACTATGTGGAGAAGGGCGAGACCGAGGGCCGGTCGCTACTTGACGCTATGAGGGACGGCGCGCTCGAAGGGATGCAGTACTTCGACGGCGAGATCGAAAAACTCATTCGCATCGGCACCATCGACTTGGATACCGGCCTTGGTTTCTCCAGCAACGCCGGCAACCTGAGACTGCAACTCGCCGATTTTGCGAGGGAACAGAAGGAAGAAAAACCGGACGACCTGCTGGAAAGATAGGCGCGCGGCTTGTGGCGTGCGGGGACACACTTCCGCCACCGATGATTTCAGCAGGGAAGCGGGCGCTACTGAACGCGGGTCAGGCCCTCGTAGACCCACATCCCGGCGATGATCAGGATGAGGAGTCCGGAAACGCCGCCCAGAATTTGCACTGGGAGAGTCACCTTCTGGACGCGGGCAATGATTTCCTGCTGCTCCTTCTCCATGTGGGACTCGGACTGGTCGAGGAAGAGTTGATCGTCCTCGCGCATGGTCAGCATGCTGCGGTAGATGATCAGGATGACGAGAATAGCGGTGAGAACGCCCCAGACGATCAGCAGGATGGACATCAGCGGCATGCGCCACCTCGTTGCGGTCCCGTTACAGGTACCCCACGGCCACAGCGGGCGCGTGGTACAGGGCCTAATGGCGCAAATTATAGACCTCCCGCCGGAAGGGAAGCAGGTTATTTTCGCGGTACTTGACCGGTGCGAAAAGGCGCGTCCCGGGAAAGTGCTGTTACATCTAAGACTTAGCAAGTACCCGTTTTGCTAATCACAAGGGTATGTGACGCTGACGCCGACGGCTGTATAATCGATATCAGCAAGTTACTCAGGAGATGAGAATGGCGACCACGACCACCACTGCACCGACCGTGACCAAAACCGCACCCCTCAACATGACGCCGACGGCGATTGCGAAGGTGAAGGAAATCATGGGGCAACAGACCCCCGTGCCCGCTGGGCTGCGGGTTGGAGTGGTGGGCGGCGGGTGCTCCGGCTTCTCCTACTCCATGTCGTTCGAGAATGCGGCCGGACTGATGGACAAAAGCTACGACTTCGACGGCCTGAAGGTATACGTGGACGCGACTTCGCTCATGTACCTGAACGGATGCGTGGTCGACTACGTCGAGAACCTGGAAGGCGCGGGCTTCAAGTTCGAGAACCCGAACGTGAAGAGCACTTGCGGCTGCGGTTCGTCGTTCAGCGTGTAAGAAGTTTCAGTTTCGAGTTTCAGTTTCAGGAAAGCCTCGCGAGAATTCGCGGGGCTTTTTGCTGGTTTAGATGTGCCGTCCCTGACGGGACTCGGAGCCAGGGTGATCTAGAGAACCCTGGACTCACGTCCCGGGCTATGAACTGTCGCGCCCTTCGACTTCGCTCAGGGCAGGCTCTGCGGCGCTCAAATTGATAGGTGTCAGATTATTGTTTCGGGACGGTGGGGCGGCCGGGGCCCGTCGGGCCGCCCATAGGCTGGCCGAAGCCGCCGGGTTGCTGGCCCGCGGGTGTCGCGCCGGGGATGCTGCCGGCATTGCCGAAGGTCTTGCCCGTATAGGGGCCGGTGATGAGCGCGCCGCGGTCGGTGGTCGGGTCGTAAACGAAGTACCACTCGTTGTAATGATCCTTGTTGTCGAAGGCGTGGATCCCCTCCGCTTCGCTCACGCTGGAGACGCCAATGATGAAGCCGCCAATTTGCGAATTCGCGGCGCCGCCGGTCGTCGTGGTGGAGCGCGGAGAGGTGCCACTGGTGCCGGTCGGGCTGGTGCCGGGATTCGTTCCCGCTAAACCTGTCGGCTGCTGGGTCCCGGACGCCATCGCCGAAACCGGCGTGCCGACATTGGCGCCGCCGCCTATTTTCACGTCGCCCGGATGCAGAAACTTCCATTTGCCGTCCTCCACCATCGGGTCGGCATAACGCTTGCGCAGGAAGCGGAGGTTATTGGTGTTCTCGAGTTGCTCGATGGTGTTCGGGTAGCGTCCGAACTTGCGGTAGAAGCGCTGGATGGCCCGGGCGTACTGGGCGCCGCGGTGGATCATCTCTTCCTCGCGGTCCCGCTTGGTTTGCTGCGCCACTCGCGGGGCGACGGCGATGAGGGCGAGCATCATGACGGCCATCATGAAAACCAGCACCATGAGCATGTAACCGGATTGGGAGCGGCGGGCCCGGTTCCTTTGAATCCGGTGATCGGCTGATCGCGTCATCTGGTCATCTGGACATCTGGTCATCTGACCATCCATCGTCTAGCCCGCGGTAAGCGGAATGGTCTGCTTGTTGTTGCCGAGCAGGTCCTCGATCTCAACTGAGCTGTTATTGATCTTGACCACTTTGTAGCGGCGGTTGACGACGTCGCCTTCCCTGGCGATGAACACGTCTTCCCCCTGCAACAGGAAAACCTGGCGTGGCTCACCCTGCCGGTTGGCGAAGCCGAAGAATTTCAAATTGATGGGCGGCGGAGGCGGCGGACCGGGATTCGGCGGCGGAGTTGGTTTCGGGGTATCCGTTTTTACCAGGCCGGGGTCGATCGGCTTGGGGATCACGATCTCCGCCTCGGCGCGGAAGATGTTTCGCCCTGCGCCCCTGTACTCGGTTTCCTCGCTGTCCTTGAGCAAATCCAGGCGCAGGCGGGGATCAAGACTGGCGGTTACCGTCGCTTTGCCCTGCGCTCCGGAAGCTTGACGTCCGGCGCGCACGCGACGGGCCGGCGGTCCTGGAGTGGCGGTTCCACTCGCCACTTGGGCTGCTGCCGGAGGCTTGCCGGCAATGACCTCGCCGCCAGCACTGAAGAAGGTGCGCCACACCATCCCCGCCGCGATGACTGCCAATACCGCCGCGATGATTACGGTGTTGCGGTTTTCTCCGCCCAGCTTCATTGGGCTTCCCTCAAATAGGTGTCGAGGTTCAGTCCGAGACGTACCGCACCCTGTTGTTGCTCGCCGAGATTGACGTTGCCGATGACAAAGAAATGCTGCGAGCGCTCGAGCGCGTTGATGAACTTGACTTCCTGCAAGTAGTCTCCGGTGATGGTGGCGTTCACGCGATAGCGGCGCAGGCCGGGAATGTCGGGTTCCAGCTCTTCATAGCGGACGCTCCCCAGCCGCACACCGGTTGCCGAGGCCAACTTCCCGAGTTCGATGCTCAACTGCGAGGCCTGCGAGGGCACGCGTTCCTTGATGAATTGCGAAATCTGCAGGCGTGCGTCCTCGACGCGATGCTGTACCTGGTCGGGTGGGACCACGGTGCGGGTCTTTGCCTGCACCTCCAGCCGAAGCTGGGCGAATTCGTCCTGTTTGGCGGCGCTCATGGTACCGACCGGAGAAAGCAGAATGATGAGGGCGGCCAAGTCCACGACGATCAGGAAGGCCCCGAGGGCGTAAAGATTGCGGCGCGCTGCGCGCAGGTTCGCCATTACGGACGAACTCCTTTCGGCGCCGCTGTCTTCCGCGAGGCGTGATCCGTGGCCGGTGATCGGGGTTCGGCGGTCTTGCCCTTCGCTTCCGGTTCGGAAGCTGTTGGTTCTTTCTTTTCCATCTCGCTGATGGCCGCGGCGGCACTGGGAACGTACAAGGCGGAGATCTCGAAAATCACTGTGTCCCCGGCCGTACCCTTGAGCACATTTGTTTCCGAGAGGATCTGGGCTTCGCGGAAGTCGGGCGCCTTCTCCATGTTCTGCACGAGTTCGATGGCCTTGTCGCGGGAGTCGCCGGCCACCTGCATGCGGATCTGGATCTGGTCGCTGGGCGTGAGCTGGGGCGTGATGGCGACTACGTGCAGGCGCGTCGGCATCATCTTTTCGAGATCGGAGAAGATGCGGGTCCAGGAGAATTGCTTGCGCAGGATCAGGGCGTTGATGGCCTGGGCACGCTCGCGCACGTCGCGGTTCTGTTCCTGGTTCAGGATTACCAGGTCGGCCTTCTCCTGCATATTCAGCTTGTCGAGCCGGGCGCGCTCTTCCGCGACACTGCGCGTCAAGCTATGGGAAACGCGCCAGGACTTCGCGGCGGCGAACACCAGCAAGGCCGAGACGATGAACAGCGCGATCAGCGCCACGCCCCACTGGGTAAAGAAGCGGCGCGCGTTCTCGTACGGCTGGGAGGCGAGATTGATTCTGAATCTCATGAAAAGGAGTGCCAAGTGCCGAGTGCCGAGTTTCGAGCAAAAGCAAGTAATGAGTAATAAGTAATAAGTACTGAGTATCGGTCAACAATTCCGAGATTTCGTTTCTGTTCCATCAAGCTCCGAGCAAGGCCCCGACTACGGAGGCGGCCAGCGAAGCCGGCAGATTACCTTGTGTGCCAACCTGCGAACTGGAAACAAGGTCGCTGACGCGCGCTCCGGTCTGCGCTTCCAGCGCCGCTCCCAACTCACGCGCCGACGCCAGACCGGCCAGAAGAATCCTGGTGACGCTGCTGCCGTAGGTATCCTGGAAAAACACGAGCGATGGATAAATATCGTCGGCCAGGGCTTCCGCGGCGACGGTCCCGGCACGCGCGTTCTCGAGCGTGCGGTACAGCAGCAGGTCGTTGTTCTGTACGATCGCGACACTGGTGGTGTTGGCGTCCACCTTAAGGATGAGCGTCGGATCCGTCGCATCCACCGGGCCCAGCGCCGACAGCATCGAGGGGACCACCACGCCGGGTGAGTAGCCAGCGCTACGGAAGATGCCTTCGTATTCTTGCCGCACCGCCATTGGCGTTACCGCGGCAACTACTTTCACGGCACCATTGCTCCGATGCGTGTCGTAAGAAAGCGCGGCGTCTTCGATGTCGAAGGGAAGCGACTTCTTCAGGCGGAAGCGCACCACGGGATCGGCGTCCTGCCGCTTCTCCGGCAAGGATTCAAAATCCAGCAGCACGATGCGGACGGAAGCGTCGGGAAGAATGGCGATCACATCGCGGCCGCGGCCACTTATGGCTGCGAGAGCGTCGGCCACGGCATCACGCACCGCGGCCGGGCTGGCGACGTTGGCGCCGGCCAGACCTGGCACCAGCGCGCCCGCGGGCAGCGTGCGCGTGGAGAGTATGTCGATCGAAGTGCCCGCTTCGTTGGCGCGGGCGGCAATCACGCGCTCGGGCGCGATCTCGCAGGCGATGCGCGGAATGTGGAGAGCAGTCATCAGTTGCCAGTTGTCAGTTGCCAGTTACCAGTTAAAACAAAAGGTCCCATTCGCTTCGCTCAGGGTGACAATCCCAAAGAATCCTGTTCCCCACCCTAGCAAAACCGGCCAGGGTGGGCCACCCCGGAAACCCGCGTGAGCGGCGAGACGCCGGTGCTACACCGCTACCTCATCGTTTCGATGAAGGTGACCTTGTTGATCTCGCGCAAGGTCGTGGTTCCGTTCATTACTTTATCAAGCGCGGATTCGCGGAGGAACTTCATTCCTTCTTCGCGGCCGGCGCGGCGGATTTCCGAAGAGGGCTTCTTGCCCAGAATCATCTCGCGAATGCGGTCGCTCAGTTCCATCAGTTCGCTGATCGCGGTGCGCCCGCGGAAGCCCGTTCCCGAGCACTCGATGCATCCCTGACCCTCGTAGAACGGACGGTTTGCCCATTCTTGCAGGTTCAGGCCGCCGGCCTCCAGCGTGGCCGCGTCGTAATGGACTTCGTGCCGGCAGGCGGTGCAGATGACGCGCACGAGGCGCTGTGCCAGGATGCAGTTCAGCGCCGAGATGAAGTTGTAGGCCTCGACGCCCATGTTCAGGAAGCGTCCCAGCACGTCCACCACGTTGTTGGCGTGGACGGTGGTAAACACCAGGTGTCCGGTCAGCGCCGACTGAATCGCGATCTGCGCGGTTTCCGTATCGCGGATTTCGCCGACCATGATCTTGTCGGGATCGTGGCGCAGAATGGAGCGCAGGCCGCGCGCGAAGGTCAGGCCCTTCTTCTCGTTCACCGGGATCTGGGTAACGCCGCGGATCTGGTACTCGACAGGATCTTCGATGGTAATCAGCTTGTCCTCGTCGGACTTGATCTCGTTGAGCGCGGCGTAGAGCGTCGTCGTTTTGCCGGAGCCGGTGGGTCCGGTGACGAGCACCATGCCGTAGGGCTCGGAGATATACCGGCGGAAGCGGCGCAGGGTCTCGTCGTCGAAGCCCACGACGTCGAGCGTGAGGTTGTGGAACTTTTCGCTCATCGACTCCTTGTCGAGGACGCGGAGCACGGCGTCTTCACCGTGTATCGACGGCATGATCGAAACGCGGAAGTCGATGAAGCGGTTGTTGTAGCGCACGCGGAAACGTCCGTCCTGGGGCACGCGGCGCTCGGAGATGTCGAGCTCGCTCATGACCTTGATGCGCGACAGGATGGTCGAATGGTGCTCGCGCGCGATGGGCGACATGGCCTGCTGGAGCACACCGTCGATGCGGTACTTGATGATCACGGCATCGTCGCGGGTTTCGATATGGATGTCGCTGGCGCGCCGGTTGAGAGCGGTGAAGATGGTGGTGTCCACCAGCTTGATGACCGGGCTGTCGCCCTCGGCGGTGAGGCGCTCGATGGAGAGGTTGTCGTCACCGCTTTCGTCTTCGCGGATGACGTCGAGCGTGAAACTTTCGCTGGCTTCTTCCAGGACGCGCTGCGATTGTTCCGTCTTCTTGAGCAAGTCAGTGATCTGCGAGAGCGTGGCCACCTTGGTGCGAACCCGGCGGCGCAGCAGCAGCCCGACCTCATCGATCATCATGAGCTGGCTGGGATCGGCGATGGCGATGACCAGCGTGCCATCTTCCACTTCCTCCAGCGGGACGAAGTTGAAGCGGAACATCAACTCGACCGGTACCTTGCGCAACAGGTCGTGCTGGATGGGATAGTTGCGCAGGTCCACGAACTCGCAGCGGTAGCGCCGCGCCATGTCCTTGGCGTGCGCTTCTTCTTCCGCTGGAGACAGCATCGCGGCGCCGTTGCCGCCGTTTACAAAGAGCGGGTTTTTTTTCGTAGCCATGAAATAGTTGTCAGTTGTCGGTTGCCAGTTGCCAGAAAACAAAAGGTCCCATTCGCTTCGCTCAGGGCAGGCGCTTCGACTCGGATGACAGTTTGTGGCTGTTCGCTGGTCTGACGTGTCATTCGTATGTCCGTTAGCGCACGCCTCCCGCTCCGAGCGTGAAAAGAGGCATATAGAGCGAAATCAGCACGAACAGCACGATTCCGCCCATGATCACCAGGATCAGCGGCTCGATCAGCGACATGGCGGCAGTGAGCGCCATTTGCACATCTTCTTCATAGAATTCCGCGACGCTCGTCAGCATGGCGGGCAGCGCACCGGTGGATTCGCCGACCTCGATCATCTCCACCGCGAGGTCCGGCATGGTTTTGGTTTCTTCCAAGCTGTGCGAGAGCGATTGTCCCTCGCGTACGCGTACCGTCGCCGCTGCGATGCCCGCCTTGATCAACCGGCTGGGCATGGATGAGCCGGCCGTCTCCAGGGAGGGAACCAGCGACAATCCGCCCGAAAGCAGCGTGGCCAACATGCGCGCAAACACCGCCACCTGATACTTCAGCCAGATTTCGCCGAGCAGCGGGATGCGCAAGCGGGCGCGCTCGATGGCAGCGCCGCCTGATTCCGATGCCCGCCAGCGCCAGACGCCTGCCACCAGAGCCACCAGGACGAGCACAATTACGGGCAGGTAATGACGGATGCCCACACCCATGTCGAGCAGGATTTGGGTGGTCGGCGGGATGGCATCGGCGCGGCCGATGGCGGCATACAGCGTCGCAAACTGCGGGATCACGTAGGTGGCCAGGAAGGTCAGCATGACGAGCACAAGAGTGAACAACAATGCCGGGTACACCAGCGACGCCAGCAACTTCTTGCGGAACGCCAGCGCCATGCGCTGGAAGCTGATGTAGCGGTTCAGCACTTCTTCCAGGTTGCCCGACTTCTCGCCTGCCAGCAGCGTGGTCGTGTAAATCTTCGGGAAGACGTTCTGCGCGGCGAACGCGTCGGAGAGCAGCTCGCCCGACTTCACGCGGTCATACACACTGTTCAGCACGCTGCGAAAGAACGGGTTGCGCTGGCGACGGTTGAGCAAGTCGAGGGCGGTAAGAATCGGCAGGCCCGCCCGAATGAGGGTAACAAACTGCTGGTTGAAAACCAGGAACTCGTCGAGCTTGATCCGTTTGCGCTGGGGGAGCCGGATTTCGCCGCCCGCAAACACGCTTCGCCGCTTGACCCAGTACACCAGGAACCCCTGCTGCGAGAAGCGATCGCGCACTTCTCCGACCGAGGCGCCCGCCTCCATCCTCTGCAGGACGTGGCCCCGCTCATCGGCCATCTTGATGACAAAGTCAGCCATGTAAGTAGCTTAATTTACAGCGCGGTGGGCGGCCGGCCGTTTACCAGTGTATCACTCGTACTCTGGATGTAAGACGCGCCGGAAGTGCGGGGGGAAGCAGGTTTCATCAATGAATTGAGACTATTCGAAGCGGAGCGCCTCGATGGGATCGAGCCGGGAAGCCTTCCGCGCCGGATAGAAACCGAAGAATACCCCCACCGCGCTGGCGAACAGAGCGGCGACCGCGATGGCCTGCGGTGGAATCGACATCGGCCACTCCAGCAGTTTGCCCAGCAGCAGCGACCCGCCCACACCGACCGCTACACCCATGAGTCCGCCAAACAGGCTGAGCAGCAGCGCCTCGCCGAGGAACTGCGCCTGTACGCTGCCTTCCGTGGCGCCGATAGCCATGCGGATACCGATCTCGCGCGTGCGCTCCGTGACTGAGACCAGCATCACGTTCATGATCCCGATGCCGCCGACGAGCAGGGATACGCTGGCGATCGCGATCAGCAGTATGGTGAAAGTCCGGCTCGCTTCCAGGCGGGCCTGGATGAACTCGTCGGGACGCCGGACGTTGAAGTCGTCGTCCTGTCCGGCCCGGATATGGTGACGCTCGCGCAGCAGGCCGATGATCTGGTCGATGGCAGGATTCACCGACTCCTGCGAGGTGGCCGAGGCCATGATGTCGTCAAGCCAGTTGTTTCCCTTCAGCTTCTTCATTCCCATGGTGTAGGGGAGGACGAGGGTATCGTCCTGGTCCTGGCCGAATCCGGACTGACCTTTGGCTTCCAGGACTCCTACCACCTGGCATGGATTGTTGTTGACCCGGATCACCTTGCCGATGGGATCTTCGGCGCCGAAAAGCTGCTGGCGTACGGTGTCGCCGATCACAATGACGTTGGCTGCACGATCGACGTCGGGTTGCGTGAAGGGCGCGCCGAGAACGACCGGCCAACGCTTGATCGTGAAGTACTCCGGCGAGACGCCGCGCCAGTGGGTGCTCCAGTTGTGATTCCCGTAGACGACGACGGCATTGCCATCCACGTTGGGCGTTATCGATTTGATCAGCGGGATCTGCCGGCCGATGGCGAAAGAGTCCTCCACGGTGAGCGTCTTGGTACCGTGGCTGCCGGTGCGTATTCCGTTGGGCGCGCGCGAGCCGGCTTCGATCCAGACGAAATTCTCGCCCAGGTTGTTGAGCTGTTCCTGGACCTGTTCGGAACCGGCCTGTCCGATGGCGACCACGCAGATGACCGCGCCAATGCCGATCATGATGCCCAGCACGGTGAGCGTGCTGCGCATCTTGTTGCGCGTCAGAGCCTTGAATGCTTCGCGAAATATCGCCCGGGGAGACATGCTGAGAACATTCTAACGCCGCAACGAATTGGGGAAACGGCAGCGGTCGCAGGTGTGAGTGATTACTGGGTGATATCCGTCGCCTCGATGATTTCGACTCCCGGTGGCGGAGTAAAGCGGAACTGGGTATCGGCGAGCGGAGCGTTGGTCCTTTCGCCGGTGAACTGAAACTCGGTGGTAGAACCGTCTCCTTCTTCAATGACGATGCGGCGCAGGCGCGAGTCGGGCGTGACCTCCAGCAGCACCAGGTTGACGCGGTCGGCCATGGATTTCGGGACTCCTCGCAGCACGACATTCCCAGGATCGAGCGGCTTGGCGTCGGGCGCCAGTGAGAGGCCGTCGAATTCTTTTTCCAGCTTTGTTTTCCCGAGCAAATAGCGAAGGGGAGAGCGGAAATCGTCCAGTGTTTTCACCGACGCTTTTCGCACCTGCTGCTCGCCGGGAACATAGAACCATGCGGTCTTGCCATCGCTGAGGAATAGTTTTTGGCGTGGTTGCAGGTAATCCCAGCGCATCTTGCCCGGCTTTTTGAGCAAGAGCGTGCCGGATTCGTTGCGGATGACGCCGGCGCCGCGATAAGTCTCGTTGAAACTTACCTGTAGCGTTTCGATGTGGTTGTAGTGCTGGTCGACGCGGCCGGCAATTTTGTGGACGTCGTTCTGGCCGAGGGCGGTGGCGGCGAAGAGCAGGAGGATTGCGATCGTGCGCAGAGAACGCATGCTGGACATAGATGAAGAGTGCTTTCGATTCGGGTGCAACGTTGCCGATTTACTGTTTTTCTACCGTCTTGTCCAGTTGCAGGAATTCCGATTTCACATTCGGCGGCAGACCCTTGGTGATAAAGGGAAGCGCGTTCCGGTCTTCGACCTCGACGCGTCCGTCCACGATCTTATAGGGGTGGCCGAGCGGGTCCAGCGGAATCCCGCGCAGCAAGCCGGCCTGCACCAGTTCGGCCACGTTTTGCGGCGTCCGGCCAGTGCGAGTCTTGAAGATGTCCACGATCTGCTCGAGGTGTAAGACGTCGTCGTCCACCTTGAGGGCGCGCAGATGCTTGAAGGCGTTTTGCTTGATCATCGCGTCTTCGGTGGTCTCGTAGGTCGTGGTCCAGAGCATGCGGGCCAGTTCGCGTTCGCCGGCGTGTTGTGCCATCGCCGCGGCCAGTATCTTGAGGAAGGGATGCGCGTGTGGAATCTTTGAGCCGCGTTCAAACGTCCGCGCCGCCGCCGCCGGATTATGCAGTTCCATGTATTGAAGAAACCCAAGCTCGTAGTAGAGCTGCCACGTGTCCGGATTTTCGCGGATGCCGCGCTCGATCAGTGCAACGGCCTTCTCCGGCTGTCCCGCTCCCTCGGGCGGTTTTTGTGCCAGGAACGTGGAACCGAATTGGAACGCGACAATGAGGTGAGGGTCGAGAGTGGTGGTGATGTCTAGCAGCGGCGCCAAGAGTTGGTATTGCTGCGCCTTGGCGCGATGCTTTTCGCCAAAGTACTGGATGACCCGGGTCCAGTAGATGTCGGCGGCCAGACCCGTGTATCCAAGACTCATTGCTTTCAATACTTTAGGCGATGGAATGTAAAGTACTTCCTCAAGCGTTGCCCCCTCCCGCATGCGATCGATTTCGCGCAACAGGATCACGGATCCCGCCAGCGAAACCAGCATCACGGCTGCAAGTGCACAGGCGACCTGGCGGCGGTAATTCATTATTTCAGGTCCCGGTATTCGAATATCAGGGCAGCCGCAGCGATCGCGAACGTCGCGTAGAGCAGCGCGTACGCCGAGTTATAGGCAATCAGTGACCCGGCCACCGGCTGATGGTGCGCCACCGACGAAATCACGTTGAGCGCCGAGAAGTTCGGCACCAGGTGCGCCGCGGCGGTAGCAATCCATTTCGCGGGTCCTTGGGCAATGGCGGCAAACGAGCGCAGGTCCTCGGCAAAGGTCCCGATAATGAAAAGGGAAAAGGTAAACACCGCCGATAGCAGCGGCGACGAAAACGACGAGAACAGCAACGCGATGGCGGTCACGATGACGAATTGCAGGACGATGAAATAGAGCGCAACAAGCAGGGAAACGTCCTGGCGGCTGAGTGTGTGCGCCAGGTAGAGCACGCCGGCAAAAAAGCCAAGCGCCATAAAGAAGGTGTTCACCACCAGCGTGCCGACCAACCCGAAGAACTTTCCCAGGATGAACTCCCAGCGGCGGACCGGGCGCGCCAGCACCGTGTAGAGCGTGCGTTTTTCGATTTCCTTCGATACCAGCCCAATGCCGATGAAGATGGCGATCACCACGCCGAAAATTGAAATCGCCGTCAGGCCGAGGTTTACCAGGACGATCAGATGAATGCCGACGGAAATCTGGCCAAACAGCAGCGCGGCCCCCACCATGAGGATGGCGAAAAAAACCAGGTTGTAGAGGACACGGTCGCGCACCGCCTCGCGAAAGGTGTTGAACGAAATGGCGGAGATCCGGTTCAGCATTTGTGAGAATCTCCAATGCAGGTCCCGCGCTCCGCTCGGGATTTCGGCAGCGGGCTCCCGCTTCGCCCGCGCTGCGCGTGGCGTTGCTCACGCCCGCTGATCGCCTCAACGTTCATCGGGCCACCTCGGCAGGAGAGTTGCCGGCAAGCTTTTCGAGGAAGAAATCTTCGAGCGAAGCGCGCACCGGAGTTACGGAGAGAAGGCGGCCGTGCGCGCGGCGAATGGCGTCAATGGCGGCGTCCAATTCCAACTGCGGCACGGTGGCGCGTACCGTATCGCCGGTGGCGTGGACTTGGTATCCCATCGAACTGAGAGCGCTGAGCGCAAGCGAGCCATCCCAAATCACTTCCACCTTGCCGCTGAAGCGCGAGAGCAGGTCCTGGACCACGCCCACGCCGCGCACCTGTCCCCCGTTGATGACGGCCACGCGATCGCACAGGGCCTCGGCATCGGACAGAATGTGCGTGGAAAAGAAAACGGTCTTGCCGTCGTCCTTCAAGGATTGAATCAGGTCGCGGACTTCGCGGCGTCCGATGGGGTCCAGGCCCGACATGGGTTCGTCGAGAAACACCAGCTTGGGATCGTGAATGACGGCCTGGGCGATGCCCACGCGCTGGAGCATACCCTTGGAAAACTTCCGCAACTGCATGCGACCCTGCCCGGACAGACCGACGCGTTCGAGCGCAGCCTCCACCCGACGGCCGCGATCACCCGCCGCTACTCCGGAAAGTTGGGCGTAATAATTCAACAACTCGGCAGCGGTCAGGTAATCGTAGAAGTAAGGCTGTTCGGGGAGAAATCCAATCTGCGCCTTGACGCGCGGATCGCGCCAGTCTTGTCCCAGGATTCGGGCGGACCCTCCGGTCGGGGAGATAAGCCCCATCAGGAGTTTCAGCGTCGTGGTTTTCCCCGCGCCGTTTGGACCGAGGAAGCCGAAGACTTCGCCGTCAGGCACGGTGAGGTCCAGCGGGTGCAGTGCGATCTTCGGCCGCTTACGCCAGAAGCCGGTCAGGTACGTCTTATGCAACCCGAGTATTTCGATGGCAGCCATGACGTAAACGAAATTATAGAGTTGCGAACCAAGTCCGGAAAGTGGCCGGACGCATGCGAGGGAACGCAGTGAGTTCCGGTCTACAATAACGGGACTCGCAGAACCTGGCAATCGGGTCGTCAACGACGCGGCCCCGGGAGACCTGTTTGGCCGGAACTACGCAAAGAGCGGCGCAACCGTCTTTCTCCCCCCCTGCGAAGGATGCCGCCCGGTTGCTGGTCGTACTGGCGCTGGTGCTGGTGGCAGTCTCCTACATCAACACCCTCGGGTTCGCGTTCGTGTACGACGACCTGCCACAGCTTGTCTCGAATCCACGGGTACATTCCTGGGAACACGCTCCCCGGCTGTTCGTAGAGCAGGTCTGGAACCAGTCGCTGCTGCAGGGGACAGGGAACTACTACCGGCCGATTTTCGAGCTCTGGCTGCTGATCCAGTACAGCCTGTTCGGGCTGCACCCCTGGGCCTATCACCTGGTCAACGTGCTCCTGCACATGGCCGTGGTGGGACTGGCATATCTGCTCTTCCGGCGTCTCACCGGGGACCGCCTGACCGCATCGATGGGCACCGTGATCTTCGCGGTCCATCCGACGCACATCGAATCCGTGGCGTGGATCTCCGGAGTGACCGACCCGCTATGCGCGTTGTTCGTATTGGGAAGTTTCCTGGCGTACATGCGCGCGCGCGATGCGGGTTCGTCAACGGGGGACCGGATTGCCTGGCAGGTTGCGGCGCTGGCGCTGTACGCGCTGGCGATGATGTCGAAGGAAACCGCAATCGTGGTCCCCGCGTTGCTGGTGGCTTACGAGTGGCTGCTGGCAAGGCAGGACAGCCTCGCCGCACGGGTCCGTCGCGTGACGCCGTTCGTGGTCATTACGGGTGCGTACCTGCTGGTTCGCCACTGGGTGCTGTTCGGGTTTATGCATCCCGAAGCGTACTCGCTGAAATCGATTGTCTTAACGCTACCGCGCGTGCTCTGGTTCTACACTCACCAGCTCGTGTGGCCGGTCAGGCTTTCGGTCTTCTACGACACGCCGTTCGTAGATAGACCCGGGCTGTGGGATTTCTATCTTCCATTGGCGGGAGTGATTGTGTTCGCTCTCGCTGTCGCGTGGCTGGCCAGGAAGTCGCGTCCGGCAACGTTCGGCGCGGGATGGATGTTGGCTATGCTCGCTCCGGTGATCGCCGGCATATACGTTTTTATACCGGAAGACCTGGTCCATGACCGCTATCTCTATTTGCCGTCGGCTGGTTTCGCACTCATTGCTGCCATAGCACTTCGCAGATTGAGCGACAAGGGCGAACTCTTCGGCGGCCCCAGGCTGCAGATGGGTGTAACAATCGCCTTGGGCGGCATTCTGGCCGCCGGTACTGCGGCGCAGAATATCTATTGGACCAATGACCTGATCCTGTACGCCCATGGAATGAGTGTTGCGCCGCGCAACGTGGTCGCAATTAATCACCTGGCGAACGAGCTCTTCAAGCGCAAGCAGCCTAATTCGGCGCTCGCACTGTACCGGGAATCGCTCAGTATCAAGCCTCAACAATGGCAGGCGTACTTCGCATTGGGCATAACCTTACACGAGCTCGGCGACTACCCGCAGGCAATCTCAGTGCTCGAACAAGGGGTGCAGGTCGCTCCCCAGAATTCGGAACAGTACTATTTCTTGGGCCTGTCATATCTCGCACTGCAGAACTATCCTCGTGCCGAACAGAATCTCCGGCGCGCCCAGCAGCGCAATCCCAAGCGGCCCGGGCTCAATCACGCGCTGGCAACCGCATTGCTGAAGCAGGGCAAGATTGAAGAAGCGAAGGACGCCCTGCGGGCGGAAGTGGACCTTACGCAAGATCGCAGCGCCGCGGAAGAATTGGAAAGGCTTCAGAGGCAGTAGCGCGCTTCCGTTCCAAGTGTTGTAAACAGCAAAAGGAGCAGTGGATTGCTCCACTGCTCCTTGGCTTGTACCCTCCCCCAGGTACTTCGCCAAATTTACAGAATCGCTGACTTACTGCAGCGGGCTGTCAGTCCCTGTCGCGGCGGTGCTCACGTTGTTGCGAATCACGCCCGACTGGTCGCTGTAGAAGTGACGCTGGCCGGTCTGCGAGTTCTGCGGATCGCCATTCACGGTATACATCGTAGCCGGACCGCCGGTGGCGGCTCCGCCCGTAGTAACGGCAAATACGTAGCCGCTCTTGGTGCCGCTGGCCAGGACTGAGTCAATCAGGCCCGCGCCGGTCGCGGTGCCACCGGTTCCGCCCAAGTCCGGCAGAGTGGCAAAGCCAACATTATTGTAAGTGGTAGCGTAGGTGACTTCCGATGTGTTGATGGTGCGGATCGAACCCACCGCCGACGCTTCGTTAGCAGCGATACGGGAACGGAGCAGGTTCGGGATGGCGATCGCGGCGATGATCAGAATGATCGCGACCACGATCAGCAACTCGATCAGCGAAAAGCCTTTTTGTTTGCGCATGTGTGTGTCTCTCTCTCTCCACGAATTTGATTCGTGCGTTTACGCCGACTTGATCGACCGGCACTCGCAATAAGAATCTGCAAGTGCCGTGCCATGCTGCGCGCCGTCGGTCTCGCTTCGGTTGAAAATTGCAAACGTATGATGTACAAGACGTTGCATTGAATATGCTTTTTGGGATGGCTCACCAAAGTGGACAGAAGTGACAGTTTTTGTCACAAATACTTCGCAGTTTTTGTCGAACTGGCCTCTTCCAGCCTAGGCTCAGAGCTGGCACAAACATGGGCTACAATGGCCTGACTTGCTTCCTCCTGGAAGGTACATGACATTGACCCAGCCCAACGGGGCTAGTGTGAGAATCTGCAATCGTCTCCTGGCTGCCGTACTCCTCGCCACCGCTGCCGCCTACCTTTGGACCCTTCAGTTCGGTTTCGTTTACGACGACCTGGGCCAGATCGTTTCCAACCCCCTGGTACAGAGCTGGCGGTACCTGCCCATGTATTTCCGCGGCAACGTGTGGATGCAGCAGAGCCCGCTCGGCAACTACTACCGGCCCGTCTTTCTTGCCTGGCTGCTGCTGAACCACACGATCTTCGGTTTGCACCCGATGTTCTGGCACCTGACGAACATCCTGGCGCACCTGGGGGCGACGGCACTGGTGTACCTGCTGGCCTTGCGGCTCACGCGCGAACAGAAGATCGCGGCAATAGCGGCGTTGATTTTCGGCGTGCATCCCGTGCACATCGAATCGGTGGCGTGGATCTCCGGCGTCACGGAGCCGTTGTTGGCGCTGCTGATGATCCCGTCCTTCCTCGCCTTCATGAACTACCGCGAGAAGAAGGGGACACACTGGCTGTCGATCTCCGTCGCATGGTTCGCCGTCGCGCTGCTGGCGAAGGAAACGGCGGTGGTTCTCCCCGGATTGATGGCCGCGTACGTTCTGCTCTGCCCGGACGAAGATTGGAGGAGAAAGTTCGCGGATGCGGCCAAGGTCGTGGTGCCATTCGCGGCCGTTACGCTCGTCTACCTGATGATGCGCGCTTCCGCCCTCCACGGCCTGGTACACACCACCGTCGACCTGCCGGCCAGCATCAGCCTGTACACGCTGCCGTCGGTGCTGTGGTTTTACTTGAAACAACTTGTCGTTCCGATTCGTTTGAGCGCTTTCTACGACACGCCCTACGTTACGCACGTCAGTTGGAAGTACTTCCTGTCGCCGTTGCTGGGAGTCATCCTTGCGGCCGCAATCATCGCGTATGCGTGGTGGAAGTCGCGCTCGCCGCTGGTCGCATTCGCGGCAATCTGGATGCTGCTGCCGCTGGCGCCGGTTATGAATCTCGCGCTGCTGCCGATGGGCGATTTCATTCACGACCGCTATTTGTATCTGCCGTCCATCGGATTTGCGCTGCTCGCTGGAATGGCGCTGGCCAGGCTCGATGCGTGGAAGATCGCGGGACGTCCCGCCGGCACCATAGCCGCAGGCGTCGTGGCACTGGTGCTGATCGCGGGTACAGTCGCGCAGAGTCTGCCGTGGTCCGACGATATACCGCTTTACACGCACGGCATGAAAGTTGCGCCGATCAACGATCTGCCGCGGAACAAGCTGGCGGCGACTTTCGTGGCGCGCGGCATGTACGACCAGGGAATCCGGCTGTATTCCTTCGTACTTGCCAATGATCCCGATTACTGGTACGCGAACTACAGGATGGGATACGCCCAGTACATGACCGGCCACTACGACAAGGCCCAGCAATTTCTCGCCAGGTCCGTCGCCCTCAACCCGGTGCCGGACGCTCTTTATTACCTTGGGCTGGCTTCGACCAAACTCAAACAGTACGACGCGGCCGAGTCGGCGCTGCGCGAGGCGTTAAAGCGCGAGCCCAAGGCGCCCGGCTACTCGTTTGCATTGGGAATGGCGATGAAGGAGCAGGGAAAACTTCAGCCCGCACTGGAATCGTTCCGCGCCGAACTCGCCGCCAATCCAAACGATCCCGGCACGTTGGCGCAAATCAGCGAAATCACGGCAAAGCTGCAACCGGTGAAATAATCCTGCGCAAATCATGACGTCCGCAACCGGCACGCTCGAACGAAAAACGGAAGAGTCGGAACCGAGTATTCGCATCGGCCGGTTCCGCTTCGGGCCCGGCGCGCTGCTTCGCCTGGCGCTCATCGCTACTGCACTCGTCTACGTGCGGACCATCACCTACTCATTCGTCTTCGACGACACGCTCCAGATCGAAATGAATCCATGGATCCAGTCGTGGAAGTTCTGGCGCACGTTTTTCACCGGGCACGTGTGGTCGTTCGGGCGTGCGCACATCCAGGGCAACTACTATCGGCCGGTGTTCATGGCGTGGTTGGCGGGGAACTACTCGCTATTTAAGCTCACGCCCGGATGGTGGCACCTGACGACCATCGCGGCACACGTGCTTGCCACCGGCCTGGTGTACCTGCTGGCGTCGCGGCTATTGCGGGACCGTTGGGCGGGTGGAATCGCGGCGCTGCTATTCGGACTGAATCCGCTGCACATCGAGTGCGTGGCATGGGTTTCGGGCATTCCCGAGGTGCTACTGACGATTTTCTTCGTCGGCGCGTTGCTGGCATATCAGAACTGGCGAGCAGGGAAGCGCGTGGTGTGGCTTGCGGCTTCGGTCGTGCTGTACGCGCTGGCGTTGTTGTCGAAGGAGACGGCTCTCGCATTCGTTGCGGTGCTGGCGGTATACGCCTGGACCGATTCCGAGGGCAACAGCCTGGGTGCGCGGATCCAGCAGACGATCGCGCGCTGGTTACCGTACGTCGTAGTGACCATCGCGTACCTGGTGGTTCGCAACCGGGTGCTGGAAGGACTGGTGAACTCAAGGCTGGTGAGGCCCATGAGTTGGGTCGTGCTGACTTGGCCCTCGGCTCTTTGGTTTTATTTGCGACAGATGCTGTGGCCGTTCCGGCTCAGCATCTTTTATGACTTCGAACTGGTCCGGCACTTTTCGGCAGGCGCGGTATTGGTGCCTGCGCTGCTTTCCGCGGCCGTGATTGCCGGGTGCTGGATGATCGGCCGGCGCGCGCGGTTGGGAGCGCTTGCAGCCATGTGGATTCTTGCGCCGCTGGCGCCGGCAATGGTGGGAATCAAGGTCTTCCAGTGGCACGACTACGTGCACGACCGCTACGCGTACTTGCCGTCGGTTATGTTCGCGATCTTGTTGGCGGTCGCGGTCAGGTCGGGAGCTGAGTGGTTCGTTGGGATGAGAACCGCACAGCCGGTGGGTAGAAAGCGATGGTACGGCGCCGTCGCTGTCGCGATCACGGCCGCGATTGCGCTTACCTTTGCCGCTTCGACCGCCGTGCAAAGCAAGCAGTGGGACAGCGAACTGGCACTGTTCTCGCATGCTCACGAGCGCGCGCCGCAGAATGTGCTTCCGCTCGACTACCTCGCGCGCACGCTGTACGGCGTCGGCCGCAGCGAGGAAGCGGTACAGAAATTCCAGGAACTGCACCAACTCGATTCGAATTACTGGGCAGGCAATTACGTGCTCGGCGTGGCCTATTACCAGATGGGCCGCTACGACGACGCCGAGATATACCTCCAGCGCGCCACTGAAGTGTGGAAGCTGGAGACGACCATGCCCGATGCAACGCAGTACTACTACCTCGGACTGGTGCGACAGCGGAAGGGTGCATACGAGAGCGCGGAGGTGGCGCTGCGCAAGGCAGTGGAGATACGCCCCGACGCTCTCGGCTACCGCCTCGCGCTAGCAAGCGTTCTCGAACAGCGCGGACTCAAAAGCGAGGCTGCTGAGCAACGACTGCTGGAAGCGAAGAACCGGAAAGCTTTCGAGCAGAGGCAGCGGGAATTTGGAGATACGAACTAGCCGGCAGACCAATCCTGTTGCTCCGAAACCAGGAGTGACGAGAGCAGACCGCAGGCGAGACACCTGTCCTACCAGTCAGCAGGCGATCTGGTCGCGCGAAATCTTCAGCCCGTTGAGATTTCCGAGCACGGTCACAGCCACAAGTTCTGGAATGAAAAACTCGTTCGCCATGGCCTGGAGTTCCGGCACCGTGACCGCTTCCACACAACGGATAATCTCGTCGAGCGAGATGAAGCGGTCGAAATACATTTCCTGGCGCGCCAGGTTCGACATGCGCGCCGCCGAGGACTCCAGGCTCAGCATCATGCTGCCCTTCAGTTGGTCCTTGGAGCGGCGCAATTCCTCTTCGGGCACGGGCGTTTTTTTCAACGCCCGGTATTCGTTCATTACCGCCTGCACCACCTTCGGCGCCGACTCGCGCGATGTCCCGGCGTACACCGACATGCATCCGGTATCGCGGTAAGGGTTCAGCTCGCTGTAGATCGCGTAGGCCAATCCCTGGCGCTCACGGATGTTCTGAAAGAGGCGCGAACTCATCCCGCCGCCCAGCAGTGTGCTCAGGATGTACGAGGTATAACGGCGTTCGTCCGAAATCGGGTGCGAGGGCACGCCAATGCAGATCTGCACCTGCTCGAGCGCCTTCTTGTTGCGCATCATGATACGCGCGGAAGGCTTGGGCGGAAGCTGGTGGAAGCCGTTCTTACCGGCCTTCAACCCGGAGAAGCGCTGCTTCACCACGTCGACGAAGCGCTCGTGCCGCAGGTTGCCGGCGGCGGAGACGATCATGTTGTTGGGGATGAAGATCCGCTTCCAGTAATCGGTCAGCGGTCCCTGTTCGAAGCGCTTTACCGTTTCCTTCGTCCCCAGGATCGGCTTGCCCAGCGGGTGGTCCTTCCAGAAATTCTGGGTGAAGATTTCGTGGACGAGGTAATCGGGATTGTCCTCGTCCATCTTGATTTCTTCCAGGATCACGCCGCGTTCGCGCGTGATGTCCTTGGTATCGAAGACGGGATTCAGGACCAGGTCGCTGAGGATGTCGAGCGCGAGGGGCACATGCTCGTCCAGCACCTTGATGTCGAACGAAACGCACTCCTTGGCGGTGAAAGCGTCCATGTTGCCGCCAATCGAGTCCACCTGGCGCGCGATGTCTTCGGCGCTGCGGTTCTTCGTGCCCTTGAAGACCATGTGCTCGATGAAATGCGAGATCCCGTTGAACTCGGGCTCTTCGTGGCGCGAGCCCGTCTTGATCCAGACACCGATGGATACGGAGCGCAGGTGCGGCATCTCCTCGGTGAGGACGATGAGTCCGTTGGGCAGCACTTCGCGCCGGATGTTTCGCACTTCATCCATGACGGTTTCGACTGCTTTTATACGACTGGCCGATTGCTCACCCGAGGGGGCCTCGATGCCTGGGCTGGGGCCGGTTAGATTCTGGCACAACGCACCGTTGCTCGTCATAACCATAGTCGCCGCCGTATCAACCGGTTACGTCTGCTACGAGGGCGACCGCCCGCCGAACCTTCGCCGTGCCACTCGGCGTTAATGCTCCGAATGGCCACCTACTCTGCGCGTTACAATGAATGCAGCGGGACGCCAAATCCGCCAGATACTACTTTGGATGCATGCCACTACCGCAAAATAAGGAACTTTTAGGCCTTTCGATTCAAGAGCTTAGCTTGATCGTGGAGGGCCTGGGGCAGCCCGCCTACCGGGCTAGGCAGCTTGCCGAGGCGATTTACCGCCAGAGAGTGGAGTCGCTGGAAAAGATAACCAGTCTGCCGGCGACGTTCCGCGCCGAGCTTGCGGCTTGCTACTCGGTTGGTTTGCCCGAGGTCCCAAAGAGGTTCGTCTCGCACGATGGGACGGTCCGCTACCTGATGCAGTTCGCCGATGGGCAGTCGGTTGAGACGGTATGGATGCCCGATGGCGACGACGGGGAGCAGGGCGACGGAAGCGACGCGGGAGACGAAGAGATGCAAGCCCACCCTTCCAAAACCAGTCAGGGTGGGGCACCCCGAAGGCGGGCGACGATCTGCGTGTCCAGCCAGGCGGGATGCGCCGTCAACTGCCAGTTCTGCATGACCGCACTGCTTGGACTTCTGCGCAACCTCTCCGCGGGAGAAATCGTCGGTCAGGTCCTGCGCGTCCTGAACGAACACCGCGTAAATCTCGACACCGAACGCGTGAACCTGGTCTTCATGGGGCAGGGCGAGCCGTTCCTCAATTACGACAATTTCATGAAAGCCGTGCGGCTGCTGGTGGAAGAGTCCGGAATCTCCGTCTCGCGCATGACCGTGTCCACCGCGGGCATCGTTCCTGCGATTCACGATTTCGGGCAGGAGCCGGTGCGCCCGAAGCTGGCGATTTCGCTGAATGCGTCGAACGAGCAGCAGCGCGTCGAGATCATGCCCATCACGCGCAAATGGACGCTTGAGCGATTGATGGCCGCCGCGCGCGAGTTCCCGTTGCGCCCGCGCGAGCGGCTGACCTTCGAGTACGTCCTGATCGAGGGCGTGAACGACAGCGGCGAGAATGCGCGTGAGGTAGTCGAGTTGCTGCGAGGGATCCGTGCCAAGGTAAACCTGATCGCACTCAATCCGGGGCCCGAGATCCCTTTCCGCACGCCCGCTGAAGAGCGTGTGCACGCATTCCAGCAAGTCCTGATTCACGCCGGAATCCCGACCTTTATTCGCCACCCGCGCGGCCGCGACATCTTTGCCGCCTGCGGGCAGCTCAAGCGCACCGAATCGGTCGAGATCGCCTCATAGCTGCGCTGCCTCAGGCCTCGCGCCTCTTGCCGAGTTCCTTGCCCATCATGAGCGCGTCGATCTTGTCGAGGTAATACCGGGGGATGGTTTTGACCACGAAATAGCCCAGGCGTTTGTAGAACTTGATGGCCGCCAAGTTGTCCACGGCCGTTTCGAGGAAGATGGTTTCGCAGCCGTCTTCCTTCAGGCGCGCCTCAATGTCCAGCATCAGGCGGGTGCCGAGGCCGGTGCGGCGCGCGTCGGGCAGGACGTCAATGGTCACAATGTGTCCCAGCCCGCGGCGCGGTTGCTGGCCGACACTAAATCCCGCGATCTTCCACTTGGAACGCGCCGTGTTGCGCGTTTCGCCCACCAGCGTGAAGGCGCCGCGCAGATTCATGTACCAGGCGAGCTCGCGTCGCGTGTACGAGATGCCGGGCTCAAAACACTCCTGGTCGATGCGCCACAGCTCGTCAAAATCCTCGGTTGTCGCTTCACGGATGCGGACGTCCACCGAGCGATTGTAGCGTCAGGACGAACCTGTATTCCTACCCTTCCAAAACCGGTCAGCGTGGGGCACCCGACGGAGATGCTAAACTCGCGCGTTCATGCCTGCGCGTTCCCAGCCACGGTTGCGCGTCGCCGTCGATACCGGAGGGACGTTTACCGACTGCGTCTGGATGGAGCGCGGCCGCGTGCGCATGCTGAAGGTGTTCTCCACGCCTGCCGATCCGTCGCGCGCGATCATGGAAGCCGTCGAGCGCATTGGACACGATGGCCCTGTCCTGCTGCTGCACGGAACGACTGTCGGAACCAACACGCTGCTCGAACGCAAGGGAGCGCGCGTTGCTTTCGTCACTACCGCGGGATTCGAAGACTCCATCGAAATCGGACGCCAGGCGCGACCCAAGCTCTATGACTTCTTCTTCGAGCGCGTGCCGCCGCTGGTGGCTTCCGAGTTGCGATTCGGTGTTGCGGAACGCACCAGCCCGGAAGGGAAGTCGCTCAAGAAACCCGACCCTGCGGAATTGAAAAGACTGGCGGCGGCGTTAAGCAGGGCACAGCCGGAGTCGATAGCAATTTCGTTCTTGTTCTCGTTTGCGAATCCGGACAACGAGCGGGCCGTCGCCAAAGCGCTCGGGCCGCTCGGAGTGCCGCTCTCGCTCTCGCACCTGATTCTTCCCGAGTTCCGCGAATACGAGCGCGCCAGCACCGTCGTAGTGAACGCGTATTTACAACCGGTGGTGGAGCGCTATCTACGGCAGTTGGAATCCGCGATTGACCGGCGCGCGGGCAAGGGATCGCAGGTGTTCGTGATGCAATCCAGCGGCGGAATCACGTCGCTGAACTCAGCCGCCCGCGAACCGGTGCGTACCGTGCTCTCAGGTCCGGCCGGCGGCGTGGTGGGCGCATCGGTCGTGGCCAAGCGCAGCGGATTCGAACGGATCATCGGCTTCGACATGGGCGGAACTTCCACCGACGTTGTCCTGGTGGACGGCGTGCCGCGCGCGGGTTCCGAAGGAGAAGTTGCCGGCCTGCCGGTGCGCGTGCCCATGCTCGACATTCACACGGTCGGCGCGGGAGGCGGATCGCTGGCACGCTTCGACGCTGCCGGGGCGCTGCGCGTCGGACCCGAGTCCGCCGGCGCAGATCCCGGTCCCATTTGCTATGGACGAGGCGAGCAACCGACGGTGACCGACGCAAATCTGATTCTCGGCCGCATTCAGCCGGAGCGCTTCCTCGGCGGAGAGTTCCACCTGGATTTGCCGCGCACGCGGAAGATCGTGAGTGGCTGGCTGAAAAAGAGCCAATCGTCAATGACGATCGAGGAATTTGCGGCCGGAGTGATTCGCGTGGTGAATGCGACGATGGAGAAGGCCATCCGCGTGGTGTCCATCGAGCGCGGCTACGATCCGCGGGATTTCGCGCTGGTTGCCTTCGGCGGCGCCGGCGGACTGCATGCCTGCGAACTGGCTTCCGGGCTCGGGATTCGCCGCGTGCTCGTTCCCGCCATGCCGGGCGCGCTCTCTGCCCTCGGCATTCTCGTCAGTGACGTCGTAAAGGATTACTCGCGTACCGTCGTTTGGCGTACCGGAGAGACGGGCTGGCAAGCGCGCGCGCAACGCGAGTTTGTCCGGATGCGCAAGGACGCCCAACGCGATTTCCGCCGCGAACGCTGGGCCGGCAAGATTGAGTTTGATGAAACCGCGGACCTTCGTTATCGCGGACAGGGCTTCGAACTCAACGTCCACTTCGGACGCAACGTCCTTCGCGACTTTCATTCCGAGCACAAGCGCCGCTATGGCTATAGCCACGAGCAGCGCGAGGCGGAGGTGGTCACGGCGCGCCTGCACGCCCGACTGGCGGCGCCGAAGCTGCAATGGTCACCGGCGGAGACTGCGGTTCGATCCAAGAATGAACGCGCACCGGTCTGGGTAGCAGGGAAGTCGCAGACGGTCGCCGTGATCGACCGCGCTTCGCTGACTCCCAAGTGGCGGCTGCGCGGGCCGGCAGTCATCACTGAGTACAGCGCCACAACCTGGGTCCCTCCGCGGGCCGGCTTCTACCTGGATTCGGCCGCCAACCTGATCGTCGAACTCTGACCCGCGGGAGTAGACCGTAGCCCCGTCGTAGGCATTTTGTTAAAATTGAAAGTCGAGGCGCTTTGCGGGCGTGAGGCGCGACAGCGCCGGGAGCCCGCAGCCGAGATCCTGAGCCGCAGGCGAAGGACCTCTACAATTCGATATTCAGGCCCGATTGACCACTACCGGGTCTGCGGCGCGGAGAGGTGCGTGAGTGGTTGAAACGATCCGCCTCGAAAGCGGACATACCTTAACGGGTATCGGGGGTTCAAATCCCTCCCTCTCCGCCAGATCTCTTTTCTCCAGTTACTTCAGCAGGTAGAACACATCGGTCTGGCGCTGTGCGGGATCGTCGGCCCAGTCGCCGTAAATTTCCCAGGCCGGCCCGGTGAGCTCGTGCCCGTTTTCGCGACACCACTGCATAATTGCCTTGTGCGCCGCAGCCAGCTTCTCGTATTCGCCCTGATGGGTACAGGTCGCTACCGCACCTTCGGGCGTAGCTGAGCAAATCACGTTTCCGTCGCTGGCGAAGGGCGCCGACACCTGTACGCCGGCTTCGATAGGAATGCCCTCGGGCGTACTCAGCAGGTTCCGGTTGGCCAAGTTGCCATAGAGCACTACGTTCTGGCCCGTCTGAAGACGCGATTTACGCACGAAGGCGTAGAGCTGGTCGTAGAGCTGGCGGATCGTCGTGCCGATGTTCTCGGTATTGGCCCGTCCGCGCACCGCCGCAATCAGCCCCATCGGGACCTGCGCGATCGTGATCTCGTACTCAGCCACCTTATGTCGTCTCCCCGGCCGGAGCGCGCTCCCGCTTGCGGCGAAAGAACTCCTGCAGCAGGTCCATGCAGCGCGCCGCCAGCACTCCCCGCGTGACTTCCATTTGATGATTGAGTTGGGGATGGTTCAGCACCTGCATGACGCTGCCGACAGCGCCTGCTTTCGGGTCGTCGGCGCCGTACACCAGCCGCTTCAAGCGCGCGTGGACCAGTGCCCCGGCGCACATCGGGCAGGGCTCGATGGTCACGAACATCGCGCAGTCCACCAGACGATGATTGCCCACCGCTGCGCCCGCGTGCCGCAACGCCAGGATTTCGGCATGGGCCGTAGGATCGTTGTCGGTGAGATTGCGATTGGCGGCCCGCGCCACGATTTTGTCATCGCAGATGATGACGGCTCCGACCGGCACTTCGCCCAGTGCTTCGGCACGGCGCGCTTCGCGCAACGCCTCTTCCATCCACAGTTCGTCGGAACGTTCCTGCATCGTGGCGAGCGTATCAGTTCGTAGTTGTAAGTTGAAAGTTGTAAGTTCGCGAATCTTCGACTCACGATGCCGCATCCGACGCAGTATTGAGTCAAATCCCAGGTACCGCGGGCGGATACTGGATTTCCGCCCGGCAGTCGGTTAGAGTTCACATCGTGGGGATGAAAAAAGCACTGAATCGGTTATTTTTTACGGACCTAATGCGGGGCCTGTCGCTGACCTTTCGCTACCAGGCGCCGAAAGAGGTCTATACCGAGCAATACCCGCTGGAGCGGCCGCAGGTGGCGGAGCGCTACCGGGGCGCGCCTCGGCTGAACGTCAATCCCGAGACCAATGAGACGCTTTGCATTGCCTGCGATCTCTGTGCGCTGGCCTGTCCGGAGCACCTGATCATGGTGACCTCGGAGCGCAATCCGACCACGCGCCGCAAGGAACTCACCAACTTCACCTACGATCTGAGCCGCTGCATGTTCTGCGGTCTTTGCGAGGACGCGTGTCCAACCGACGCGCTCGAGCTTTCACAGGACTTCGAGTTGGCGAACTACACCCGCGAGGGCGCCATCTGGGACCGTCAGACGCTGGAAAACGGGCCCCAGCCGGTGAAGTACACGAGATAGACTCAGGGCTTAGGGCTTCAGGGAGAGCGCTGCTGACATCGGCAGCGCTTTTCAGTTTCAACTCAATTTTCCTGATGCCCAAAGCCTAAAGCCCGGGCTGCTGCTGCGTCATGCAGTGGATTGCGCCCAGGCCCCAGACCAGGTCGCCGCAGTAGATCGGGACAATGTCGCGGGCAGGGAAGAGGTCACTGAGAATGTTCAACGCGACGCGGTCATTCTTGTCGTTGAACACCGGAACCAACACGGCGCCGTTCACGATGTAGAAATTGGCGTAGCTGGCGGGCAGGTGGCGGCCTTTGAACACAACCGGCGCCGGCATTGGCAGATCGACAACCTGCAGCTTGCGGCCGCTCTGGTCCGTGGCTTGCCTTAGCCGCTCACGATTGACGCGCAGCGGTTCGTGATTGTCATCGTTCTTGTTGGGCTCGACCGCGGTCAGCACCGTGTCGGCGGCAACGAAGCGCGAAATGTCGTCTACGTGCCCATGCGTGTCGTCGCCGGTGATGCCGCGATCCAGCCAGATCACTTTTTCGATGCCGAGATAATCGGCGAGCACCCGCTCCAGTTCCTCCTGCGACATTCCGGGATTGCGGGACTGAACGTCGCTCAGCAGGCACTCTTCGGTCGCGAGCAACAGGCCGCGGCCATTGGCGTCGATGCTTCCGCCCTCAAGCACGATGCGCTTGCCGGTCACTTCGGGGCGGAACGCGGGTACGCCAGCCCATTTCACGATTCGTTCACTAGCCTTCGCATCGTCGCGCCAGTCGGGATACTTCGCCCAAGCGTTGAAGTGCCAATTCACCGCTGCAATCGGATCGTTCTTGTTCTGACGCTTGACGAAGATGGGCGCCGAATCGCGCATCCATCCGCGATTGGTGACCACTCGCCGGAAGCGAATGTTGTCGCTGAACGCGTTTGCCTTATCGAGTACGCCTCGCGCCTGTTCTTCCGCGCGCGCGTCCTGCACCAGGATCTCTATGCGCTCCGCGCGCGCCAGATTGCGGACGATCTCGGCGTACACCCACGGGATGGGCTGGAATTTCCCGGGCCAGTCAGTCTTGTTATGAGGCCATCCGAGCCAGGTCGCGGCGTGCGGCTCCCACTCGGCCGGCATGCGGTAGCCGAGGGAGGCGGGCGTATCGGTTTGGGATAACTTAGGCACTTTGTCGACTGTAGGGGTCCTTCGACTCGGACTCGCTTGCGATCGCCAAAAGCGGGCGAACGCTTCTTGCTCGTCCTCGCTCAGGATGACAGCAGAAAAGGATCATGTATGCCCGGAACATTTCGGCTTAGTCCAGAAATCTGCTCGTGATCGGCGCGTACGTATCAATCCTTCGGTCGCGCAGAAACGGCCAGTTCCGTCGCACTTCCTCAATCCGCCCCAAGTCCACTTCGCCGATCAGAATTTCTTCGTCATGGTCGGACGCCTCGGCAATGACCTGTCCGAACGGGTCGCACAAGAACGATTGCCCCCAGAATTCCAAGCCCGCACCCCTCACTTCGTTGCCGCGGATATTCCCGGTCTCGTGTCCAACGCGGTTCACCACGGCGACGTACACGCCATTGGCGATGGCATGTGCGCGCTGAATCGTCCGCCACGCGTCGTGCTGGGCCACGCCGTACTGTTCCTTTTCCGACGGGTGCCACCCGATCGCCGTGGGATAGAACAGCGTTGTTGCACCCTGCATTGCCGTGAGCCGCGCGGCCTCCGGATACCACTGGTCCCAGCATATGAGCGTGCCGATCTTTCCGGACTGCGTCGCAAACGTCTTGTATCCGAGGTCACCGGGCGTGAAGTAAAACTTTTCGTAGTAGAGCGGATCGTCGGGGATATGCATCTTTCGATAAATCCCCTTGAGCGATCCGTCCGCATCGAAGATAGCCGCGGTGTTGTGATAGACGCCGGGCGCGCGCTTTTCGAACAGCGATGCCACCAGCACGATCCCTTGCTGGCGCGCGACTTGCGAAAGCTGCGTGGTGGTTGGCCCGGGGATCGGCTCGGCCAGGTCGAAGAGAGCAGCGTCTTCCCGTTGGCAGAAATACTGAGTCTGGAAAAGCTCGGGCAGGCAGACCACCTGTGCGCCGCGTCCCGCCGCCTCACGCACCATGTCGATGGCGTGCGCCAGGTTGCGCTCCGGGTCCGAAGTGCACGACATCTGGACCAGCCCGACCTTGTACTTCTCTGCCGCCACGCCGCCTCCGAATTGCCGATGATAACAAAAGCGGCACAAGGCTCATCGCGATATTGCATGTGCCTTGAGCCTTGCGCCTTGAGCCTGTTTCCGTTACGTTGCTAGTTTGGACAGTCTCGTATATTCCGACCAGAGGTGATGGGTTGAAGCACGAGCACGACCAGCACGGACACAAGGGCCACGCCGCTCCCAGCGAGGGTACCGGCATCGATCGCAAGCTCCATGATCCCGTCGAGGACAAGCTTGTCCCCCTCGAGCCGCTCGATCTCGGCAAGGTCAAGACCGTAAACGACCTCGTTACCGCCATGGGCCACACGGCGTTTACGGGGCGCCAGGTTGGACAGGCCGCCGACGTGCTCGAAGCCATGGCGCGCGATCACGAGTGTACGGTCGTCATGACGCTCGCCGGCGCCATGACGGTGGCCAAGCAGGGGCTGGTCATTGCCGACCTGGTCGATCGCGGCATCGTGCGCGCGCTGGTTTCTACCGGCGCGCTGATGGCGCACGGACTGGTGGAAGGAATCGGCCGCTCCCATTACGTTTGGGACGAGAAACTGAATGACGTCGAGCTCTACGAAGCCGGATACAACCGCGTTTACGACACGCTCGAACCCGAGACCAACCTCGATGAAGTCCAGCGCGTCTTCTCGCAGGTGCTGAAATCCTGGAACCCCGACGAGACCGCATGCTCCTGGAAGCTGAATCGCGCCATCGGCGAATACCTGAGCAAGAACGTGCCGGGACGCGCGATTCTGAAATCGGCATACGAGAAGATGATCCCGGTCTTCGTGCCCGCGTTCACCGATTCGGAGATGGGCCTGGATTTTTCGCTGCACAACCGTGCGCTTGCCAAGGCCGGCAAAACCAAGCTCCGCTACGATCCCTTCGAAGACGTCGACCACTTTGCCGACACCATGCTCAGCCGGGAGCGCATGGGTATCTTCACCATCGGCGGCGGAGTGCCCCGCAACTGGTCCCAGCAGCTCGGGCCGTACCTGGAACTGCGCCATCGCCGCGGCGGAGAGGACGTGCCGCTCAAGCGCTATCACTACGGCGTGCGCATCTGCCCCGAACCCGTGTACTGGGGCGGACTTTCGGGCAGTCCATACAGCGAAGCCATCTCGTGGGGCAAGTTCGTTCCGCCGGAGGAAGGTGGAAAGTTTGCGGAATTGTTCCTGGACGCCACCGTCGGCCTGCCACTGGTGTGCGCGGCGGTGTTTGAGAGGCTGGGAAAATAAGTTTCAGTTTCGAGTGGCACAATATGGCTGTAAGTTCGAAATATGAACAAGCCGGGAGAGATTCTCCCGGCTTGTTGCTTGAAACTGAAACTCGAAACTGAAGCTACTCAAAAATCAGAATTGCCGCCGCGATCGTAGTCGTCCACTTGCCGCGCTTGTCCCCGATGGCGGACTGCGTCATGTTCATGGTGCGGACGATCTTGTTCGACAGCCGGTACACTTCCTTCTTTTCGTCCCACGACTTGTCGGGATCGAATTCCACGTCCAGCGTGGTGGCCAGCATCTCAGCCGCGAGTTCCTCGGCGTAGTCACCGGCCTGCTGGTCGGTTTCGCCGAACGAGTGGTGCTCGCTCAGGTAGCCGTAGGTACTGCGGTCGGAGGGGATGGCGATTCCGATGCTGGAGACGACCAGGCGGTGCGGCTCGCGCGTGGAGTTCTCGGCCACCACGGCGAAGACGACTTCACCGGGGCTGAGATACTTCAGGCCGTTGGACCGCGGAATGAGTTTGCAGTTGGGCGGAAAAATCGACGAGACGCGTACCAGGTTTTGTGCGGCAATGCCCGCATCGCGCAGCGCCAGCTCGAACGAAGTCAGGCGCTCCTTGTGTTTCCCCACACCCTTGGTGAGGAAGATCCTCTTGGGGACCATGTCCTTGCCCAATTCATTTGCCTCCACACGGTTCGGAATCCGTTCAAAAATAACACGCATGCGCGAGACGTAAAGAGCAAAGTGAAGAGCGGACGTAAATATTTTGTGAAGGGCAGTCGCCCGTCCTGCTTCCCCTTACTTTTGCCTCGGAGCGAAACGAATGGAGACATCCACGGTCTTGCTGTCGCGATGCGGTATATCCCGGATCTGGACGTCCACGCGGCTGAAGTTGAACTGCCGGCTGGCATTTTGAAAGAACTGGTTCGGGTAGCTCGAATCAAATGGCGCGCCCGTCTTCAAGGTCCAGAGCTTGCGTAAGGCTTCTGCCGGCGCCTCGGTCAGGCCTTCAAATGCCAGGTTGCCCATGTGGTACTGCGGGCCCTCGGTCACGGTCACGACATAGCGTACCGTCTGACTGTTGTCTTCAAGAGTAGGAACCGGCTCCAGGCGGGCCTCAAGATAGCCTCTGGAATCGTAAGCCTTTGAGGCGTTGTGCAGGTCCTCCTCGAGTTGGACGGCATTCGCAGGAGCGCCGGTCTTTCCTCTCAGTACCTTATCCAACTCGGAGCTGGAAACGACCGCGTTCCCCGCCCAGCGAAGCTCGGCGAGTTTGTACTGTAGTCCTTCGGTGACCGAAGCTTTCACAGTGACCGATCCAGTCGATTGGTCCGCAAGTTCTCCGGAGACCTGCCGGAATTCCGCCTTGAGAAATCCTCTCATCCGGTACTGGGGAAGCAGGTCCAGACGCTGAAAGGCCTGCACGCGCGACTCTGCGTAGTCGCTGCCGAGGAGGGAGCCGGCAATGATCTTTTGCAGAACGGGCTGCATCTCCGCCGACGTGCCGGCGATCTCCATGCTCTGAATGGGCAACTTGACGCCTTCCACCGTGAAGATAAAGCCCAGGAGCGTGCCACCCGTTTCGGGAGCGAGCGGTAAGGCCTTGACCGTACCGGCCACGTTCTGTGCTTTTAGGATCTTTTCCATGTGCGCGGCCAGTTGCTCGAACATCTGCCCCTGGTTGGGGATCTCCCCGCTGAAGAGGCTCTCGCGGGATTTCAACTCCTCCACCAACTGGGCGCGAGGAAGCCAGACAAAGTTGTCGAGCACCATGGGCAACAGCTTTGCTGTATCGCTGACCTTGAACTCGACCGCTGTCCCCGCCGGACGCTGCACGTACTGGTAGGTCACGTCGTCGAACATACCGCTGGAAGCGAGCCGATCGGCAGCCTCTCTCATCTGCTGCTCGGTCACTGCTTCCCCGATCTTCAGGCCCACCGCCGCGACCAGGCGCTTCTGGTCAAAGCGCGTGGAACCCGTTACCTTCAATTCCGCCAGCGTTGGAGAGTTCGATACCTTGGCCGGAGCGTCCGCCCGTTGCGGTTGGGCCGACGCGAAGAGGATACTCATGACGACAAACGCAAGAACGATTCCCAAAGTCCGAAACATGACGCGAGGATTGTAGCGGAGAAGTTAGGCAGTCGCACGGTCCTAGGACCCCTGCGCCCGCACCTTGGCTTTGATCTTCACCGCAATATCAATGAAGGCGAGGGCCGCCCGGGAGAGCGCCTTGTCCTTGCGAAAGACCAGGGCCATGTCGCGCCGGACGGTCGCATCCGAGATCGGGATGGCCGTGAGCGTGCCCGCCTTCACGTCCTGCTCGACATTGGACCGGGCGATGAATCCAACTCCGACTCCGGCAGCGACGAACCGCTTAAGCAACTCGCTGGAATCGAGTTCCATCGATACGTTCAACTTTAGCTTGCGCTCGTGGTAAAGCTGCTCCAAGGCGTCGCGCGTGCGTCCGCGCTCAGGCATAAGCAGCGGATACTTGGCCACCGTTTCCAGCGTGACGGATTTCATTTTCGTCAGCGGGTGTCCATGACCGGAGATAACCACCAGTTCGTCGCGATGGATTTGGACCACGGTCAGGCGGGTATCGGTGACCGGCAGCGCCACCACGCCAAAGTCCACCGAGTTCTCAATCACCGACTCCAGGATCGCCGACGACTCCAGCCGGTTGATGTTCACGGCCACGCCGGGGTATTGCTTCTTGAAATCGGCGAAGACCTCGGGCAGGACGTGCAGGCAGGTGCCTTCGTTGGCGGCGACAATGATCTCGCCGCGGGGCACGCGTTCCATTTCGGCAATGGCCGCAATTACCGCCTTGCGCGCCGCCAGCGCCTCTTCGGCGTAGCGCTGGAAGGCCTTGCCTGCAGCAGTCACCGACACCTTGCCCCCGCTGCGGTCCAACAGCCTGGCTCCAACTTCCTCTTCCAGAGCACGTATTTGGGCGGAAATCGCCGGCTGCGTGCGGAAGCGCTTCTCCGCCGCCCGCGAAAAACTCAGGTGCCGCGCCACCTCGAGAAAGGTCTCCAGTTGATCGAAGTCCATGGAATTGCCTGCGAGCCAGCTAGCATACACAAGTTCCGGACTGGTACGGAATCAGGCCCATCTTGGGCAGAAAAAAGTACGTCCAATCACGATTCTGCGGCTCCGGGAGGCCGGTACGGTGCCTATAATTTGGTTTCGGACAGGTTCCGCAGGAGGGTCGCCATGCAATTACAATTCACGCGCGAAGAACAGGCGCTACTCGTCGAGGTCCTGCAGGAGTCCTCGCTTTCCGCCGTTCGCAAGGAAGCGAAGGACCATCTCCTGAACCGATTACTGGACCATGACCTGGCCTTTCAGTATGACGAACTGGAGGACCTCTCCGACTTTCTTGCCGAAATCAGCCGCCACCTCCATGACCAGTTCACGCGCACGGAGGACCCCGTCACCCGGCGGCGGCAGGCAGCCGTGCAGCGCCTCCTCGACAAGGTCATCGAGGCTGAAGCGATGGTCTGATCATCTGCTGATCGTGCGATCTTGTGATCGAATGATCGGGTATCATTCAGCCTGCCCCCCCGATTACCAGATCGCCGGATCACCAGATTGGTTTTATCCATGGACTCCGCTTCTTCCGCCGAGCGCACTCCTGTCACCGTTGACCAGATGGTCGCCGCCGACTGGCCCAACGTCTCCGCCATCTATCTCGAGGGTATCCGCACCGGCAACACGACGTTTGAAACGCTGGCGCCCACGTGGGAGCAGTGGGACCGCATGCATCTGCCGGTCGGAAGGCTGGTCGCGCGCCGCGGACGCAGCATCGCCGGGTGGGCCGCGCTCAGCCGTGTTTCTCAGCGGTCGGTGTATGCGGGAGTGGCGGAATTGAGCATTTACGTGGCGACGTGGGCGCGCGGGGAAGGTGCGGGCGACGCGCTCATGAAGGCCGCCATCACCGCCTCCGAGTCCGCCGGCGTCTGGACCCTTCAGGGATCAATTTTTCCCGAGAACAAGGCGAGCCTGGCCTTGTGCGCGCGCAACGGCTTCCGCGAAGTCGGACGCCGCGAGAGAATTGGCAAGCGGGAAGGGCAGTGGCGCGACACGATCCTGGTCGAGCGGCGGAGCAGCGTCATTGGCGTTGACTAGATTTGTAGTGATTATCGGAAACGGCCGCCTGTGTCTTTCGTTTGCAATCGTAAATCGACGATCTGCAATGCCATTCCTAACGTCCGGAGCCCAGCGCCCCATAGCTTTTCCTTATATCCCCTATAAAAACATTCGATTTCCCCGAATGCTCTCCGTCCCGTATCCTGAAATTGCCGAGGCTATGTCGTATCGGCTCGTTCCAAAGTTTTTCCCGTACAAAATCTATTCGGCCATGTGCAAATCGTGGCCGAGGTGCGCCCGTCGCGGCGCAAGGAGCGTTTCATGGCTGATGGAAAAGCGGTCCTGGACTTCGCCAAGAAAAACAACGCGAAATTCCTTGACCTGCGATTTACCGACCTGCCCGGCCTTTGGCACCACGTCTCATATCCGATCGACATGGTGAGCGAAGACTCCTTCGAGGAGGGCTTCGGCATGGACGGCTCGTCGATTCGCGGCTGGGCCGCCATTCACGAGTCCGACATGCTGCTGATTCCGGACCCGAACACCCACATGATGGACCCCTTCACCGAGGTCCCCACACTGGTCATGATCGCCGACGTCATCGATCCCGTGACCAAGCAGCGTTACGACAAGGATCCCCGCTACATCGCCAAGAAGGCCGAGATGTACCTCAGCTCCACCGGACTGGCGGACACCGCATATTTTGGCGCCGAAGCCGAATTCTTCATCTTCGACAACGTACGCTTCGACCAGCGCGAGCAGCACGGCTATTACTTCATCGACGCCGAGGAAGGCCGCTGGAACTCCGGCCGCAAGGAGAACAACCTCGGATACCGGCCGCGCTTCAAGGAAGGCTACTTCCCGGTGCCGCCCACCGACCATTACCAGGACCTGCGCAGCGAAATGACGCTGATGATGCAGCAATGCGGCCTGAAGGTCGAGTGCCACCATCACGAAGTCGCCACCGGAGGACAGACGGAAATCGACCTGAAATTCGACTCGCTCCTCGTCTCGGCCGACCACATGATGCTCTACAAGTACATCGCGCGGAACGTGGCCAACCAGTACGGAAAGACGGTGACGTTCATGCCCAAGCCGCTCTTCCAGGACAACGGCAGCGGCATGCACACGCACCAGTCGCTATGGCAGGGCAACAAGCCGCTGTTCGCGGGCGATGGCTACGCCGGACTATCGCAGATGGCGCTGTGGTACATCGGCGGACTGATCAAGCACGGCCCGGCACTGTCGGCCATCATCGCGCCGACCACCAACTCCTATAAGCGCCTGGTGCCCGGCTTCGAAGCGCCGGTGAATCTGGCGTACTCGCGGCGCAACCGCTCCGCCGCCTGTCGTATCCCGATGTACTCGGCCTCGCCGAAGGCAAAGCGCGTGGAGTTCCGTCCGCCGGACCCAAGCTGCAATCCTTACTTGGCGTTTGCTGCGATGATGATGGCCGGACTCGACGGCATCTTGAACAAGATTGATCCCGGACAGCCGCTCGACAAGGACATCTACGACCTGGCGCCGGAGGAATTGAAGAAGGTCCCCTCGATGCCGGGCTCGCTGGAGGACGCGCTCGACGCGCTCGAGGCCGACCACCAGTTCATGCTTAAGGGCGACGTCTTCACCGAGCCGCTGATCGAGACCTATATCGACTACAAGAGGACCAAGGAAGTTCAGGCCATCAAACTGCGCCCGCATCCGTACGAGTTCGCCCTCTACTACGACATCTAGGGCCAAGCCAATGTTGTTACTCCCATTCGGGGCCGCAAGGCCCCGTTTTTTTGGGCGAAGCATGCCGATTATCGCGGCGTGCCTCGAAGTTAGTTGTGAACCTCCGAAAAACAATGTGACCAACATGGTCATGTTGTATAATGCGGCTCATGCGGACCGTGAACATCAGCGACCTGAAGGCTCGGCTCAGCGCCCATATCCAATTGGTACGCGAGGGCGAGGAAGTTCTCGTTTGCGACCGCAACAAGCCGGTGGCGCGAATCCTGCCCTGCGACATCGGTGAGTACTCCGAGCAGGAGCAGCGCTTGATTACCCGTGGAGTGCTCAGTCCCGCATTGAGAAAACGTGTTTCCCCGGTAACCTGGCCCGAACCACCCGGCGACGTCTCCGATGAGGCGATGGAACAGGTATGGCGAGAAGAACGCGAAAGCCGCTAGTTAGGGTTCCCGCGTTCTGGGATACCAGCGCGCTTCTTCCTCTTTGTGTGAGCCAGAGCGCGACCGCCAGCGCGATTGCGTTTTATAAGACTTGTGATCCGGTCGTCTGGTGGGCGACACCGGTTGAAATCGCGAGCGCCCTCGCTCGACTCGTTCGCATGAAGCAAATCGACTCCGGTGACTGTCGGAAAGCGCGCAAGTTAGCGAAAGACTTGAGCGAGTCCTGGTCCGTGATTCAACCCTCCTCCGCCCTGCGCACGTTGGCGATGCAATTGGTTGAGCGTTATGACCTCCGAGCGGCGGATTCGTTGCAACTGGCAGCGGCCCTTCACTGGTGTGAGGAATCCCCGCACGGCCGAATCTTTCTTTCCAGCGATCAAAGGCTGTATCAGGCCGCTCTCCTCGCCGGGTTCGATTCGAAACGGGTCTGATCTCGTCCTCTGCCCCATTCGGGGCCGCAAGGCCCCGTTTTTATTGGTCCGCACAGGTTCTTGTGCGTTCGTCATCTTGACTTCCGTCCGCTATAGCCCACAATGCGGTAAGCTTCTTTGAGGATGAGCATGGCGTTCAGCAAGCCAGACGCGGAACGAGAAGAGGAACCGACTCGCTCGGCCATCAGTGAGAGCGAGGAGCGGTTGCGCCTCGCCATGGACGCCGCCGGGATGGGCGCCTGGGACTGGGACCTGAAGACCGGGCGCGTGGCGTGGAGCGGCGATCAGGAAAAACTTTTCGGCGTAGAACCCGGCAGCTTCAGCGGCGACTTCGATACCTTCCTGAAACTCGTCCATCCAGAGGACATCCATGGATTGCAAGCGCGAACGGCAGGTGCGTTGGCCGATCGTGTAACCCATCACCGCGACGAGTTTCGCATCATCCGTCCCGACGGCACCGTCCGCTGGATGGTCGCCAACGGACACATCTTCTACGACGAGCAGGGCGTGCCGGTACGGATGATTGGCGTCAACATGGACGTCACCGAGCGCAAGCAGGCCGAGCAGGCGCTGCGTCAAAGCGAACGCATGGCCGCCACCGGACGACTCGCCGCCACCATCGCCCACGAACTGAACAATCCGCTGGCGTCGATCACCAACATTTTATTCCTGCTGGATACTCAACTCTCCGCATACGAGGAAAGCCGCGCTCTCGTACGTGTCGCCGAGCAGGAAGTCTCACGCATGACGCGCATCGTTCACCAGACGCTTGCTTTCCATCGCCAGTCGCAGGTGCCCGTCCCGGTCAGCCTGACCGAATTGCTCGACAGCGTGCTGGCGCTGCTCGAACCGCGCCTGCGGGTGCAAGGAATACGCGTCGTCCGCCGCTTCGAAGGCGAGGAACCAGTGAACGGTTTTCCCGCCGAGCTGCGCCAGGTTTTCTCGAACCTGCTGATCAACGCATCGGAAGCCACCGGCGAGCGCGGCACGATCGTGATTCACGTTTACCCGTCGGTGCGCTGGTCGGGAGAGCAAGAGCGAGGTACGCGCGTGGTGATAGCCGACAGCGGCCCCGGGGTTCCGCGCGAAATCCGCCAGCACATCTTCGAACCGTTCTTCACAACCAAGGGCGACAAGGGAAGCGGTGTCGGACTGTGGGTCAGTTCCGGCATCGTGGAGAAGCACAAAGGCAGCATGCGCGTGTTTTCCCGTACCGGACGCGGAGTTGCCGGGACCGCGTTTTCCGTATTTCTGCCACGCTTCGATACGGCGCAGGAAACCGGCGTCGAACGCAAACGCACCCACACCGAACGCTATCCCGTCCAGATGGGCCTCGACCTGCCGGCCAGCGGCTAGCGTCTCGCTGCGGCAGGAGTAAAGCGAGTCCGCGGCGATTCCGTCGGCCTTCGTGGGCAGGTTTGCAGCGTGCATTACCATCC
>Ga0097691_1000276_pt1 | contig 48291 bp, 51 predicted proteins | sample NGESurdeep072012_8_FD_72858 | JGI IMG/M metagenome (GOLD analysis project Ga0097691, IMG submission 72858) | Arctic peat soil microbial communities from Barrow, Alaska - NGEE Surface sample 210-1 deep-072012 | ecosystem: Environmental > Terrestrial > Soil > Wetlands > Peat ... | reverse complement strand
CCCTGTCGAGGGATCGATGATCAGGGGGCACCGGTGGATTCTTCCATAGTGGGACTTGGGGCCATCGAAACTTCGTGAGACTTGTCGCCGAATGACGCTCTATCCCCGAAGTGCCTGATTCGTTCGGGGTGCAACATCAGGAGCAAGCACGGAGGCCGTCCGGCCGGCTACAAGGCACGCGGTACTGCACTCGGCTGTCGGTCCGGAGGGATGTCATCGATCGCATCCAGTCGGCGTCCACGAGCACAGAACAACGCTCCAGAACGACGGCCCTAACCAACTCGGGAGCAGCGCAGAACGGCACCTCGGGAGTGCTCGCGTGCGGCAAGCATGCTTGGGGTGGGGCGGCTTGGGCCACGCCGCGAACCGGTGTTCGGGGACACTTCGACGTAGTCCAAGACTGCGTGCGGGAAACTAGAGCAGCCGCTTATCGGGACATGGCAACGAAGGTTGCACTTGGAGTTATTCCCGCATGAGCGACCTCTCTGGTCGACCAACCGGTTCGGCGCAATGCCTCGACGAAATAGGACTTGCGGAATCCAAGCTCAAACCAGCCGTTCGTGCGAATTGCCCAAAGCGACTCCCCGTCGAGCCGAGGTCCCCAGGGCAAGTAGAAATCATTGGCGATAGGTTCCGAAGCAAAGAGTACTTTGCCACCTGGCGCAACGATCCGATGCAGACTCTCCAACAGTCGTAAATGATCGGGTGAGTGGTGGAAGCTCTCAAAAAAGATTACGGCGTCCCACTGTCCTTGGAGATCATCAATGCACGAGAAATCTCCACATACAGTTTCAACGTGAGCATCTATTTGTACAGCGCGAGCTTCGATGAGACGAAGAAACTCTTCAGACATATCGACCGCAGTGACCTGATGGCCCATCTGGGTAAGCGCGAGCGTTACGTTCCCCCAACCTGGCCCAAGTTCAAGCACTCGGCTATTAGGTCGAATGTCTAGGGTCTTGATCACATGCCCCACCGCCATCAAGTGATTGCCCACCGTCGCACAGCTGTGAGTCGAATACGGGAACGGTGTGCGGACGAACCGAGTGAACTCAAATTCTGTTTGCTCATTTGTCAGTCGGTAGGGCGAACCGTGAAGCCATTCGTATAGCCCCATGACAGCGATCCTGTACTCTTCTGAGAACGGATCTGACGGCATTTCTCTGTTGAGCTCCATACGGAATGTATTGAAGCTACTTCTTAACTCATCATCAGATATCTGAGCCGCCTTTTCGATCGACACCAGTTGGTCTTCCAACTCGTCGATGGTATGTATCACCCGCAAATGCGAAGGCGATTCGGTATGGCGCCAAGGTCGCACTAAGCCTTTTGCGCTTTCCGCAATCCGAGAAGTTGTCCATTGCGACGGCAATGTATTCCATGCACGGTGCGCAATCGGCTCAGCTCTCGACATGGCACGACACTATAGGTGAGCGACTCTGCCGTGCCCTCGAAGTGTTGTTATCTTCAGTGCGTCAGCGTAAGGAAGGGTTGACCAGGCGATCTGCGTAGACGACATGTAGTCCACGCAGAGGCCCGATCGTCCATCGTGCGTTGTGGACTGGCACGTCGTGCCGACGCCAAAGATCCTCACTGCGAGATCGGAGGCGTCTGCAGTGATCAACGAGTTCGCTGCCGGCGCAGGGTTCGACGCAGATGGCACCGCTCGAGGCCCAGCGTGACACCCGGGCCGCCTTGAGCAGGTTCCGGCTCCCGGCCGACGACGGCCATCGAGCGAACGTCTTGGCTCTGTGCAAATGTCACACGGCTGCCGTTCACTTCAGGATCTGCGTCAGCTACACCGACTACATCGAAGACACCACTTGAGATAACGCGTCCACGACGCAGCGAAAACCACACGCTGGCTACATCAAAGACACCCCTCAAAGGACTTGAGATAAGTGCCGGTAGGGGGCGGTCTTCGCAGCGAAAATATCTGACCTGGGGCGTCTGCCGAATGGCCTGGTTATCGTGCGGATGGCCTGTCGCGGAGGCGCCGAACCCCGGCTTCCAGGATGGGAAGATCACCATCGACGGTGGCCTGCATGATTGCGTGAGACGTGTCGAAGTAGCGGTGCGCCAGCGGGTCCCTCATGCCGGCGACGTCTTCCCAAGGAATGTCGGGTTCGGCCGCCAACACGTCGGGACCTATCCGCTTGACCGCCTCACCGATCTCGATGAGGCGGAGGCGAACGGCGTCGAACACGAGGCCATCGTCGAGTGACCCTCGCTTCAGGTAGCTCCCGATCGCCTCGATGGCGTCGAGGATATCGGCCAGCCACTCGTCATCGCGTCGACTCACAGCTCGATCGCCTCAGCCTCAGCTTCGGCCCTCACCTTCGGTCGCAGGCTGTCGGAAGGGGCGACGTCGACGTGAGTGCCGAGGACTTCGGAGATCTCTCGCTCAAGCGTGCCCAGCGAGAACAGTCCGGTACCCGGGGCCAGGTCGACCAGCAGGTCGATGTCACTCTCGGAGGTGTCTTCGCCGCGAGCGACGCTCCCGAACACCCGGACGTTCGATGCCCCATGACGACTGGCGGTCGCCAGGACCGCTGCCCTCCGCTGCCGCAGCTGCCGCCCGAGGCGCGTGTCGGGCAGCCCGGGCCGAACGTCAGAGTCGGTCTCGAGCCCGAGGACCAGACGGTGGCCGGTCGCCGCGATCAACCGCTCTAGCGTGCTCAGGGCAGGCTCACGGCGACCGGACTCGTAGGCACTGATCACACTCTGTGCGACATGGGCCCGTCGGGCCACGTCTGACTGCGAAAGCGACGCGCTCCGACGGGCCCGGCGGAGCAGTGCGGCGGACGTTCGGGGCTCTCCCTCCATGGAGATCTAGCCTATAACGGATCGTCTATTGGCGAAAGCCACCTGAGGTGCGCGCCTATAACGCGCCCATATTTCTCGATCCGTGCAATTCCGGAGGGGCGAGTTCAAGCGGTCAGGGCAACGACGGCGGCATCGTAGCGGTCTTTGGCACTGTCCCATTGATGGAGCCGGCGGGGCATGGTGTTGATCCGGAGACTGATCCGGTCGAGGTCCTGTTGGGAGTAGGCGGAGAGGGCGGGTTCGAGCAGTGGACGGTGTATGCCGGCCTGCTCGGCCTGATCGTCACCTCGCACCGGGACAGAAGCAGTATGTGATCGCCTCGGCGGCGGTGTCGGTCGTCGGGTGCACCCAGGGATGGTGCGAGGGGCGCGTTGCACATCCAGGCGGCGTCTCCGTCACGCTCAGGACCCCCGCTCGAACCAGTCGACGAGCAGCTCCCCGGCCCGTCGCAGCTGCGCCGCCGTAGGGACGTTCGACTCCGCCACTCCCGATCGGGCGATGATCCCGAAGGTCCGGTCCGCCTCATCGAGCATGCGTCGATTGATCTCCCGTAGGCACCAAGAGCCGAGATCGTGCGGAGCCTCACGCAGCGAGAAGGCGATCGGGCGGGTCATCGCCGGATGGGACACGAGACGAAAGAGGTCGAGGTAGTCACCTCCGGCCTTGTGTGTGCGTGCCGGACTGCGCCGGGGCGCCGACTGCAGCTTCATGGCTACGAGGCTCGCCGGACTGGCGAACCGACACCGCACCTGAGTGGCAATCGAGCCATCTTCCTCGGCGACGAGTGTGAGCTCCTCCGCCGTGTCGAGCGCCCAACGGTGTGCCAAGACGAATATCCGGTCGTCCTCGGCATCGGGAAGGTGCTCCGCTAAGAGTTCGGCTGCGGGAACATCGCCCACTGCAATGCAGTCGATCTTCGTGCCCCCGAGCAAACCGTCAACGCCGTCTGCGGCGACGACCGCCTCGACCGCGGTCGGCTCGTCGCCGTGCTGGGTGGCGACGGTGTCGAGAGCGTCGGTGACGCGGTGCGCTCCTTCGAGGCGCGCCAGGACCGCCAGCCCGCCGATCACGGCGAACTCCGCGGTCGGCGCCCCCTCGGCCAGCGCTGCAAGGGACGTCACCAGTGTCGTGATCCTCGGGCCCTCCAGGCGAAGTTCACCAGACACGGGGAAAACCCTCCGGATCCCAACTCTCGAGGACCTCGTGACCGCGGGCCCGGTCCTGGGCGAGGTCGAGGGCAACGACGAGGTGGTTCGCCACCAGGTAGCCGTCGCGGCGCGTCGTTGACCCCCAGGTAAATCCGAACCGGGACGGGCACACTGCTACCTCGGATCCCGTCCATCCAGACCCCGCGCCGTAGGCGCTGAGCACGGTGGCCAGGTCGACGTCGTCGGCGACGTAGAGCCTTGGCCATGTTCCCTCGGCGCCAACGACTAGAGGGACGGCGAGCGCCAGCGCGCCAAGCGTGCCGCTCAGGCGGTACCGCTCGGGCGGCTCGGGAGGGGGTGGAGAGGACATCGGCGTCCAGCGAGGCTTCCACTCTTCTGACACGGCCCAGAAGAGCTCGGGGACGACCGGGCGGTTCTCCGTCCCGACGAGCCCCTGGGACCGAAGTGCGGAGAGGATCTCCGACACCCGACCAGGGGAGCGATTGATCTCCCGAGCGAGCTCGTGCACGCCATGCGGCTCATAGGGAGATCGAAGCAGCGCCAAGGCGACATCCAGGCCGGTGCCACTGAGGACTTCGACGACCCTTCGAGACGGCGCCACTACGCTGGGCGGGACGTCGGCGTTCACGAAGAGCCCCTCCGTGCGGATCCACAGGTGCCCCCGGCGATCCAGCCACGCCAAGCCGACCCGGCTCAACTCCGCTCTCGCCGCCTCCGAGATACGGTCGGCCACGATGATCGTCGGCGGGCCAGTGTTCGTCTCGTGGAAGTGCGCCAGCAGCACCGCGTCGGTCTCCCGTACGACTTTCAGCTGCTTGACGGTAAAGGGCGTGCCCGCGATCTCGACCGTGTCGTCTTTTCGCCAGCGTGCCACCACCCCGGCCTGCTTGAGGGCCTCGGCCAGCCCAGGTGAAGCATTCGCTGTTCGTGGCACCACGACTAGAGAATACCACTTCGTCGAAGCGGGAACCAGGCTCGCGCCTGTGGGTGCCGAGAACCCCATCCAACTCCTCCACCAGGACTTTCGCCGACGGCGGTCAGCTGAGAAGGTGGGCTATGGCATTGTCCTTCCTCTACGCGCACAGCCTTATCAGCGCGGAGCTTGCCGCCTCCGAGCGAGCCGGCTTCGACCCGGCTCAGAGGCATTCTTCAACCGGCCAGCACGACGCCGCGCCCGACTATCAACAAGGGGAGCACCACCATGACTGATGTCGTCTCTGCGGCAGAACGGGTCAAGCCCCAAAGGGGGAGGACTGCGATCCGAACACAGGGCCTGTCCAAGCGCTATGGCCCCGTGGACGCGCTCAAGAACCTCGATCTCGAGGTGTCCGAGGGCGAAGTGGTCGGCTACCTCGGCCCGAACGGGGCGGGCAAGACGACGACCATCCGCTTGCTGCTCGGGCTGGCCCGCCCCACGGCTGGGCGCGCCGAGATCTTCGGTATCGACTGCCAGCGGCAGCCCGTCGAAGCGCACCGACGAGTGGCCTACGTGCCGGGCGAAGCGAGCCTGTGGCCGTCACTCACGGGCGCCGAGACGCTCCATCTCCTCGGCCGAGTGCACGGCCGGGTCGACCCCGTCTACCGCGACGAGCTGATCGAACGCTTCGACTTCGACTCCTCCAAGAAGGTCCGCGCCTATTCCAAGGGCAACCGACAGAAGCTCATCCTCATCGCCGGCCTCATGACGCGCGCCGACCTGCTCCTCCTCGACGAGCCGACGGTCGGTCTCGATCCCTTGATGGAGCAGGCCTTCCGCCACTGCATCCACGAGGCCCGCGAGCGCGGGCAAACCGTCTTTCTCTCCTCGCACATCCTGAGCGAGATCGAGGCGCTGTGCGACCGGGTGGGGATCCTGCGGGAAGGGGCGCTGGTCGAGATGGGGACGATGGCGGAACTGCGTCACCTCTCCGCCCTCACCGTGGAGGCCACCTTCGACGGATCCGTCCCCGACCTCACCGGGGTCGAGGGGGTGAGCTCGATCGAGACCGTCGGGCGCGTCGTGCGCTGCCAGGTGCGTGGGTCCGTCGAACCGCTGCTGCAGGCGCTGGCGGTATCGGGCGTCCATAAGCTGCTCAGCCACGAGCCCTCCTTGGAGGAGCTGTTCCTCGCACACTACGGGCGGCGCGCGGAGACCGAAGGCGCCACGGCAGATGCCGGCTGACCCCGCCGCCTCCGCGCCGGCGCCGGCCGGGCGCTCGCCCAGCACAGTCATGGCGCGCCTGACGGCTAAGAAGGCGGTCCGTTCAGGCGCGCTGTGGGGCTGTTTCTTCGGAATATGCGTGGCCTCGTCCGCGCTCACGTACCTGTCGAGCTACAAGACCCCGGCGGCCCGGGAGAAGCTGGTCGCGTCCTTCGGGTCGAACACCGCGTTGGCCTCCCTCTTCGGACCCGCCCACCAGCTCCAGACGGTCGCCGGCTTCACCGCGTACAAGGTCCTGGGGTTCTTGAGCATCGTCGGCGCCGTCTGGGGGCTGTTGGCCGGGACGCGGCTGCTGCGCGGTGAGGAGGACGCCGGGCGCTGGGAACTCCTCCTCGCCGGTCAGACCACCCGGAGGCGCGCGGCGGCCCAGGCGCTCGCCGGACTCAGCGCTGGAGTCGCCGCCCTCTTTGCGGTCACCGCGCTGGTGACCGTGGTGACCGGGCGATCGTCGAAGGTCCACTTCGCCGTCGGTGAGGCCCTGTTCTTCGCGCTGGCGCTCGTGTGCAGCGCCGCGGTGTTCCTCGCCGTCGGGGCGCTTGCCAGCCAGCTGGCGGCCACCCGCCGCCAGGCGGCGGCCTATGCCGGCTACGCGTTCGGCGCGTGCTACGCGCTGCGCATGGTGGCCGATTCCGGTGTCGGCCTCGACTGGCTCCGATGGGCGACGCCGTTCGGATGGGTGGAGCTGCTCCAGCCCCTCACCGCGTCCGACTGGCTCCCGCTCCTCCCAGCGGCCGCGCTCGTCGTGGCGCTCGCCGGCGCGACTGTGTACCTGGCCGGGACCCGCGACCTCGGCGCCTCCACGTTCCCTGACCAATCGAACGCCCCACTGCGGCCCCGGCTGCTCAACGGGGCGTTGGGGCTTGCAGCCCGGCTTATGCGTCCCACCGTCGTCGCCTGGGGGGCGGCACTCGCTGCCACGGCGTTCATGTTCGGGTTCATCGCCAAGCCGGCCGGCGCCGCCCTGTCCGGCTCCAATAGCATCAACCGGGTGCTCTCCCATCTCGGAGCGCACGGGGCCGGCGCCAAGGCCTATCTCGGTGTGGCGTTCCTGATGATGTCGATCATGCTGGGCTTCATCGGCGCCGGGCAGGTCACCGCCACTCGGGCGGAGGAGGCCGAGGGTCGCCTCGACCACCTCCTCGTGCGGCCGCTGTCGCGCTGGTCATGGCTCGGAGGCCGGGTCTTGGAGGCCACCGCGGTCCTCGTGATCAGCGGCTTGGGCGTCGGCGCATTCACCTGGCTCGGCGCCGCCAGCGGGCAAGCGGGGCTGCCCTTCTCGAGCGTCGTCGACGCGGGGCTCAACATGGTGCCTCCGGCGTTGTTTGTTCTCGGCGTCGGGGCGCTCGTGATCGGGGTGTGGCCCCGGGCCACGTCGATCGCCATCTACGGCCTGATCGTATGGTCGATCCTGGTCACGCTGGTCGGCGGGTTTTCGAACAACAACCACTGGCTGCTCGACACCTCTTTGTTCCACCAGATGGCCCCGGCGCCCGCATCCGCCCCGAACTGGACCGCCGGCGGGGTCATGATCGCCATCGGCGCAGCGGCCGCCATGGTCGGCGGGGCCGCGTTCCGGCACCGCGACCTGGTTGGTGAATGACCGGTTAGGAATCGCCGCCGGCGCGCTCGGACCCGCGATGCCACACAGAATGACGCCGCACGGAGTCGCTGCGGCAGCTGCTCGACACGGCACGTGGGGAACTCACACAGCTCCGCGCCGACAACACGCACCTGCGCGATCAGCTCGCCCGATCGCTTGGCCAGCAACCAGCCCAATTGTGAACCGCAAAGGGACCAAACCACCGGATCCGCTGTGCCAGCGACAAGTTTACGGCGTGGACTCCCTGATCAGATGGGCATTCTGGCTGAAGACTGCGGATAACCTCGATCTGTATGGTTGCCCCGTCGAGACGGGACGGTGTTCCGAGCGCGCGTTCTGTGTTCCTCGGCGGGCCTGAGTACAGCGTGTATGGATGGCACTGCGACAGATGTGTGGGTGGCTCAAGGGGGCGGCCGTGACCTCCTGGGCGAACCTACCGTCGAACGGATGACGGCAACCGACTGGGGTTGGACATGTGACCGTCTCATCGGGTCGGCTACGGCCTGCTTGTTTTGTCACGGACCAGTCGCCCAAATGGGTTGATCTGCCCACCGTTTCGTGGTGGCTGAGCCAGCCCGAAACTCGCTCCGAGTTGGCGGTAGAGCGTTCACCCGTAGGACGAGTACTCGGCCACTTGCAACGATCCGGTGGCTCCCCCGGAAGGCACGGCACTGAGGAGCGCCCCAGGACTCAACCTAGTTGGCGTCCAGTCGATACCTGGCTCTCGTCGGAAGACTTCATGGAAGGATGCGGTCCCGTTCATCGCGACCCTCTTGCGAGCAAGGGTCGTTCCGCTCCATGGACGCGGTCGACGGCCCAGGGCACCAGAAGCGAAGCACCCGTCGCGGTTGCAGTCGCGCCAGTGGCGATGCCCCACCCGATGGGACCGAGGGGGGTGCAGCCAAAGAAATGGCTGACCCCAGGGGTCTGGACGATGCCGACCAGTGCTGCCGCCGAGACCACAGTGGAGCCGAGAACGATGGGGCTCGAACCGCCCACCAGAGCGGTCTGGCCCAACTGGGTACCCACCAAAGCCACCAAGGCCACCGTGCTAGCCCGCCGGCGGGTCCCACTGGCCCGGGCGATGAGCCAGGCGCCGGTGGCACCACCGGCTGTGGTTGCGGCGCGCAACACGACCTGCTGGGCAAGGGCGACTCCAAGAGACGTGTCCGGCCCTTCGTGAAGCAGAAACTCCGGAGAGCGGTTCGCCGGAGGCCGCAGGGCGATCGTCATGGCGGGGAGCATGTCGGTCAGTAGGTTGACGAGCATGAATTGGCGGGCACCGAGGGGGGCCTCGCCGGCGATGGCGGTCGCCGCCAAGGTGAAGCCGACCTCGCCGAGGTTGCCACCGATCAATATGGCCAGGGCATCGCGCACCGACGCCCACATTGCTCGACCCTCGACGATGGCATCGAGAATCGTTTCAATTCGATCGTCCACGACGACCACATCCGCTGCTTCGCTGGCGGCGGGCGAGCCTCGTCCGGCGAGTGCAATGCCGGTGTCGGCGAGGCGGATGGCCGGCGCGTCGTTGGCGCCGTCGCCGGTCATGGCGACCACTCTTCCGATCCGCTGATAGGCACGGACGATCCTGACCTTTTGGGTTGGGGTTACTCGGGCGAAGACTGAGACGCCTGGGAGAACGTCGTCGAGGGCCGCTTCGCACAGTGCGTCGAGTTCGGGTCCGGTGAGGACGCGATTGCCGTTCAAGATGTCGAGTTCGGTGGCGATCGCCGCCGCCGTACCAGGGTGATCACCGGTGATCATGACCACCTCGACACCCGCGGCACGCAGATCGGCGACAGCTGCTGCCGCGGTCGGACGTACCGAGTCAGCCAACCCAAGGAAACCGAGGAGCACCATGTCGGCGATCCGTTCATCGGCGATCTCTGCTTGGGCCGTAGCAGGACGCTCGGCGACCGCTAGGACGCGTAGCCCGCGTCGGGCAAGACGCTCGACCTCGGCATCCAAGCGGCGCCGAGCCCGTCGATCGAGACTCACGGTCCCTTGGGGACCTTCCCAGGTGGCGCACCTGGGAAGGATCACCTCTGGCGCCCCCTTCACCGAGACGCGGGGCCCGTCAGGGCTCGTACCGACGACGGCGTGAAACCCGCGGGCCGAATCGAAGGCGAGCTCACCCAACACCGTCCATCCTCCGAGACCGTCGCCCGGGGCCACTCCGACTTCGATTGCGCCTTGAAGAACGGCCCGGTCCGTGGCGTGCGGGAGCAGCGACGCCTTGTCACCATTCGCCTCGGGACTGGCCCGTACCGCGGCGGCAAGGACTTTTCGTCCCGCATGGCCAAGGGATTCGACCGACTCGTCGGAAACACCGTCGGACACCCGTTGCAATGAGATCTCACTGGCAGTGAGGGTGCCCGTCTTGTCGAAGCAGAGGGTGTCGACTCGGCCGAGCGCTTCGATCGTGCGGGGATTGCGCACCAGAGCACCGCGCTCGGAGAGACGGCGGGCGGCGGCGAGCTGGGCCACGGTGGCGAGCAGGGGCAACCCTTCGGGAACCGCCGCCACCATCAGACTCACACCTGAGGTCACCGCTCGGCGCATCGAGCGACCACGAAGGACGCTCATCGCGGTGACTGCCGCCCCACTCGCGGCGACAGCCGGCACGATGACGGCAGTGAGCGCACCGAGTCGCGCCTCGACGCCACTTGGTGGTGGGGTTGGTGCGTCGGCCAAGCTCTGCCCGACCTCGGTTTCGGCTCCGACTGCCACCACCACGGCAAGAGCGCTCCCGTTGGCGATCGTCGTGCCCTCATAAAGCATGCAACTGCGCTCAGTGACTATGGCGCCAATGACCGGCGTCGACATCTTGGCTACTGGTAGGGACTCCCCGGTCAATGCCGACTCGTCCATTTCGCAGGACTCTGCTTCGAGAATGCGACAATCGGCGGGCACGACATCGCCGGCGAAGAGCTCGACGACGTCGCCGCGGACCAGCTCGTCCCGCTCGACACTGACCCCAAGGCCCGCTCGGCGGATCTCGACGACGGTGTTGCCCACCTGGAGGAGGCGCTCGATGGACACCTCGGCCCTCATCCGTTGGACTCCACCGATGATGGCGTTCGCACCGGTGACCCCGGCTACGAGGGCGGCATCAGTTGTCGAGCCGACGGCGGCGGCAAGCCCGGCGCCGACGACCATGACTGGCGTCAAGGGATTGGCCAACTCGGCGCCAATCGCCTGGGCCATCCGAAGCGCCCTCGGTGGCTGCGCCATGTGGTGTTCCCTGCGGCGGTGGGCCTCGGCAACATCGAGGCCTTGTGCCGTGGTACCGAGCGCGGCAAGCACCGCGGCTGTCTCCATCGTGTGCCAGGGCGTGCGCGACGTCGGGGTCGGGGTTGGCCGGCGCCCCAGCTCGGTCGCCGACAGGAGACCCTGGCCCTGCGCGACTAGCGCAGCGGCGTTCACCGACAGGGCTGCTCGCCTACCCGCGCTGGCGGCCGGACCGAACATCGACCAGGCACCTCCGGCCCCAGACCCGGCGAGGGCCACCAGGGAGCTCCGACGGCTCACTTGGCGAGCTACCGGTACAGCCTCGACGATCAGGTAGGCGTCCGCCAGGCCTGCGGAAGTGACCAAGTCGGCTGACCAGGGGTGCGGCCGACCTTCGCCAGGCAAGCCAATGGCGCAATCGGCCGCCCTCAGGGCAGCGTGGGCGTGCCCCCCCGAGATCACCAGCACTCCCTTTTCCTCACGTTGCAGCGCCCGGATCGATGCCGCCAACCGGTTGCCCCCGGCGACAACGCGGTCCGCCCCGAGTTGCTCGGCGACCCCGCCCTCCGGGCTGGTCCGTCCGCCGGCGACGACGAGAAGCAGGTTGGCGCGGTGAACAGCTCTTGCGAGAGGTTCGGCCAGCGGATCGATCTCAGCCTCCAGTGCGGCCAGCCCCACCACCGTCCCCTTGTGGGCGATACCCACCACACCGGCGTGGCCACTGGCGAGGACCCGAGCTTGGGTCGTCACCCCACGCGGCATCTTCACCGACTCGGCACGCAATCCCGCTAGAGGCCCGACGACCCAGCCGCCACGGCACGCGATCCGATCCGGCTTTTGTGGATCGAACAGATTGGAGACCTTCGCCTGGACCGCCGCCAGTTCCGTCGCGTCGTTGCGAAGAACCTCCACTTTTCCGAGAATCGTCCGGCCGGTCATGAAAACGGTGCCGTCGAGGACAACGGTGTCCATGCGGTCAAGCCTGCGCAGGACGGCGCCGTCCATCACGATGACGTCACGTCGGGCCAGTTCGCGGCCCAAATGGGCAGCGAAGGCTTCTCGCCCGAGCCGGGCGGCCTTTGGCAGACCAGCCACTAGGGCACCTGCGGCACGCCGAGGACTCCCCGTGGCGCCCAGGGCAACGCCGAAGGCACCCAAAGAAGCAAACGCGGCGCGGTCCGCATAGCGCTCGACGGGCCCACTCGGCAGCGGCACTGGGCGCGGCCCGTGCGAGACTGCCTCAATCGATTCATCGGCGTCCTGATGACACATTTCCCGTTCGCGGCGGGCGAAGGTGGACCGGCGCGCCCGGAGCTCACCGACGACATTGGCTCGGTTCGTCACGTCGACGACAAGCCCGAGGGGACCTTGGGAGATGGCCTGGACGAAGGCGTTCGAAAGTCCGAGACCTAGGTCGGTGGCCGGGGCGCCGAGGTGGTTCTCAAGGAATTGACGAATGCGGGGTTCGCTCTCCGCCAGCGAGACGACCCAAGCAAGCTCGGTTGGAAACGGGCTGAACCGAAGGAGCTGACCAACGACGCTGGCACCGAGGCCCGCGACGTCCGCGCCGATCGCAATGAGGTTGCGCCGGAGCGGCTCGAAGTCTCCAGGGTGCTCGGGCTGATCGTGGGAGAAACGCTCTTCGTGAACGTCATGAGCTTCTTCCACGCCTTCGATGACACCGAGGAGGTCGTCGGTGTCGACGCCCTCGGGGTCGAAGACGACGACGACTCTCCCGACGACGGCGTTTACTTGCGCCCAGTGCACGCCCTCGACGTCGCGCAATGCCCGCTCGACGTGGCGGGCTATGTGCTCGTGGCCCGGACGGCCGACGGCACGAACCTCGATGTGGGCCCGTCCATCGGCCACCCAGACGCGGCGGTGGCCGCGACCCGGGCTCATTCGATCAAGGGCGGAGCCAACCGTGGCCCCCACGGCATCGCCCAAGGCCGTCGCAACGGTTCGAGGCACCTCGCTAACCGTGCGGAGCAGCCCGAGGGGATTCACGCTACCCCGAGATGGGGCTGACAACTGGGGTGCGGTTGCCGCCTGCCACCCGTCAACCTGTCATGCGGAAAACTCGACCAACCTCGGGGGCTATGCCGCCAAGCCGGACCTCTCCATTGCGTCGCCCTCGGCTGAGCGCGTGCGGATCCACCTGACCAATCGCATGATGGCCACCTGGAGAGCAATGGCCGCCAGCTCAAGGAGAAGTGGCTGCAGAAATACTTCCATCGAAGGCCTCCCATTCGTCCGACACTTTGGGTGTTGCTTCGATGGTAAGGACAGAAGGTGAACGAATAGGGACGGGATCGAAACGTACAGGTGAGCATTGGATGAATTCTTCGGTGTCCGTTCCCTGATCGCACTGGCGAAGACGCGTCAGCTGTCTATTCCGGATTGATGCGCTCGGAGAAGTCGGTCAACGGCCGCGTCGGTGACGAGCCACGACTACCCCCACGCCGACCAGGACCGCCAGCGGGGCATCGATGACACCGAACGCGACCGTACCCGCGAGACCGCCCCAAAATCCGAGCTGCACAAGCGGTGCAGGGATGCGCGTATGGACGAAAGGAACGACGTAGCCGCCCGGGCCGTGGTCAGTGGGTGGCTTGAAAGCCTGTTCCGTACGCTCGGGCGCCAAACGCTTGCGGGCGCCGGTAGTTGTGGCCATGATGATTCTCCTTCCGGCCTTGGCCCATGCTACCTCTCACTTCGACTTGAGAATGACCGATCACCTTCGCGACCGGGGAACTCCTGATCCGGTCAGGGGGACCGATTCACGAGCTGCCGGGCTGTGGACATCTCGGGACATTCGGCGGAGTGAACCGCCCTGGGTTGCGCCACGTACTCAAGCTTTTTGCAGCTGTCGAGACGGTCGGACATCCGATCTCTGGCTGCTCGGGGATACAGCCGATAGAGTTCGCGCCACCGAAGCTCCGAGGGGGTCCGCTCCACAATGGTTGTGCTGATCATCGTCATCGTCATCGTCGTGCTTCTCGTCCTCGGCTTGTGGGCCGCTTACAACGGCCTCGTCAAGAAGCGCAACCGGACCCAGGAGGCGTGGTCCGAGATCGACGTCGAGCTCAAGCGCCGCCACGACCTCATCCCCAACCTGGTGTCGACGGTGCAGGGCTACGCCGCCCACGAGAAGGGGACCTTCGAGGCGGTCACCCAGGCCCGGGCCAACGCAGTCACTGCCGGCGCGACGGGCGACCCGGGTCAAATCGCCCCGGCTGAGAACGCTCTGTCCGGGGCGCTGCGCTCGCTGTTCGCAGTTGCCGAGAACTACCCCCAGCTGCGGGCGGTCGAGAGCTTCCTCCAGCTGCAAGAGACGCTGACTGCCACCGAGGACAAGATCGAGTTCGCCCGCCGCTACTACAACACCAGCGCTCGGGACTACAACACCGCCCTACAGACGTTTCCGCGCAACCTGATCGCCGGGCCATTCCGCTTCAAGGCGGTGGCGTTCTTCGCTACCGACGAGGACGACCGCGCCGTGCCTCAGGTGAATTTCTCCGGTTCTGGCCCAGGTGCGCCCGGTCCCGCACCTTCGGGACCCCCGCTTGCTGGTGGCCCCGAGGGGCTTCCGCCCACCGCGGCCCCCGAGGGACCGCCGCCGGCCAGCTGAGACGATCGAGTGGGCTGCCCGGCCGGTCAGACGGACTGGCCCGAGGCGATCTTCTCGAGCTCAGCGATCCGCTCCTCGATGGGAGGGTGGGTGTCGTACATGCGGTGGTACCAAGCCTCGTGGTGCTGCAACGGGTCGTCGATGCACATCGCCGCGGTGGCGTGGTTCATCTTCTTGAACGGCTTGTCGTTCTGCTGCAGTTTTTTGAGGGCGCTCAACAGCCCCGCCGGGTTGCGGGTGAGCTCCACACCGCTCACGTCGGCCAACGACTCGCGGCGGCGTGAGAGTGCCAGGCGAATGAGTGGACCGAAGATGAAGCCGACTACGGCGAGCAGCACGCCGGCAGCGAAGACCACGAGCATGAGCTGGTTGCCCCTGCTGCTGCCTCGCCCGCCTCCGGCAAAGAATGCGCTCCGCCACAGGATGCTGGCCAGCAGGGCGGCCATGCCGATCATGGTGCCCACCACGAGCAGGAGACGGATGTCGTGGTTCTTGATGTGGCTCATCTCGTGGCTGACCACGCCCTCGAGCTCCTCGCGGTTCATGATGGCGAGCAGCCCCGTGGTGAAGGTGATGGATGCCTTGTTCGTGCTGACCCCGGTGGCGAAGGCGTTGGGCGAGGGGTCGCTAATTACGTAGACGGCGGGCTTGGGAATCCCCTCGCCGATGGCCAGGGCCTCCACCAGGTTGTGCAGCTGCGGGTACTGGGCTGGGTCGGCCGACACGGCCCCCGAGACCCGGAGCACCAGCGCCGCTCCGGCGCTCAGGGAGTAGAGGACCCCGCCGACGGCCAAGAGACCACAGATCACCATGCCGATGATGACCGGGGTCCAGCCGTAGTTGGTCGGCGGGACGGTCGCGAAGCTGGTGTTGACCGAGTGGCGGTAGACGGCCTTGAAGAGGAAGCCACAGGCAGCTCCGATGGCCAGCCATATCACGAAGAACAGGACGATGAAGATGACGCTGCGTCGCTTGTTGCTGGCGATCTCGCTGTACACGTGCTGAATCCTACGGCAACGGAGGTACCCCGACTCCGGAGCAGCAAGTCAAGTGAACATGATGTCAGCCGCCTCCGGCCGGCGGTCCGACCTCAAGACGTATCCGCCCTCGTCGGCCCGCCTTTTCGCTATCCCCGAGGTGCTGTTACACGCACAAGCAACGATCGCGAGCGTGGCCGTCGCCGGGTCGGCTTCAAGCCTCCCGGCGCTCATTTTTCGCAAAGGTTTGTGAAGTGCCCCAGTCGGCTTGCGCTCGCGCCGTTGAACCATCAGGAAGGGGCGCGGGAATCCCGGAGCCTCTATGAAACCCGGGCCCGGACGGCAAGGCACCGCGTTTCGCTGGGGACTCTTCCCAAGGTTCGAGCCACTCTGCCGGCCAGACCAACGTCGGGTGTCCCAGAGAGAACCCCGCCTGAACGGCATAGCCGCAGGACCGGACCATCGGTGTGCTCTGATCTGATGCATGGACTATCGACCGCTGCCTCGGGCGCCAGAATGGTTTCTACGTGCGTTGGCCATCCCGCAGACTGACATTGAAGTCCGAGTGGACGGCTGCACAATCCATGCCTTGGCGTGTGGAATGCCAGGTGCACGTGGACTCGTTTTTGTCCACGGCGGAGGTGCCCATGCCCATTGGTGGACGCACGTGGCTGCGACTTTCAGCCAGGACTTCAGGGTGATCTCCCTCGACCTGTCTGGGCACGGGGACAGCGAACACCGCTCGCGGTACTCCCTTGAGCAGTGGACAGAAGAGGTTATGGCCGTGGCCGCGGCTGGACAGATCAACGGTCCGCCTGTAGTGATCGGGCATAGCATGGGAGGGTTCGTCACGATCGCAACAGCCGCACGTCACGCCGACCTGGTGAGCGGGGCAATCGTGTGCGATTCGCCAGTGACAGAGCCCGATCCGGAGATCGGGGCGTACCGGCTACGAGAGGCGTTCGGGCGTCCTCGGATCTATCCCAGCGTGGAAGAAGCGGTGGAGCATTTTCGCACCATTCCGGCCCAAGAGCATTACCTCGACTACGTCATCGACCATGTGGCTCGCCGCTCGGTCCGCTCAGTGCCCGGCGGCTGGCAGTGGAAATTCGATCGAGAGGTCTTCGCACAGTTCGGCGGCGGACTTCGGGGGGTGGCTCTCCCCTATCTCTCACGCGTGCGCTGCCGATTCGCCCTACTCCGGTCCGAACATGGCCTCGTCACCGCCGACATCGGGCGATCTATGTACGACGAACTGGGCCGGGTCACACCAGTCATCGAGATCCCCGAAGCGGGGCATCACGCCATGCTGGACCAACCCCTCATCCTGCTCACGGCATTGCGCACACTGCTCGCCGACTGGGACCATTCGGAGCCTCGTCGAAGAGAGTCCGGGGAACTGTCTCCGGTTGAATGAGGCGCTGCCTTCCAGTGCACGAGGCAACCCATGGTCAACTTCCTCAGCACACTCGGCAGGATTCGAACCTGCGACCTTCTGAACCGTAGATCTGCACGACCCACTTTCCGTCGTGCACCACGAGTATCCGGGAGGCTCATTCATGTTCCATGAGCTGGATTATTTCTCGTTCTCAATCGGCCAACATTTACCACCATTAACCGTCACTTTCCACGGTTTACGGACGTTTGGTTCTCACCGTGGTTCTTGTCGGACTGTCCATCCACATTGAGCGCGTGCACATCACCGGCGTCACTCGCTTGGTGGTTCACACACGATTCCGAGTTGCCATCCACGGTCTGACCCTTCGAAGCACGGGCTTTCCTCAAGCAGTCCTTCAACGTCGGACTTGACGGGCTCGGAGCCCAGTGCATCAGAAGCCACGGCTATGGTGACCACCTTCGTGCCGAGTGGCAGCGAACTGGCTGCGGGCACCTTTGCGACCCTCTGTTCGAGAACTGGAAGCTTTGGTGCCGGTACGCACCTTTCGTCAAGTATCGACTTGGCCTCGTTGGCGTCGTGCACCGTCTGAACGAGAAATCCTCCAACTGGTCGGGCAGCCCCCGCAATCAGCCCTCTGCTTTTCGCTGATCGCAGTATGAAATAGCCCGCAATTAGGGCAACCACGACAAGACCCGCCCAGGCCCAGGCTGGATTGATATCGAGCTTGCGGGCGACCCACTTGACGCCTTGATCGATGTGTTGCACGCTCGCCACAGACACCTACCCTGTCGCTATGAAGGTGGCGTCGGCCGGCTCACCCCGGAGTCGGATCATCGAGACCAAGGGCGAGAGCTACCGGCTCCAAGATGCCAAGGCCCGGAACGGGCGTGCCAAGGCCGGCAGAAAGGGATCTGGTCACCAGCTGGTGGAGGGTGACTGCGGGTCCGTGGACGAGGCTCCGACCCCCGAGTAGCTTCTGACCATCGCGCTACCGTTTTCGACCGGTGCGCGCTACTGAGTTGGACCGGTATTCACATGTGCCCTCATTCACTGGAAAATGTGGTCGTGATATCGACGAGGCAAAGGCGCAAGACGGAGGCAGATGATTATCGAGCAGGATCCTCAAGCCACTGACGCGCTGGCTAGCTTTCGCCTTGACGGTTGCCGGGCCGTCGTCACCGGGGCAAGCTCAGGCCTTGGTTGGCGATTCGCCCAGGTACTAGACGGCGCGGGTGCTCGGGTCGCAATCGTGGCACGACGCGCTGATCGCCTCGAAGAGCTGGCAAAAGAGCTGGCTGATCCAGTCCTCATCGTGGCTGACCTGACAGAGAGCGGCTCTCCTCAACAGGTGATCGAAACAGCGGCGGCGGAATTGGGCGGCATTGACGTCTTGGTCAACAATGCCGGCAGGGGCGATATCGGCCCTGCCGAGGACGATACGACCTTCCGAGCAATCGTGGAGCTCAACTTGAACGTCCCTTTCGAACTCGCTCAACGCTGTGCGCGCCTCTCACTCGCCGACTCGTCCAAGCTCTCAATTGTCAATATCACTTCGATGTTGGGCACCGTCGCCTCCCGGTCGTTGCCTCAGGCCTCCTATGCCGCGAGTAAGGCTGGCCTCAACCATCTCACCAGGGAACTGGCCAACCAATGGGCACGATCGGGTATCCGGGTGAACGCCGTCGCTCCCGGATGGTTCCGCTCCGAAATGACTGCTGAAACCATGATCGATGACCCGAAAGGGGCGAAGTACATCGAACGCTATACGCCGATGGGACGGCCTGGCGCCGTGAATGAGCTCGACGGGGTCCTGTTGTTCCTCGCTTCGGACGCCTCGTCGTACGTCACGGGCCAGGTGATCGTCGTCGATGGCGGATGGACGATCGTCTGAACTCACCCCCGGTCTCAGCCGATCTACCGTCGGCGTGCCTTCCGCTGGGAGGTCCCGGACTGGGAACGTGACCAGTCCCGGCGGCTCCGCAGATGGGTGCACTACTTCGTGTAGCGGACGCTCAGCCTCCGTTGCCGAGCGCCTTGACCACGTTGGCGCCGAGGTCGGGGTCGACTTGGCGCCAGTACTCGCCGACACGCGACGCCACGTCGGGCTTGAGGCCGGGACCGTGGCTGGCGTGACCGATGATGTTGGTCAGCAGGTGGTCGCGGTCGGTCTCGGACATCACCTCGCGGTACATCGTGCCGGGCTGGACGAAGTCGGTGTCGTCGCGATGGGCGTGGTAAGCGGCCCGGACGATCTCTCCCGTGAGCTGGTAGGCCGGGTCGGCATAGTGGGCCGGGTCGGCTTGGGGGCCGCCGTAGCTGTTGGGCGCATAGACCGGGTCACCGCCTGGTCGGAAGTTCATGGGACCGTCTTGGTTGTAGCTGTGCACCGGCACCAGCGGCTGGTTGACCGGCAACTGGAGGTAGTTGGGCCCGATGCGGTAGCGGTGGGTGTCGGGGTAGCTGAAGAGCCGGCCCTGGAGCATCTTGTCCGGGCTGGGGGCGATGCCCGGCACCATGTTGGACGGCTCGAACGCGGCCTGCTCGACCTGGGCGAAGTAATTGTCCGGGTTGCGGTCGAGCACCATGCGGCCGATCGGGATCATCGGGTAGTCCGAGTGCCGCCAGACCTTGGTCAGGTCGAAGGGGTTGAACCGGTAGTCAGCGGCCTCTTCGAAGGGCATGATCTGCATCTCCAGCCGCCAGACCGGGTGGTCGCCGCGTTCGATGGCGTCCCAGAGGTCGGCACGGTGGAAGTCCGGATCCTCGGCGGTCATGGCCTTGGCCTCGGCATCGGTGAAGTTCTCGACGCCCTGCTCGGTCTTGAAGTGGTACTTGACCCAGAATCGCTCTCCGCCGGCGTTGACCCACATGAAGGTGTGGGATCCATAGCCGTTCATGTGGCGCAGCGTGCGGGGCGTGCCCCGGTCCGACATGAGGATGGTGACCTGATGGGCGCTCTCTGGCGACAGGGTCCAGAAGTCCCACTGGCCGTTGTGGTCGGTGCGGCCGGTGTCGGCCCGGCGCTTCTGGGAGTGGATGAAATCGGAGAACTTGGAGGGGTCCCGGATGAAGAAGACCGGCGTGTTGTTGCCGACCAGGTCGTAGTTGCCCTCCTGGGTATAGAACTTCAGGGCGAAGCCCCGGGGATCCCGAACGGTGTCGGGAAAGCCCTGTTCGCCGGCGACGGTGGAGAACCGAGCCAGCATGGGCGTACGCGTGCCCTTCTTCAAGAAGTCGGCCTGGCACCACTGGCTGACGTCCTCGGTGGCCTCGAAGAACCCGAAGGCCCCGTGGCCCTTGGCGTGGACCACGTGCTCGGGAACCCGCTCCCGGTTGAAGTGGGCCATCTTTTGGATCAAGTAGTGATCCTGTAGGAGTAGGGGACCCTCGACGCCGGCCGAGAGGGAGAACTCATCGCTCGGTGCTCGGATCCCCGCATCGTCGGTAGTGACAGGAGATGCGGTGTCGTCGCTCATGCTTCTTGGTCTACTCTTAAGACTAGAAAGAGTCAATACTGAGGGAACGTCTCGTCTTGTTGTCCGTGGAGTTCCGGTACGCTGCCGACGGCACTCAGAGCGACACGACCTTTGTGGAAGGAGAAGTCGATGAGCGAACTCGCCGAACGGCTGCGCCAACGAGGCTGGCGACTGACCGCACAGCGGCGCGTTGTCGCCGAAGTGCTGGCAGGCGAGCACGTCCACCTGACCGCAGAGGCCGTCCATGTCGCAGCCCAGGCCGTCCTCCCCGAGATCAGCATGGCCACCGTGTACAACACGCTCAACGAACTGGTGAACATGGGCGAGGTGCTCGAGATCTCCGCCGGCAACGGCCCCAAGCGGTACGACCCCAACACCGCGATCGCCCATCAACACCTGCTGTGCACGCGCTGTGGCACGCTGCGGGATGTGGCGCCTAAGGGCGAGGCCGGCTTGACGGTGCCCCCGGACCAGCAACACGGGTTTCAAGTCGTCGGGGTCGACATCATGTTCCGGGGGCTGTGCCCGGCGTGCGCCGGAACCTGAAGTCGTAGGTATGGCTGCCGGTACCACGGCGCCGGCAGCCATAGTTTGGGTGGGCATGACCAACGAATCAACGCACCTCGGCGACGCACAGGGCGAGTGGTACTACTGCTTCAAGCACAAGACGGTCGAAACGCGCGACGAGTGCCACCAGATGGATCGAATGGGCCCGTACCCCACCCGGGAGGACGCTGAGAACTGGCGGGAGCGCGTCGCAGCACGGAACGAGGCGTGGGACGAGGACGAGTAGGCGTCAATTAGCGGGCGAGCCAGTGCCCTCGGCGGGCTGACCACAAACCACACCTGCTCGGCGACCCTCGCCGGTTACGTCAGTGACACCCCAAAAGCGACTCTTGATAATCGGCGATCGGTGCCCTCCCGTCGGTGATGTTGGCGTTTACATAAACACCGGTTGGACTTGTCGGGCAGAGCACCGCCCGGATGCGGTACACGCAGAACACGATGGCCCGGGCGCTGTACCGGCGAGACCGCAACTGGAAGTTCCATCTGTGCGACGCCATCGGGTCGATTGCGTCCATTGAAGAGCTACTCGATTAGCTCGACAAGGACCCCGTCTGATTCTTCTGGGGGTGATATCAAGTCGGCGATCAAGGCGACCATGTCTGCCCGCTACTGTCGGGAAGCGGAATGACCTCGATGCCTTCATCTCGACAGACGTCGAGCAGATGTGGGTCGGCGGTGGCCAGTGACGAACCGACTGGTCGAGCGGTCTCAGCCGCTACACAGTCGGGAAGGCTCACTGCTCGATCCTTCCGGTGGTGATGACGAGCTCGGAGCAGTCCAGCCCTCAGCGCGAGTCCAGCTTCCACCGGTGATGGCCGTGCGAGACCCAACTGGGCGAGGTCGAGAACTACCTCGTCCTCATCGGCACCAGCCAGCCGAACGAGGTGGTCGATGGCCTCTGCCACCCCGAGCGCCGTCATGGCCGCTTCGTGTTCACCAAGGAGGAGCTGTTCGACCCGGCTGGCAGCTGGCTCGCCCTTGAGAAGGGCGAGCACGGCATAGGAGTCGAGAACGATCACTTCCGCCGCTCATGGGAAACATCATCGAGGCGGGCCTGGCGCCGAGCACGATCGGTACTGGGACCTCGACTCCGATACTTGCCCTTGAGCTCGTCCACCGGGTCGGGTGGGAGGGGACGCAGGACCACACGGTCACCGAGATCGACAACCACAACGCGGTCGGCCTTCCATCGCGCACGGGCCTCTGCGGGGATCGAGATCTGGCCGTTGGAAGAGACCTTCATCACATAGCTCGTGGACATACTCTCGACTCTCCTTGGCATTGTATGAATGGCGTGATCCATTATATGCGCCGGGTGAGACGCTGCATCGCAAAATATCCGTTCTAGCGGACGGGCCAGTCAGTACGCCGGAGGAGTCGGAGAGGCGTCCCTGCCAGAGCTTGAGGTGCGGAGGGCCTCGACGATACGACCACATGCAGTAGACTCCAGGACCTCGACCGCGGGAGAGTTCGCCCCGATGAAACGATCCCACTTGAGCTCTGCCGGCGGACGAACGGATACCCAATGGGCATGAGTTTCCGGATCCAACAGCGACACGATGAAGTGACAATGAAGGTCCCTGTCCCTACCGATCGGCTCGATGCGGTCATTTTCGATATGGACGGCGTCGTTACGGACACCGCCCGGGTCCATGCCCGCTGCTGGAAGCGCGTCTTTGACGACTATCTCCGCGCTCGATCGGATCGCACCGGTGAGGCCCTCCGGCTATTCGATGACCAGGACTATCTCCGCTACGTCGACGGCAAACCCCGCTACGACGGTGTGGAGAGTTTTCTTTCCTCGCGCCGAATCACTCTCGAACACGGTGCATCATCGGATCCGCCGGGACATGACACCGTGTGTGCGCTCGGGAACCTCAAGGACCGCGAGTTCGAGCGAGTGATCAAGGAAGAGGGAGTGAAGCCGTTCGAGTCGACAGTCACGTTCATTCGGTCTTTGCGTTCATACGGGATCCGCACGGCCATGATTTCATCGAGCCGTCACGCCAGGACGTTATTGGCGGCGGCAGGCATCACGGATCTCTTCGATGCCATAGTGGACGGAGCCGATGCCGAAGCCCTCGAGCTGCCAGGCAAGCCCGAACCCGCCATCTTTCTTGCGGCAGCACGGCAGCTCGCAGCTGATCCGTCCCGCGCCGCTGTGGTGGAGGATGCTCTCGCCGGGGTCGAGGCAGGTCGCCGAGGAGGCTTTTGCTTCGTCGTCGGGATCGACCGAAGCTCGCAGGCCGATGCGCTGCGCGAACAAGGCGCGAATGTTGTGGTCAGGGACCTGTCCGACCTTGAGTTGCGACCTGCCGCCTCCAATGGATCGCTGTGAACGAGCAACCGGCACACACCTCGAGCACAGAGCCGGAGGTCACAGACGAATGGTCGCTTCGGTACGACCGGTTCGATCCCGCTCGCGAGGGACTGCGCGAAGCGCTGTGCACGCTGGGAAATGGCTACTTTGCCACTCGGGGTGCGGCACCGGAGGCCGTTGCCGACGGCATCCACTATCCCGGCACTTACGTTGCTGGCTTGTACAACCGGCGCCCTACGCGGCTCGCCGGACGCACCGTCGAGAACGAGAGCATCGTCAACCTCCCCAACTGGCTCGTGGTCAACTTCCGCATCAACGACGGCCCATGGTTCGACCTTGATGACGTCGACATCCTCGACTATTCCCAGGAGCTCAACCTTCGCCAGGCAACGCTGAGCCGAACGCTGCGAGTGCGAGACATCATCGGGCGAGTGACGCGGGTGGAACAGCGCCGCTTCGTGAGCATGGCCGACCCGCATGCCGCTGGCCTCGAAACGGTGTTGTGCGCCGAGAATTGGTCAGGTTGCCTGACTGTCCGCTCCGGTCTCGAAGGCCGGATCGTCAATGCCGGCGTGGCCCGCTATAGCCAATTCGATGAACGCCATCTCGTTGACGTGGAAGCCAAGGCAGTCGACAGCGAGACCGTTGCCATGACCGCCCGTACCAGTCAGTCAGGCGTGTGGATCGCCGAAGCGGCTAGAACCCGGATCACGCGTGCGGGGAAGCCGGCGAGCCCTGAGCGCCGGGTCATGGAAGAGCCTGGCTTCATCGCCCACGAGCTGACCGTCGACGTCGAGGCTTTCGAGCCGATCGCCATCGAGAAGGTCGTCATCCTCTTTACCTCCAGGGACCGTTCGATCAGCGAGCCGTTCGTCGAGGCGTGCTCTTGGAGCGCGCGCGTGGGTAGTTTCGGCGAGCTCCTCAGCGCCCACACCCATGAGTGGGACGATCTGTGGAAGCGCTTCTCGCTCGAGTTGGAAGACGGTGCCGGCATGACCCAGTTGGCGCTGCACCTCCACATCTTCCACCTGCTTCAGACCACCTCCCGCAACACCCTCGACCTTGATGTCGGCGTACCCGCCCGGGGCTTGCACGGCGAGGCCTACCGAGGTCACGTCTTTTGGGACGAACTCTTCATCTTCCCCTACCTCAACCTGCACCTCCCGGCGCTCGTGCGATCACTGCTCTTGTACCGTTACCGGCGATTGCCGGAGGCCCGCTGGGCCGCCCATCAGGCCGGTTTCCGCGGGGCGATGTACCCCTGGCAGAGCGGCAGCAACGGACGGGAGGAGACGCAGATCGTTCACCTCAATCCCCGCTCGGGTCGTTGGTTACCCGACTCGTCGCATCTCCAACGACACATCAACGCGGCGATCGCCTACAACGTCTGGCACTACTACCAGGCGACGGGGGACATCGACTTCATGGCCACCTACGGGGCGGAGATGATCTTCGAGATCAGCCGCTTCTGGGCGAGCATCGCCCGGTACAATCCGGCGCTCGACCGATACGAGATCTTGGGCGTGATGGGCCCTGACGAGTACCACGACAGCTATGTCGGAGCCGCAGCCCCGGGTCTGGACAACAATGCCTACACCAACGTCATGGCTGTCTGGGTCTTGTGTCGAGCGCTCGAACTGATCGATCTCCTGCCGGCACCCCGGCGTAGCGAGCTGTGCGAAAGCCTGTCGCTGGACGACGCCGAGCTCGCCCATTGGGAGGACGTCAGCCGCAAGATGCGTCTCGTGGTCCAAAGTGACGGCGTCATCAGTCAGTTTGAGGGCTACGAGGACCTGGCCGAGCTGGACTGGGAGGTCTACCGGGCACGCTATGGCGATATCTCCCGCCTCGATCGCATCTTGGAGAGCGAGAACGACACGCCCAATGCCTACAAGGCCTCCAAGCAGGCCGATGTGCTCATGCTGTTCTACCTGCTCTCTGCCCCCGAGCTGCGAGCGATCTTCGAAAGGCTCGGCTATGCCTTCGAACCCGACTCCATCCCGCGAACCATCGACTACTACCTGCAGCGGACCTCGCACGGATCCACCCTCAGCCGAGTGGTGCACGCCTGGGTCGTGGCCCGCTCCGATCGCGAGCGTTCGTGGGAATTCTTCGAAGATGCCCTGAATAGCGACCTGGACGACACCCAAGGCGGCACTACCGCCGAAGGAGTTCATCTGGGCGCCATGGCCGGCACGGTGGATCTTCTGCAGCGCTGCTATCTGGGTATTGAGACCCGCGACGATGTGCTCTGGTTCAATCCACTCCTTCCCGCAGAGGTGCGGAACCTGACGCTCGACATTCGCTACCGCCGGCGGTGGATAAATTTGGCCGTGGCCCCAGGTGAGTTCACGGTGGAGGTCCAGGACTGGGGCGAGGGAGCTGTCCGGGTCGGGCTGGGTGGCGAGGTAATCGAGCTCCACCCGGGCGAACGGCGGCAACTGGCGCTCTGAGCCCGTGGGGGCAGAAACCCGAACGGCAGCCCAATTGAGCATCACGCCGGCGGCGAACTGCTCCGGGCTGGCGCTGCCGTCCCTCTACCTTGTGATCCGCAGCACCTTCGAGCTTCTGGGGGTTCATCGTCTCAACTGCTTCGAGATGGACATCGAGGTCATCGTGCTCCACAACCAGCTGTGGGTCCCACCTCGCCGCACGTCTGGTCCCCGCCGACCTGGGCTGATCGGGCTAGGGCAGGTCTTCAGCCAATCGGAGGCCACCGCTTGCTGTCGGGTCAGTCACGTAGTGCATATGCCGTCCTCGTCGATAGTCATCTTCATCTCACGGACGCGAGTTCACACCAGACCTCGAGCCGGCCCGTCAGCAGCGAGCACTTCCAATTTCGTACCGGTCACCTCGCCGTTCAACGGCCATCGGACTCTCTTCGGCTCTCGCCCGGCAGGACATCGGTGCCGTCCTCCTGTCGGCCTGCCGTCGTGGCGATGGTCCGGCCGGTCGAGAGCTACGGCAAACCGCTCGTCTGCCGGCGTCCACCCCTTGTAGGTCGGCAGTGTCGGGACTATTGGCCCTACTGGTTCACGGCTGATCACGCCAAGATCGACAGGTATGGGATCTAGGACCGGAAGCAGCATGAATCGAACAGTGGAACGCATGCAGCACCCTGGTGGTGACGGGAGGTGAGCAACATCACGTTGGAGCGCCCTCAGCTCCATCAGCACGACAAGGGGCCGCTGGCAATTGATGTCCACCAACTCACCAAACGCTACGGCGACCTGGCCGCCGTGAGCGAGGTCGACTTCTCGGTGGCCCAAGGTGAGGTCTTCGCCTTCCTCGGCCCGAACGGCGCGGGAAAATCGACAACCATCAAGATGCTCTGCACCTTGGCTCATCCAACGTCGGGTCGGGCAATGGTCGCGGGCTTCGACGTGGTCTCGAGAGCCAAGGCCGTCCGCCGGCACATTGGGCTCGTCTTCCAAGAGCAGACCCTCGACGATCAGCTCACTGCCGAGGAGAACCTCCGGTTCCACGCCGTGCTCTATGGCGTCCCACATGACCAGGTCGACCAACGCATCGCCAAGGTGTTGGACCTGGTGGCGCTCTCGGACCGACGCAAGGATCTCGTGTCGACCTATTCGGGAGGCATGGCCCGCCGACTCGAGATCGCTCGCGGCATGCTTCACACCCCCAAGGTCCTGTTCCTCGACGAGCCGACCCTCGGTCTCGATCCCCAGACCCGGGCCCTCATGTGGGAGGACGTCATGCGCCTGCGGGACGAGGAGGGCGTGACCATCTTCTTGACAACGCACTACATGGACGAAGCCGAGTTCGCCGATCGGATCGCCATCATCGACCACGGATCGATCATCGCCCTCGATACCCCTGACGCCCTCAAGGCCTCCGTGGGGGCGGACACCGTGTCCCTCGAAACGGCTGACGACGCCACGGCGCTGGCCTCGCTGAAGCGGGCGGGCTACAGAGCCGAACGCACCGAAAGCGGCCTCACCGTGTTCGTGGCCGACGAGGAAGCCGCCGTCGGACCCATCGTCACCGCCGTAGGGGTCCCGGTTCGGACCGTGCGGGCCCATCGTCCCACCCTCGACGACGTGTTCCTTCACTTCACAGGCCGCGAGATTCGAGAGCAGCACGGCGAGGCAATCCCCATGATGGCCCGGGCCCACGGCGCCCGGCGAGGTTGAGGTGACGCAATGACCACCGTTTCGAGTCCCAGCCCCACCATCCAGGTCGACACCCGCGACACCCTGCTCTCCGACGAGATCCGCGTGGCCGGCATGGTGTGGGAGCGCGAGCTGATCCGCTACACGCGGAATCGCACACGGATCGTGAGCGGGCTCATTCAACCCGTCTTGTTCCTCTTCGTCCTCGGTTACGGCATGAGTTCGCTCGTGGGGACGACCGGGGGTTTCAACTTCCGCCAGTTCGTCTTCCCCGGTGTGGTGGCCATGAGCGTGGTCATGACCGCCATGTTCTCGGCCATCTCCATCGTGTGGGACCGTGAGTTCGGCTTCCTGCGCGAGATGCTGGTCGCTCCGGTCAGCCGAACGGCCCTCGTCCTGGGCAAGACGGCCGGCGGGGCGAGCGTCGCCGCCGTCCAGGGGACGATCATGCTGGTGCTGGCCCCGCTGGTGGGCGTCCACCTCACTCCCCTGCTGGTCGTCGAGGTCATCGGCCTCGAGCTCCTGATGGCGGTGGCGATGACTGCGTTCGGGGTCTTCGTGGCAAGCCGGATCCAGAGGATGGAAGCCTTCCAGGTCGTCATGCAGATGCTGCTCATGCCGATGCTCTTCCTCTCCGGAGCGCTGTTCCCGCTCACCGGCCTCCCGAAGTGGCTGATGGTGATCACGCGGATCAACCCGCTCACCTACGCCGTCGCCCCGCTGCGCCAGGTGGTCTTCGCCGCCCAGAACATGACACCGGCGGCCCAGGCGCGCTTTGCGGCCGGTGTCACGATCAACGGCTACACCTTGCCGATCGCGGTCGAGCTGGCCATCGTGGTCGTCTTCGCGCTGGTCTTCTTCATACTCGCCATCTGGGGACTCTCCCGGACCGAATAGGCACCCTCGTCCCAAGGAGACGGACATGCATGACGACGCCACCGATCCGGCAATACCCGTAGGGCTCCCCCCGGGGTATTGCTGTGCACGTGCCAGGTGCTTGGCCGGTCGACACGGGGCAGAGCGGTGCTCACCGCACATGACGCGATGGTCGGGACTGAGTAGCCACGATGGAGATTGATGGGGCAGTGTGCATCGTCACCGGGGCATCCTCTGGGATCGGCGCTGCTACAGCGCGTCTGTTGAGCGGGCTGGGCGCACACGTCGTACTCGCGGCTCGGCGGACGGAGCGTCTCGAGGACCTCGCCGTAGAGCTGCCGGGCTCGCTGGTCGTCAGCACCGACGTCACCATCGCTGCACAGGTCGAGCGACTGGTCGCCCGGACCCTCGACACCTACGGCACGGTCGACGTCCTGGTCAACAACGCCGGACAAGGCCTCCATGTCCCCCTCGAAGAGCTGGACCCGGCCGACCTCAGGGCCGTCTTCGAGCTCAATGTGGTCGCGCCGCTGATGGGGATGCAGGCGGTGCTCCCGGCCATGCGAGCACGAGAGCGTGGAGCAATTGTCAATGTGAGTTCGGCCACGTCGCTGCGGGTCTTCCCCGGACTCGGCGGCTACTCCGCCACCAAGGCGGCCCTCAACATGCTCTCCCAGGTCGGACGGCTCGAGCTGGCCGGTGCGGGCGTCGTGGTGTCGGTCGTGTACCCGTCGGTCACGGCCACCGAGTTCCACCAGCGGCTCCGGGCCGGCCACCTGGTCAGCGGGGGTCACACCATTCAACCCGACCCACCCGAGCTGCCAGCCACGGCCATCGAGTTTGCCATCCGAACCGGCGAGGCCCATGTGCTGGTCGCCGATCCGCCCAAGCCGATCGCCCCTGGCGACAATGGGGGCTGGGGCGCCCTGCTCGCCCGACAAGCACCGGGTGCAGTAGGAACCCACGCACCGCCGGACGACGGCCCCGAGCGAAGTGGGCGTGCGAGCAACGGAGAGCACCCGAGGTGATCTTGGTGACCGCGGCAAACGGGCGGACCGGCCGCAGCGTGGTCCGGGCCCTGGTTCGCGGCGGGCGCCGAGTCCGGGCGTTCGACATCGCCACCGACGTCGAACAGCTGGTCGATGAGGGAGCAGCAGAGGCCATCGTCGGCAATCTGCTCGACCCCGAGGACGTACGCCGGGCGGTCGAGGGCGTCGAGTCGGTTGTCCATATCGGTCCCCCCATGCACCCCCGGGAGGCCGAAATGGGCCACGGTGTCGTGGCTGCGGCCCGCCAGGCCGGGGTTGGGCACTTTGTGCAGTTCTCGGTCACCCACCCCCAGCTCGAGCCGCTCCTCAATCACCAGGCCAAGTTGGCGGTGGAACGCGTGGTGCTCCTGTCGCGGATGCCGTTCACCATCCTTCAGCCCATGCACTACATGCAGAACATCGACGTGGCACACGTGGTCGCAGCGGGGGCCTTGTGGCAACCGTATGGACTCGACACACCTCTGGCCCACGTGGACTTGGAGGACGTCGCCGAGGTCGCCGCCAAAGTGGTGGGAGAGGCACACCACCACTACGCCATCTATGAGCTCTGTGGCGAGGACTTCTGCAATGCACGCGAACTGGCCCACATGATCTCCGTCGAGTCCGGCCGTCCCGTGACTGCCGAACTGGTCCCATTCCCTGCGAGCACAGTCGCCGGACCCCGACCGTCCGAAGAGGACGACTACCGCGCCGACGCCATGTTCCGGCTCTTCGGCCATTACGGGCGCTATGGCATCACCGGCAATCCAAACGTGCTCAGCTGGCTCCTGGGACGGCGCCCGACGAGCTTCGACGAGTACGTACGGCGGTGCCTGGCCATCCACTAATGGTGCCCGGGATGGAGCCATCAGCTTGGCCGGTCAGGGTCGACCTCACCAGCCGACGGAGCACTCAAGCCGATGTCGGTCGTGGTGGTCGGCGGTCTCATCCCTCGAAACGACGATCCGGCAGTGCACGCAGTGGACAGCCACGCAGTGACCTCTGCCCTCTGCCCAACGTCCAGACCCCTCCACGATGATGGAGTACCCGACGAGTGCCCACTGAGCAAGAAATCCGGGCGAGCGGACGCTGGCGACGGAGCAACAAGGAGGACCACGTGGCATATGTGCCAGCAGCATCCCCGACCGGTTACCAGGCGGAACCATCCACCGTCCCAGTCGCCATGGGAATCGGTGACCCCGCGCGACGGGTCGAGCGGCTTGCGCCGCTGATCCGCCAACTCGTTGCCTGGGATCTCATCTACCGTTCCGATGCAGGGACGTTCGCCGAATCCCCCCTTGGTACTTGCAGTCGCGAGCCGCATTGACGGGCACTGAGGGGCTGCTCCGAGCAACTTCCTCTGCGCGCGCCGTGGTTCCATGGACCTGAGAGGGGGAACGCAGTCGGTCAGGCGGGCATGGCGCTGATTGCGAAGACCGAGCGGGCGAGCGGCAGGCCACCCATGGAGCCGAGGAAGGGAGCGCCACCGAGTGCGAACACCCCGCCGTCGCCAGCGGCCAGCCAGTAGCCGGGCCCCGACGGGTTGGCGGCGATGCCGACTACCGGTTTCGCCAACACAGAGTCGGCCATGGATCCGCCATAGGCGGCGTCGCCGAAGGCGAACACGCCGCCGTCGGATCCCACCAGCCAGTAGCCGTTGCCGTCCGGAGTGGCAGCCATGCTGACCACCGGCGCGGCCAGGGTACGGCCGCCCATCGACCCATAGAAGGCAGCGTCGCCGAAGGCGAACACGCCACCGTCGGTGTCGACGATCCAGTAGCCCTTGCCGTCGGCGGTGGCGGCCATGCCGACCGGCTCGCCGACGTGCCCCGTGGCATGGGCGATGGTGATCTCGTCGCCATAGTTGGCGGCGTCACCGAAGTTCTGGATGGAACCGAGGCCGCTCAGCCCCAACTCCAGCACCCAGTACCCCTTCCCGTCAGGGCTGGCCACGATGCCGATGGCGTCGGGCCACATGTCGGCGCCCCCCATGTAGGTCGGTGTGTCGGCCGGCTGACCATACGAAACGGCGTCGCCGTAGGTGTAGATAACCCCGCTGTAGGCATTCAGGATCCAGTAGCCCCCGCCGTCAGGGGTGGGTGCCATCGACCAGCACGAGCCGTTGGGCATGGAGCGGGCCGGGGGGTTAGCCGGGCAGCGAGTGGCGTCCGAGGCGGCCGAACCGTGGAAGGGCGCCCCGAAGGAAAACACGCCGCCGTCTCCGGCCTCCAGCCAGTAGCCCGGGCCAGAAGGAGCCGCCGACGCTGAACCGCCGATCGCGGTCACGAACACGAACACGAAAGTCGAGATCAGGGCGAGCAAGCTCCCCAGTCGCGTCGTCAACACCCCTACCTTGGTGGCTCGTTTGCTGCCCGTACCTTGGCGCATGTCCTGCACCCCTCTTCAGCAGGCGTAAGCCCGGATGTCCCAGCCCGTGCACGGCCGTCGAGCGACCTTGCGCGTCGACCGTCTCACGGTCATAGGCATGATGGCGACCGCCGGCCGGACGACGCGACACTGCGAAGACGATCGTCGAAATGACCAAACCGATGGCTCCAACGACCACCAGGATGACCCCTACTGTGGAAAGCCGGAACCCGTGACCTTGTGAAGTCACCGCCCAGTACACGATTGCACCAGCCGCTATTGCGACGGTGCTGAATCATTCCTGTCAGACCCATTTCTTGTGCCTCCATCCCGTCGTACCAGCGATCGATCCAGTACTTCCAGGATCTCGTCAGTTGAGACGCTGGCACCCAAGGTGATTGGGTGTCAGCCGACATCTTCTAGGCGCGACGAACGAAATAGATGATCGCCACGACCACCAGGACAACGACGAGTGTTCCGAAACCGATATACATAAGAACCTTCCCTTTTTGGATCGCAACAGTTGGCGACGACCATGTCTATTCGACATCTGTCTCGGGACCAGTGCGGACTCGAGGCTCACGTCGTTCTTTCAGGACTCTCAGTTGGTCAGCCAACCTGCCCAATCGGTCAGCAGTAACCCCGAGGGCTGGGAGTCAGCGGACTACTTCGGATGGAGCACGTCCTTGGCCTTGTCGATCACGTCTTCGACCTTCTCCTCGACCTTGCCGGCCTTCTCTTTGGCCTCGCCGGCGCGACGGTCGGCCTTGCCCTCAGATTTGAGATCCTTGTTTCCGGCCAGGTCTCCGACAGCCTCTTTGGCCTTGCCCTTCATCTGATCAGTCTTTCCAGTCATAGCGCTCCACCTTCTTCGTCGTTGAACTCTGTGCCACGCCTGAATCGGCTGTGAACACACTTTCCAGTGTAGTGGCGGCATCCAAGGCCAGCCAGAGGCGAAAGGCCTCATTCCCAGGAATCCACCGCCTGAACCAACCCGAAAGGAGATTGGATCTGGCTTCTACAGCGATGCCTTGACTCTCCAAAGAGAGAGCTGGTCCATCACCACAGCCAGCGGCTGGCCCGACGGCTGATCGCAACTAATGGAGGAGTGTCGCCACCACGTTGATGGTCAGTCCGATAATGATGGCGCCGAAGAGAAACGACAGCAGGGCATGGCGCAGTGCGGTTCGTCGTATCACCTTCGAAGTCAGGTTGGTGTCGGAAACCTGAAAGGTCAGACCGATCGTGAAGGACACGTAGGCAAAGTCGAGATAGTCGGGAGCGCTCTTCTCGTTGAAGTTGATTCCGCCTGGTGTCCCGCTGTAGTAGATCCGGGCATAGCGAAGCGTGAAGACGGTGTGGACAGCTGCCCAAGACAACGACACGCTCATCACGCCGATGGCGATCAGCAGCGCCTTGGTTCCTCCCTGAGAATGGCCTGCTTTGATGAGCACGAGGCCGACAGCCCCCAGACAGGCAACCCCGGCGACGATGATGACCAGATCGGCGACACTCGCACTGGGGTCCTCCTGTGCGGCGATATGTGCCGTGCCGTCCGCATTCAGATGGCCGATCGCCGACCATACCCAGATCAGGAATACACAGGCGGCAGCATCCCAGCCCAGCAGCAGTGCGGCTTGCCAAGGCACTATCAGGGCCGCGAGAGGTCCCACGATGCAACCGGCGACAGCACCTACCACTACTGGCTGCGCAGCAGCCGTCCCCAACCATCTCCTCACTTTCCGAGACTACCGTGCCGCATCTTTGCGCTCTGGAACGACCGGGGTCCGGCGGACTTCGGGATCCTCATTCGGCACTTGGCGCGGCGGTGTAGGCCATCAGCGGTTGGCAACCCCGCCGGAAAGAGGTGGTCGATCGACGAGCGCCGTTTCCAGTATTGGTCGTTCTTCAAGACACGGCTCGCCGGCGGCGAGTCAGCGGCGACCGTAAACCGCCCTCGGCGAGGGATTCCGGGACCATCCCGAAAGTTATCTCGAGCCCGCCCTTGGATGGTGTCTGTGACCAGAGTGTCTGCGTCGTAGACATGTCTTCGACGCACCGATCACCGGTGGGCCCGTTGGTCGCCGAAGGAGCGGGCCAGCTGGTCGCTTAATGCGGAGTTCTCAGTGCGGAGCCGGCCGATCTCGTCTCGGGCGGCGTCGAGGCGATGATGGATCGAGTCGGGTGTTGCTCGTTGAGCGGTTGGAACTGGCGTCGTTGCCAAGGTCGAGCCAGCCCGGAGGCCGATGATGGTGCGGCGCAACTCTGGTTGGTTGTAGAGCCAACGTCGGGAAACACCGACGGCGCGTGCGACGGCGGGGAAGGTGACAGGCTGCCCGGTGCGATCGACCTTCTCGAGCGCAACGTGGGCGGGACGCGCGCCGACGACCAGTCCACGACCTACGGTACGAGGACCTGAACCCACCCGGCCGAGACCGCCTTTCGGGACTTTGGTCCCTGGTAGCGCGAGGGGAACATCTGCGACACTCGCAAGAGAGGCAAGTACATGGCATGGACCCGAGAACAGACGGAGGGGGCTTCGTTCCCCTGGTACCGATCGCATTCGTATGCGGCGATGCTCATCGCGACCGGCCTCTTTGCGGGAGTTTCCGTAGCCGGGTACTTCAGCGACGGCAGCGGAGAAGCGATCGACATCCTCTACTCGCTGCCGGTCGCCCTCCTGGCCATGTCGTTCGGACTACTCGGGGGTCTGGTGGGCGCGGCCGCCGGTTTCTCCCTGTTCACGATCTTCCAATTGGCGGACGGTGTGGGAGACATCGACGCCACCGGTTGGATCGCGCGTGCCGCGGGGTTGCTGTTGCTCGGCGTGCTGCTCGGTCGGGCCACGGACCAGATAAAAGCTGGTGAGCTGCGCACCCTTGCAGAACAGGAGCAGCGCCGCCTCCTCCAGGAAACCGCCCATCGCCAGGTGGAGGCGCTCGAGATCAGTGACTCCATCCTGCAGCACTTGGCGGCAGCCAAGTGGATGGTCGAGAGAGGCGAGGACAAAGACGCGATCGACATCCTGACCTCGACCTTGGTAACAGGCCAGCGCATGGTCGCCGAGCTGCTCCCAATGCGCCACGGAGGCTTTGACGCCCGGGCCGTCGAAGACAACCCCTCGAACCAATCGTGACGCCCACGATTCGGGGGGCGACCAACGCGACCACCCGCGAGATTGCTTGCAGGTGGACCCTGTAGGGCTCAAGAACCTCGGTTCGGACGGTCTCAACCATGTCGGGTGGGTCACGCTCCGAACCCGTGCTCGTTGATCAGCCCACCGAGGATCTCCTTCCGTTCGACCCGAGCTTCTGCAGGCACGCCGGTCAGATCGGTGGAGGAAGTCGTCGCTTCGGGTGGTCGTTGGTCCAGGGAACGGTGCGGCCGATGGCCGTTGTCATGGGTCACATAGGCAGAGAGGACCACCATCAAGTGGCGTTCACCGGCGATCAACACCCGGTCCAAGCACTCGCGACGTAGCATCCCGATCCAGCGTTCGGCATAGGTGTTTGCCAGGAGCGCCTGGGGGAGAGGCCTCAGCACCGTAATCTTCGAAGCGGCGAAGACGGCGTCGAAACTGTCGATGAGCTTCGTGTCCCGATCTCGGATCAAGAACCGAAATACCGCGACACGACCATCGAGGGCCTTGAGGAAGTTGCGAGCCTGCTGGGTTACCCAGGGGCGGGTTGGATGGCGAGTCATGCCGAGGATGTGTACCCGACGCGTGGCCACCTCGATCACGAAGGAGACATAGGGGCGTCGCAACATCATCGTGTCGACGTGGGCGAAGTCACAGGCCAGCATGGGCTTGGCCTGCATCGTGCAGAACTGGCGCCAGAGTTGGACCGGTGCACCTTGGTGAGGGATCGATTCGGGCCCGATCCAGCATGTTCCACACCGTTGCTGGCGACAGTTGGTAGCGCAGTCCGATGATCTCCCCATGGATTCGTCGGTGGCCCCAGGTCGGGTTCTCTCGGGCCAGGCGCACAACAAGCTTGCGAATCACGGCTCGCGGCTCGCGGCTCGCGGCTCACGGTGCCAACGCAGCAGCGTGGTCGGTATCACGATCCTGGCATGCCAACGGTCCCGGGGAAGAAGGCGAGCCAGTGCGGCGAGCACTACTCGGTCCTTCGGCTCCAACCGAGGGCGAATGACCTAGCGACCTAGCACTGCAACTTCTGGCGCAAGCCAACCAGCTCGATGTCGTTGGCGGCCTCACCGCGGCCTCACCGCGGCCTCACCGCGGCCTCACCGCGGCCTCACCGCGGCCTCACCGCGGCCACGTGGGGCGATCAGACCAAAGAGACGCTGGACCAGCACGTAGACGATCGACAACAACACACGCGTGATCCTCCTGCAGGTCATGGTGAGGATCCAACTGAAGCTGTTGAGCCCCACAGGTCGGTCACGAGGCCAGCCTCCTGGTGTTCTCCCTGGCCTGCCCGGAGGCGCGTGCAGGATCTCGATAAGGTAGGGACAGCGGTCCTTGGACCGACAGGTGAACTTCGTTGCCGTTCAGGAAACGGATGTGGCGCGACGCCCACTTCGCGGTGGGCCGGCTGCTGGCCACGTCCGGCAGGCAGACCAAGGCGGAGTTGGAGAGCACTAAGGAGGTCCGTCGATGAGCACCGGGCTCGAGTTCACCGAGACGATGGTCGGCGGGTGGCAACGGTCGGGCGACACCGTCGACCGACCGTTCCGCTTTGACGCCCGGGTGGAGACCCCTACGCTGCTGTCGCCGTTCGGCACCGTCGTCGGCGTCCTCACCGGGACGCTGACCGCCGAGGGGCTGGCGTCGGGCACGCCGATCACCGGCACGCTCGAGGTCTCCCCCCTCCGCCACCACCGGCTGCGCTACACGTTCACCACGGTGGCCGACGACGGCCACCGCTACCGCTTCGACGGCTGGAAGACCATCCGAGGGGTACGCCTCCTGCGGGCGTGGACCACGCTGCCGGGCACTGTCTACGACGAGGACGGCGAGGTGGTGGGAACCGCCCTCACCCGGTTCCCGTTCGAGACCACGCTGTCGTTCGTCGCGGGGTTCCGGCTGCTCCGCCACGACACTGACCTCGAGGCGCGGCGATGGTCGGGCAGGCCCGGACGGCTCGAGGTCTGGTACGACACACTTACCGACCCGCGCACCGGCACTGGGCTGTGGCTGCACCACGAGCTGTGCGCCCCGAGCGACGGCAGCGCGCCGAGCGGGTACGGCTGGCTGGCCCTGTTTCCCCCCGATGGTCCCCCCGAGCTGGTCCGGTTCGGTCCCGAGCCGCTCGGCGAGGGGCCGTGGTTCACGGCGGGCGACGTCGTGGCCGAGCCCGGGAACCGGTCGGGCAAGGCGGAGGGCGCGACCTGGGAACTGACCTACGAGGACGACAGCCCGCCCCTCTACACGTTCCCGCGGGCGGCGTGGCGACGCGAGCTGCTCCCCTCGGCCCAGATCGTCCCGGCGCCGACCGCGTCGTTCCGGGGCACGGTCACCGTGGGTGGGCGCACCCTGGAACTCGACGGAGCTCCCGGCGGAGCGGCCCGCATCTACGGTCATGGCAACGCCGAGCGCTGGGGTTGGCTGCACGCCGACCTCGGCGACGGCGACGTACTCGAGGTGGTGGCAGCGGTGTCGCGCCGTCCCGGCCTGCGTCGGCTGCCGCCTCTGCCGTTCGTGCGTCTGCGCCTCGGCGGCGTTGACTTGCCGCGGTTCGGCCTGCTCGCCGCCCTCGGCGGCTCGGCCCACCTCGGGCTCCCCGACTGGGACGTCACCGTCCGCTTCGGCCGCCGCCGCCTGCGGGTGCGGGTCTCCCAGCCCGCCGACCGCAGCGTGGCGGTCGAGTACCACGACCCCGACGGCTCCCCGGCCACCTGCACGAACAGCGAGCGGGCCGACGCCGAGATTGTGCTCGAGCACCGGACCGCGGGCGGCTGGGCGGTCGAGCGGCGCTGGACTCTCACGGGCACGGCCCACGCCGAGATCGGGAGCAGGCCGTGAGCGGACGCCGCTCCCTCGGCCGCCAATCGACACACTGGTGTGCCTCTCAGAGTTGTTCGATACGGTGCTGGCGACCCCTCGCGGTTCCCTCACCTGGGATCTGGAATCGGAGATGGCGTCCTGGCCTCAGCTCGAGTCCTTCTTCAACATGCCGGTGTACTTCGCCGACTCTCATTTGCCCTGACAACGGGGGTCGAATGAGAACCAGAACCGTCAGGTCCGGAGCTTGTTACCCAAGGACAGCCACTTGAACGCCGTTACGCCCAAGGAGTTTGCTGCCATCACCACTGTCCTCAATCATCAGGCCCGCCGCATGTTCGGGTGGGAGACGTCAGCGGAGCGCTACCCTGCGGCCGCGTGCACCGACCGGTAGAAACCGCCGTCCCCCTCGGCGGCAGCTCACCCCCTAGGTAGGAGGCATATGGCAATCAACGGCGACGACGACCCGACCCGCTCCGGGCCACTGAGCGGGTACGAGCGCCGGGTGCTCGGCGCTCTGTGCGACGCTCTGTTGCCCCGAGGTGGTGCCATCCCACCGGGTGCGGCAGATCTGGGTGTCGCCGGGGACATAGAGGCCCTCCTCAGGCGCCTGCGCGGCCAGCCCCGCTGGCTCGTGAGGGCGATGCTGGTCGGCTTCGACCTTACGGCGTTGTTGGGACGCCCGCCTGAACTGTTCCACCGGCTGGACACCGACAGCCGGTACCGATGGGTGGAGGACAGCCGCAGTTCCCGCCTCCGGCTGCGGCGCGAAGCCCTGGCCGGGCTCGAAGCTCTGGTACAGCTCGCGTACGCCTCCCATCCACAGGTAGCGGCTCTCATAGGCTATGACGGCCAACCGCTGGTGGCGCTGGGTCCTGCCGGGCCGCCTGCGCCCGTCGACCTGCCGGTGATCATGTACCCCGAGGTGACCGACGCCAAGATCGTCGCCGACGTGGTAATCGTGGGCTCCGGAGCGGGCGGAGCCGTCGCTGCCGACACGCTCGCTCGCGCGGGGCTCGACGTGGTGGTGCTGGAGGAGGGCCCGCCTATCCACCGCGGCGACATCGTGGGCCACCGCCCCGCAGAACGCCTCTTCGAGTTCTACCGTGACGGGGGCCTGACATTCACCCTGGGCAATCCCGTCATATCGCTTCCGATGGGCCGTGCCGTGGGAGGGACGACGGTTGTCAACTCGGGCACTTGCTTCCGCACGCCGGATGCCGTGCTGGCATCGTGGGCGGCGTCGGGGATCCCCGGGGTGGGCCCCGAGGCGATGGCACCCTGGTTCGAGGCGGTCGAGGATGTGCTCGGCGTCCAGCCCGTGCCCGAGGAAGTTCTCGGCGCCAACGGCGAGGTCATGCGTCGGGGTGCCGAGCAACTCGGGCTCTCAGGTGGCCCGATCCGCCGGAACATCAGGGGATGTCATGGCCACGGCGTGTGCGCGTTCGGCTGCCCGGTCGATGCCAAGCAGGCCATGCACCTGAGCTACCTGCCGCGTGCGACTGCCGCGGGCGCGAGGGTGTTCTCGGGGGCCAGAGTGCGCAAGATCCGCCTCGAAGCCGGGCGTGCTGCCGGTGTCGTAGCAGACGTGCTCGATCCGCAGACGGGCCGCAGACGCGGCACGCTGCATGTGCATGCCCGCGCCACGGTGCTAGCCGCAGGCGCGGTCTTCACCCCGGTCCTCCTCGCACGCCAGCACCTGGCACGTTCCTCGCGCCAGCTCGGACGCAACCTGGTCATCCACCCCGGGGCCGGGACGACCGCCCGGTTCGACGAACCCCTCAGGGCGTGGCGAGGGACGATGCAGAGCTACTACGTGGACGAGAAACTTTCCGACGGTGTACTGCTCGAGGCGACCTTCCCGCCGCCGGGTCTCGGCTATTCGGCCGGCTCCTTGCCCGGGTGGGGGCGCGACAAGTCGCTCTTTGCCCTCTACCCCCATATGGCATCCTGCGGTTCGATCATCGGCGATGCCGGGGTGGGACGGGTGGGGGCGCTCGGTAGGAACGGGGTGTCCATCCGTTACAACCTCACCCGTGGGGATGCCGCGAAGGTCTTGGAGGGAATAGCGATGGCCGCCGAGATCTTCTTCGCCGCGGGTGCAGCCGAGGTCTACCCGATGCTGCCGGGGCTTGGCTCCATCCGCTCCGCGGCCGAGGTCCGCTACGTGCGCGAGGGTCGTTGGCGCCCCTCGGACCTTCACCTGTCTGCCTACCATCCGATGGGCAGCGCACGGATGGGCACCGATCCGTCGAACTCGGTGGTGGACCCCTTCGGGCACGTCTGGGACGTGCCGGACCTCTTCGTATTCGACGCCTCGGTGCTGCCGTCCTCGTGCCATGTGAACCCGCAGATCACGATCATGGCACTCGTGGCACGCATGGCGGCACGCCTGGCGGATAGCCTCTCTTGAGCGGTCCCGCCCGCGCCAGGGCAGCTCGCGGCGGTCCGGCCCGTGAGGCCCTCGTGGTGGTGAACCCGACTGCCGGCGGGTCCCCCCTGGCTCTCGCCGGCAAGGTCGCAGAGCAACTGGCGTGCGAGGGGTTCGAGCCGAGGCTCCTCACCACGGCACATCGAGGTGAGGCGGTCGAGGCCGTCTCCGAGGCGGTCCGGAATGATCCGGGCGACGGGCGGGAACTTGCCCTGGTGCTGGCCGTGGGCGGGGATGGGACGGTTCGTGAAGTGGCCGAGGGGATGGCACGCGGGACCGGCAGTTGGCCGGGCGGGGGAGGTGCCGGCCAACGCCACGGCCGGGAGGCGCCGGCGCTGTTCGTGGTGCCGGGAGGCACGGGCAACTCCTTCTACCGAGCGTTGTTCGCAGATACTCCGGTGGAGGAGGCACTGGGGATGGTCCTGGGCCCGGAGCATTCCGGGGCGCGACTGCGCCGGCTGGATCTCGGGCGCCTGGTGGAACTTGACCAAGCTGTAGTGCTGGGTGCGAGCGCGGGTTTCCTGGCCAGCGTGCTCGACGCGGCTCGAAGCACGCCCGAGGTCCCCGGCCGGCGGCGCTACGAGCAGGCCGCACTCGAACTGATCGGCCACCCGGACGACCTGGGCACCGATGCGCGCGTGCTGGTCGACGGCGAGCTCCTGGTCACGGGACGCCTCCTTCTCGTGGCCCTGGGTGGTGCACGCCACCGCGCCGGCTCGTTCGAGTTGCTGCCGGGTTCGGTGCTCGACGACGGGCTGTTCGACGTCTGTGCGATCGAGGTTCCCTCGCCGGCACGGCTCGATGAGCTCTTCGTGGCGGTTGCGGGCGGGCGCCATCTGGGGGAACCGGAGGTGACCTATGCGAAAGGTCGCAACGTGGTCATCGAGGCCGCCGGGGACGAGACCGTGCCGGTCGAATACGACGGAGACCTTATGGCTGGGGCACTGTCACCGGCTCAGTCGGTCACCTTCGAAGTCGTCGGCGGGGCGCTGGCAGCGTGGGCTGGCGATCCACCACCGGCCGGTTGAGCCGGCAAGGCCGTTGCACGGCGCTGCCGAGGCGCCCTTGGCCGGTCGGCCTCAGACGACGACGCCCAGCCCGCGATGTCGTCGAGCGCGAACCTACCTTCTTCGTTGCGATGCCATCCACCATATTGCCTACATGCGTATGGTGCTCTCGCGCGAACACGATGAAGCCATCCGCAAGGCTAACGGCGCGGCTTGGACTTCCCGGCTTGGACCGGGCTCAAACGATCGTGAGAGCCGAGGCCAGCGCGCCGGCCAGCTCGTCTGCTCGGAGGTCTTCCAGATGTTCGAGCGCGTCGACTACCTTCGTGCTCCCACCGGTGCCGAGGAACTTGCCGCGCGCCAGGGTGGGATGGTCTCGTCGTGTGGAGGGCCCCGACGCGCCTATTGGCGTCGTGACGCTACGGCGCAGCGTGCGACCGTCGGTGAGCCGGACTTCCAGCATCGCCCCGATCTCCTTCGTGGCGTCCTCGAAGGAGGCGGCCGGCCGGCCGGCCGCCTCTAGCAGCGCGGCTGCCTCCTCCTCGCCGCCGAGGCGGGCTAGCCAGGCCGACGCACGTGGGCCGGCCTGGCGGAGCGCTTCGCCCAGCGGGGCTGTCGCGAGCACGGCATGACGGGTGAGGTCTGGGTCGTGTTCGACACGTACCCGCTTGGCCAGATCCCATACCACTGGATCGTCGAGCCGCGGCGATGCCAGGTCGGCAGGGGTGAAGGCACCGGTAAGCAGGGTCACGGCGACGGGGTAGGGCACGGAGAACTGGAGCGCGCTGGGGGGGGATGCGGGCCCATTGATGTAGCTGCGGCTACGGATGTCCATGCCGAAGGTGAACACAGAGCACCTCACGACGATCTCCTCTACGGCCCCGGCCACCGACCCGACGGGGGCGAGGTCACCGGTTAGGCCGTCGTGGGGATCGTCGTGGGGGCCACCGTGCAGTGCGGCCTCGATGTCACCGTGGAGTTGGACAGCGGCGTCGAGGGTGCTGTCGAGGTAGGCACATGCAGGGTAGAGCTTTATCGACAGGGTCTCGGTGTGCCAGCGTGACCCCAGGGACTCCACCACCGCATCAGGGAGAGGGACGTCTGCGAAAGTAGCGAGCAAGCCTTCGGGGTGCTCCAGTATGTCGGCGGCTCCGCTGAGCCCCGCAACGGCGCCGTCGCAGGCGTCCAGAGCGGCGCGGATCCCCACTGCGGCGGTCAGCGCCTTGCTGTCGCCCCCGAAGAACGCAGGCGCCAGAGAGTGCGGCGGTAGCGAACAGGCCAGGGCCAGCGCTGCGGAGGTATGTTCGGGGGACGCCCCCTGGGCTCGCATGCGTGCAACGGTGGCACCTACCAGATGGCCGTAAGCGGCTGTCTGCCCGCGGAACGATCCGAGCGTTGCTCCGGCCACCACCCGAGAGGCGCACTCGTTCCCAGCCAGCACCGCTTCGAGGAAGCGCCTTCCGTCCAGACCGAGAGGCCCTGCGTAGGCTACCGGCACGCCGACCGTGGAGTGCGACACGTGGCCCGCGTACAGGGTGTCGTCGTAGTCGAGCGCTATCGTGAGCGTCCCGAGGCAGCAGGCTGCCGCCTTGGCGTCCGGCTGCAGGGGGCTGCCGAAGGCTTCCACCAGCCGCCGGCCGAGGGGATGCCCGAGGGTGGCGCGCGCTGCGGCAAGTTGGGAGAGCACCTGGCTGCGGGCGAAGGAGCGCACCCGTTCGGGGACATCTTCGAGCTGCATCCCTGTGGCAAACGCGCTCAGGCGCTCGGCAAGAGTCATCGAAGTGCCATCGTAGGGTGCCAAGCGATCGCAGACAACGTGCAAACACGGAGAAGAACAAAGGGTAGTGGATCGGTCCAAGAGTGGCCACAAGGCAAGTACCGGATCCGCATCTTCATCGGCACCGACCCAATGACCGGCAAACCCCGGCAGGCTCACCCGCCTTTGGGGGCTGACAGGCGATGTTCGATCGCCGGTCGGGTCGGGTTCGATGGCCGCCCGGCAGGCGCATGCTGACTGTTCCACAGAGCTGGGTGCAACCAGCAAGTGCACGCCTCCTACTGTGTACTCGCCCTCGCTGTCGCCCGGCTCATGGTGCGAGAAGCCAAACAGTCCGGACTCGACATGAGCGTGCGTCGGCTCCTCTCGACGCTCGGCGCAATCGAGGAGACCGTGCTGCTCTACCAAGGTGAGCGAGGACGTCCTCGGGCACGGCGGATGCTCACGGAGATGGACCCCATTCAACAGCGCCTCTACGACCTCTTCGGACTCGACGAATACGCCCCGAGGCGCTGACCTAGGTACTACACCAACTCCACACAAACACCAGCTCTGAGCTGCGGCGAGAGCAGCTCACGACGGGCTATCCAGGAAACTCGAGCTAGCACTCCGGGCTGACATCACCGGACATCTTGATCCTCTTGTCCAGCAGGTGGATACCGCCTTCCGACGGCGTCATATCAGCGGAGGAGCCAGCCACCGTCGACCGGGAGGTTCACGCCGTTCATCCCGCCGTTGTCGAGTAGGAACAAAACGGCGTTGGCGACCTCTGCCATCGTCACAAGGCGGCCGATCGGGCTTCGGGCGACGGAGGCGCTGGTGTCCTGATCCACCCACCTCGGACTGTCACCGATCACGCCTGGGTGCACGGCGTTTACCCGCACCGGGGCCAGTTCGCTGGCGAGGGTCCGAACCAACCCGGACACTCCGGCATTCGACGTCGTGACCATGGTCGAACCCGGATAGGGGCGCATCATGGCTTGACCACCAAAAAGTACGACGGACGCTGACGGGCCAAAACGAGGGCCGAGGACGTGAATTGCCTCCGTGTAGCCAACTAGTTTGATGGTGACGAGTCGACTGGCGAGAGCCACGTCGTAGTCTCGAAGAGCGTTTGGATAACCCTCCGCACTTGAGATCACAAGGTGGTCGACGCGCCCGACGTCGCCAAGGGCACTCGCAATCGTCTCTGGTGCGGCGAGGTCGACAGCGATCCCAGTCGTGTCACCGCCGAGTTCTTCCGCCACCCTTCTTGCCCGCTCAGCATCGCGGCCGGCGACCACGACGCGCTCGCCTCGGTCGACGCACTGTTGTGCGACTTCGCGGCCTAGTCCCGCGGTCCCGCCAACCACCAGCGTTCCTGTCATACCCTTACCCTTCGCTAGGTCGGACGCAGACTATAGCGACCGATTGCTCGTGGGGAATCGACGCCAAGGAGCCGGTCGGCCCGCAGGTCGTAGCCACCAACTTCGAAGCGGCTACGGGGTGCCCCCGACCAGTGAAGGTAACGGTCCCGGTTAGTTCGCCAGCCCTACATCCTCAACGATCAAGACTGCATTGATCGCTGCCGCCACTGGCTCGGCCAGCTTGGGTCTCACCACCAGCGTCTTGGTCTCGGCTTCGCCTGCGTCGATTCGAATTCCAGCCATCCAGTTCCGATGGCCCAGGAGTGACCGTAGTTTGCAATCCACGACTTCGGCTCGATCTACCTGATCCAACTCGATCTCCCACCCTGACCGCCGCAATGCCCGGTATCGCCAATCAGGATGGAACACCAGCCGTTGGTTTGTTACAAAGAGCCGTCCACGTATCAACGACCTCTCCCACTCGGAATGGCTGTCAGACAGCCATACGGACATTGCGACTATCTCGCCCTTGTTCCGATTTGGAAGATGCATGGCTTCTATTGTCCCGTGTTTCAGTCGATGCGCGACTTCGCCCCTTTCATCGAGGATGGATGCCCCAGCACGCCGGGTCAGTGCGGACAGCGAGGGAACCCTACGGCGAGCTGCCGAGGGTGGCCTCGGGGTCGACTGCATGAAGGGGCGTCACCGTGAGGGTCTGCTCTTGTCCATTTCGGCAGCCGCGCGTGACGGCACGCCTATCACCCTTCCTGGACCACCGGACGATCCCGAGTCGTTCCGCAAGGCCTATGGCGGCGATCCGCTTGACGACGACACCTTGGCGTTCGTGGTCGATCCGGTTCGCTGCGTCGAAGACACGGTGCACCACTACTTCCAACCGGTGCACTGGTCGGTCGCAACCGGTGTTCCGATTACCTACGTGCTCAACGAACGCGACCGCCCAGTACCACCGGCGACTCAGGAGGAGATGGCGCAGCCACTCCCGCAACCGGTGCACGTTGTCCGCGTCGACTCGGGTCACCTACTTCCGGTGATCGCTCCCGCCAGCTTCGCCGAGATACTTTCGCGTATCCCCGCCTGAGCTATCGGCGTTGTGGACGCGCCGGTGGTAGCGAGCAGACGAGCGTGCCCCCAATCGTCAGTGCTACGGCTCGATCACGGTCCAGCCGCGACGCTGAAGCTCGACGGCGAGCTGCTCGGCAGGCATTCGGCGCATCGTCTGCTCTACGGCCGACAGCCTTTCCGGCGGATCGGCAGCGACCGGGGCACCCCCATCGATCTCTGCCTCCTGCAGTCGGTCGATAAACGCTGCTGCCTCGTCGCGAGTGAACTTGCCGGCGGCCTGACGCTGTGTGAACCCCATTGGGCCACGCGCGTCTCGGAAGTCGGTGTGACCGGCGTCCTGGATGAGCGCCAACAGCTCCTGAACCTGTCTCGCCGGCGCCGGCGGCCCCGACTGTTGACCGAAAGCCATGGCCACAGTCTCACCGAAGTGGCAATGGAACCGCTACTTGGCCCGCGCCGACTTCCCGAAGACCTGACCTGCCCCCGAAACCATGACCGGGTCTCCCGGCCTGGGTGTCCGCTGTCCTCTCCAACGATTGGAGGAAGGCCAAGGCGCCCAAACGGCCGAGGCCACGGGGTGGGTTCGCCAGGGTGGATCCCACTCGAAGATCCGCCGCCGGCAGCAGAGACCCGACGGCAACCAATCGGGCAACGTGTCGTGAGGGCTCGTAGCGTCGCTCCACAACCAAGCCACGGAAACGCGCCCCATGGTACGTTGGCGTCAGCCCTTTCGCTGCGGATCCGTATCCATCCGAACTGCCCCGGAAGGATTCACATGTGGGCGGATCATGCACACAATTTGTTGATGACCCCCCCGTAGCCAAGGAGCGACACCGGACATGATTGCCGCCACGTATCCGCTTCTCAACATCTTCTGGACGATGTTGGAGTTCTTCTTCTTCTTCGTGTGGATCTGGCTCCTCATCGGGGTCTTCGCTGACGTCTTCCGCAGCCACGACATGGGAGGTCCGGCCAAAGCGCTGTGGGTCATCTTCGTTGTCATCTTCCCGTTCCTCGGAGTCCTCATCTACCTGATCGCCCGCGGCGGCAGCATGCATGAGCGCGCCGAGCGCCAGGCGGCACAGCAACACAAGGCATTTGATGCTTACGTGCGTCACGCGTCCGGGGCTGGTAGTAGCGCCGACGAACTGACCAAGCTGGCCGACCTGAAATCGAAGGGCGTGATCACCGACGCAGAGTTCGACGCCCAAAAGGCAAAGATTCTCAGCTGAGGCAGACGAAGGCGCGATGACCACCCGACAATCAGGTGGTGGCGCCACAGCCCGGCAGCCCTCGGTTCCCCAAGTCGGCACAGCCGCCGCGTAGGATCGCCTGGATGACCAAGCGCTCGACCTCCACTTCGGCTTTTGGGGTGTCCAAGCGTGAGAGCCACGACGCCTCCGGGTTTTACAACCGATTCACACCCCCCGAGCAGTCAACCGACGCCAGCCTGCATCCAAGCGATGGGTTCGACAAGCTGATCCGGGGAGATGCCCGGTCGATGGACGAAGTGGCTGACGCGTCGGTGGCCCTGGTTGTCACCTCACCGCCCTACTTTGCCGGCAAGGAGTACGAGGAGGCACTGGGCGAAGGCGGGATCCCCGCCACCTATCTCGAATATTTGGACCTCCTCCGAGACGTGTTCTCGGAATGTGTGCGCAAGCTCGAGCCGGGAGGCCGGATCGCCATCAATGTTGCCAACCTCGGTCGCCGTCCCTACCGATCTCTTTCGGCTGATGTCATCAGCATCCTTCAGGACGATCTGTGCCTCCTGCTCCGCGGAGAGATCATCTGGATGAAGCAACGGGGATCGTCGGGCTCGTGTGCCTGGGGAAGCTTCCAACGCCCGGCCAACCCGGTGTTGCGGGATCTGACCGAACGGGTGATCGTGGCGAGCAAGGGCCGGTTCGACAGGGCGCTCCCCGCCCGTGAGCGTTATCGGAAGGATCTCCCTTCGGAGGTCACGATGACCCGCGAAGACTTCATGGAGAACACCCTCGACGTGTGGGAGATCCCGTCGGAACGCGCCACCCGGGTCGGGCATCCTGCCCCCTTTCCGGTGGAGCTCCCCTCTCGCCTGATCAATCTCTATACCTACAAGGGCGATCTGGTTCTGGATCCCTTCGTCGGATCGGGGACTACGGCGGTGGCGGCGGTACGGACCGGCCGGCGCTACGTGGGCTACGACCTTGACGAGGCATATATCCGTTTGGCGGAGACAAGGGTGGACACGGAACGCCAGCGGCTCGCGGTCGAGGAGGCGGACAGCCCTCAACGTGTGAGTTTGCCGGCGATCCCCACCCCGTCCAACGAAGGCGAAGACGTCCAAGCCCGGGCCGTTCGGGAAGGCAAAGCAGCCAAAGAGATCGCCCGTATCCTGATCGCGGCAAATGGCTTCGGCGACATCCGCGAGGACCAACGCCTGCCCGGTGGCGTTGAAGTCAACTTCAGCGCCCGAGACCGCGCCGGCAACTTGTGGTACTTCGATGTCTCGGGGGCCTTCACCAGTCAGCGATCCGGATTGAAGCGGACCGACTCGTTGTGGAAGGCAATCGGCAAGGCAGCCGTCCTCCGCGAACTGGGGAACACCCGTCTCGTCCTGCTCACCACCGACACCCCGACGGCGGGAAGCGCCGGTGCGGAGGCACTGAAGCAGGTATGTGGACCCAAGAAGCCGATCCACGCGGTGATCGAGATGTTGGAGGCATCAGCTCCTCAGGATCTGCGAGCTCTTAGCCTCGGCAAACGCCAACGATGACCAAATCGCGAGCGCAAGCCCCGGGCTTCAGCCCTGGGGTGAGCGAGTTCGGGGCGTAGCCCCGAGGTTGTCGCACCCGCTCCGTAGGGTGTCCCTGATGTCCCACCGCTACCGTCTC
>Ga0097691_1000275_pt1 | contig 48406 bp, 47 predicted proteins | sample NGESurdeep072012_8_FD_72858 | JGI IMG/M metagenome (GOLD analysis project Ga0097691, IMG submission 72858) | Arctic peat soil microbial communities from Barrow, Alaska - NGEE Surface sample 210-1 deep-072012 | ecosystem: Environmental > Terrestrial > Soil > Wetlands > Peat ... | reverse complement strand
ACCCCGTCCGCGTCGCCGGCTAGTCGGCGCACCCCGTCCGCGTCGCTGCCACGGCCGCTCTCGCCGTTGAACCACACGTGCAGTCCCTGCCAGTCCTGCGGCGAGAGCCCCGGTGCCCGACGGGCGGCCTGTCCGTCGATGTCCAGCAGGCGTTGACCTGCGTTGGCTCGTTCACACAGAAATGACACGCGCGGGGCAAGCCGTCCGAGGATGTCCGCTATCTGTGGCATGTACCGGGAGATCTCGTCGACGAAACGCTGCAGGTAGTCCAGCAACGCACTCTTGAAAGCCTGGAACTCTCCGCGGTCGAGGTCGAATCGGGAGAGCACCTGGGTCAGATAGGTGTAGAACTCCCGCGTGCTTTGCACCAGGCGCTCGAACTGGGCGAACAACGTGCCGATCTCACGGGCAAGGAGGTCCGGGTCGGCGGCAGCGAGCGCGGCATCGTCATAGCCATCAAGGGCCGCCAACCCGGCCTGGATGCCACCGAGCATCTCGCTGGAGACCTCGCGTGCGCTCTCGGAGTAGCCCAGCAGGTCCTCGATCTGACGATGCACGAGCTCGCCGCGTTGGGTCAGCTGATAGCGGGCGCGGTTCTGCAGGTAGTCACGCAGGCTCCTGGCCTCGGTCTCGCGGGGGCTCCGGGCGAGGTTTCCGTGTTCAACGAGATAGGACAGCCGGGTGTCCGTCGTCTCCGTGTCCAGAGTGATCCCCTCTTCGGCCAGTGCAGTTGTCACCTCGGCCGCGGACCGGTCGGACAGCAGGCCGGAAAGGCCACCGGTGAAAGTGCGCATGATGGCTATGTACTGCGCGGACTCCTCGTTTACCGCGTAGCGCAGGGCTTCGAGGCGGACGCGGTCGACCGGCGGCACGAGACTGCTGCGCTGCTCGGTCTGGGCATCGGTATCGGACATTGGCGTCAGCCTACGAGGCAGGACCGACAAACGGGTATGTCATCAGGCCGCGGTGCGCATGGAGGCCACCCGAGACAAGACTTAGCCGGATAACCCTCCCGCCCCGGAAATCTTGAACGTCTCGTTCACCCCGTCGAGGTTGAGAACTCCGCATCCCGCTGCCGCCGATCCGGCTCGCTCTGGTCGTCATGACTGGGACGCTGGGATCGGTTGTCTGCAGAGACGGTGAACATGACTGGAGCGATCATATCAATAGTGATACGTTTGATCCATGTCGAGAGGTTTGGCGATGGCCAGTCTCAGCCCTGTGGCCAGGGACCAGTGGGGGATGGTGACTGCTGCTCATGCCCGGCGTCTGGGGGTGTCTCGGGTCGATCTGAATCGCCTCGTCAAAGATGGCACGTTCGAGCCCGTACCTGGAGCGGCGCGGGTGTATCGGCTGACTGGCGTGCCGGAGGATCCGGACCAGGACCCGGTGCGCGCGGCCTGGCTGCAGCTCGGAAAGGGGCGGCTGTGGGAAGAACGAGTCCGCGACGTGGACGCCGTCGTCAGCCATCGCAGCGCCGCACACGTTCGCAGTTTGGGCGACCTGATCCCGCGGGTCCACGAGTTCTACGTTCCGACCCGGGTGCGGCTGCGACGGACCGACCTGAGGCTGCGGGTGCGGCCCAGGATTGAGCGCAGTGACTGGAGCCTGTCGGGCGGGCTGCCGGTCTGCACGATCGAGAAGATCGTGGCTGACCTTCTTGCGGACCACGAGGACGAGTCTGCCGTCGCGCAGATCGTCCGTGATGGGATCCGCGATGGGCTGCTTGGTCGCGACGAGCTGGAGCGAGCGGCCGCACGGTATGGAGTCGATCATGGATATGGGTCGGCTACCGAGTTCGCCGCGGTACTTGCAGGAAGGCAGGAGTGAGAGTGGGACCTTCCGAGGCTAACGGCCCAAGTGCCGGACCCCCTGTTTTCCCGTATGGGTCGGCCGCGGCGTTCCGCACCGCTCTGCGGGACCGGTTCGCGGTGATCGCGAAGGCCGATACCCGGGACATCCTCCTCGATGAGCTGCAACGTCAGTTCGCCTACGACCGCGCGCTGGCAAGGCTGTTCACCGCGCCCGATGGGCAACCACCGACTGGCGCGTGTCCCTCCTCGCGCGTGACCGGGACGCCACGGCGGTAGTCAGATTCGGAAGGGTATTCCTCTAGTGACTAATATAGACTCCACTAGACGCTATAGTGGAGTCTATATTCCTCACTAGAGGAGACGACATGGCTGTCACGCCGATCGCTGTTGGTCGCGGACTGCGCGAGTTAGGTCTGCATGTCTCGACTTGGCGGAAGCTGCAGAGGCTTACGACGACCCAGGTTGCCGAGCGGGCGGGTATCTCTCGGGACACCCTTCGTTCGATTGAGCACGGCACCGGGACCGCTAGCACCGAGAACCTACTTCGAGTGATGCGCGCGCTGGGTGTGCTCGACGCTTTTGTCGCATCAGTTGACCCGTACACCACCGATGTTGGCAAGTTGCGCGCGGACGAGGTGCTACCGGAAAGGGTTAGGGGTGATCGTTGATGGCGGAGCCGAACGGTTACGGTCCGGTTGAGGTCACGGTGGAGATTGACGGGCTCGAGTTGGTCGCGGGCATGCTCTGGGTTCACGAACGAGGTGAGCAAAGCGCAACCTTCAGGTACTCCAATGACTACCTTCGCAACCCGCACGCCTACGAACTGGACCCTGCGCTTGCCCTGAGGTCTGGGGTGTTCCAGACGTCGGGCGGCAAGGGCATGTTCAACGCCTTTGGCGACAGTTCACCCGATCGTTGGGGGCAGAATCTCATGCGTCGCCATGAGCGTGATCGCGCCAAGACTGCGAGCGTGACGCCGCGCACGCTGCGAGGAGCCGACTTCCTCCTGGGAGTGCGGGACGACATTCGACAGGGCGCAATCAGGTTCCGTGAGCCGGGTTCCCGCGATTACTTCTCTTCGCACGAGACCGCCGTCCCAAAGGTGATCGAGTTGTCCCGCTTGTTGCAGGCCGTTGACCGGTACGAAGCCGGCGCACCGCAGGACCATGACCTTAAAGACCTCATCGACGCCGGCGGGTCTCTCGGCGGTGCCCGCCCTAAAGCCGCCGTGATCACTCGGGCCGGCAACCTCGCTATCGCGAAATTTCCCCGGAAGGGCAGCGACGACTGGGACGTGATCGGCTGGGAGAAACTTGAGTTGAACCTGGCCGGTAAGGCTGGGCTCAATGTCGCACCGTCCGAGCTCATTCGGGTCAGCGGTCGTAACGTCCTACTGGTGGACCGATTCGAGCGGAACCAAGGACGACGGATCGGTTTCACAAGCGCGCTCACGATGCTCGAAGCATCCGACCGTGAGCAGCGCAGCTACCTTGAGATCGCTGAAGTCATTCAAACCAAATCGAACACGGTGAACTCCAACCTGGAGCAGCTCTACCGCCGAATCGTCTTCTCGATCCTGACCGGTAATACGGACGATCACCTGCGCAACCACGGGTTCGTCCGGGCAGGTCGAGCATGGGCGTTGTCACCCGCGTACGACATCAACCCGAACCCGGACTCGCCCGGTCGCCTCAGCACCACCATCGACCTGGATAGCGCTGAGGCCAGCATCGACGTTGCCCTTTCGGTCGCTCAGGATTTTCGGTTGTCCCCGTCGCAGGCCCGTTCGATTGTCCTCGAGGTCGAAGCCGCAACTCGGGGCTGGCGCCAGGAAGCCCAAGCCCTCGGTTTACCGCCCGGCGAAGTGGATCGCATGACCGTCGCATTCGAGTCCGACCAGCGACGCATCGCGCGCGCGCAGTAGCCACACACGCCGCAGTGCCGGGATCGAGCTGCATCGACTGCGCGGTCCGCGATGCCCACGCGTCCACCAGGCGCCCGGCCTCCGTCTCCACAGTGGTCTGGAGTGTCGAGTTCGGGATGAGCGCGTACAACAGATGGCAGCCCAGGGCCTCCGCGCCGTTCCCACCACCTCGCCCGGCCTCGAGCGCGTACACAGCTTGCCGGCTGACATGCAACCGCGCCCTCAAATCGGCAGCAGTCATCCCGAGTGCCTCACGCACAGCCCGAATCCAGCCGGCCCGTGGCGGCGTGAGTGTCTGGGGAGCGAACCGGCCCAGGCGCTCGTCCTGGGCCGCGCGGCACGAGCGTGGTCACTGGGACAGCCGCAGGCGCGGACCGAGTCGAATGTCGACCATGCCTATGACGGTTCTCCGAACCTGACCGGGCTCTGCTGCTCCCCATCGGGCCAGCGCAGCCAGTCGAGGTAGTCGCGGCACTTCCAGTCCTCGTCGAACCACCCACGCAGCTGCGCGTAGGAGCGAGGGTAGTCCCGGCCCGCTGTCGGCGACATGTGATCATCTAACGGCATCTAAATGGAAACCCCATCTCCCGGACCCTCCGCCAAGGCCATGACGACCGTCGCCGCGGTATGCCGGACCGAACGACGGTAGCCACTCGTTGCCCCGCTGAGTGGCGAAGGACGTGGGACGCTGTGAACGGGCGCTCCCGCTCCGCTGAGGAGCCACGGCGAGCAGTTCGGTGGGGCGCGCGTACCCGGGTGAACATGAACCCTGAGCTTCGCACCCCGCCGTTACCAGCGACGCACGTCAGAGCGGAGACGAGCCTTGAGCACTAACTCGGGGCTACGTCATCGCTACCGACCCTCCAATCGACGAGCCCACTCAAGACAAGCGACTTCGTGTCGCACCATCGCGTGGATGCCCTTCTGTCTGGATGAAAACGACCTTCGCTAAGCCGTATTCTCCCAGGTCAGAAGGGTATTCGCGTGCTCCGACCCGGCTCTCGTGAACTACTTCCGTGGTGGATCCGGGATCAGGCTGGGTAGCCTCGGCGAGTATGGATTCGCTCTTGTGGGCCGCTACGCACTGCAGGCTCACGGCCTGGTGCAACGCATCAGCGAAGACGTGGACCTCCTTTACTGACCTATGGGACATGCACACGTCGGAATCACGAGTTGTGGATCTGGACTCACTCTTCGTCTGATGCGTTGAGCAGTCGAAGGATCGCGGCCTTCAGCGCTGGTAAGTCGTGGTCCACGGTGGCCTGCAGGATGGAGTGAGAGGTGTCGAAGTAGCGGTGCGCGAGCAGGTCACGCAAGCGCGCGATGTCGGACTAGGGGATCTGGTTTTCGGATGTCAGGAGGTCTTCTGGGAGCGCTTTGACCGCCTCGCCGATCTCGATGAGACGAACCCGGACGGCATCAAACACCAGGCCGTCGCTGAGGTCGCCACGCTGCAGATGCGCAGCGATCGCGTCGATCGCGGCGGAGATGTCCTCGAGTCGTTGTCGGTCGTGCCTGCTCAAAGTCTGACCATGTCCCGCATGACGTCATGTCGCACGCCGTCCTTGAGTGAGACGGCTGGCACGAGGTCGACGCCGGCATCCAGAAGTCGTTCGAGCTCGCCGCGCAAGGCGACAAGGGCGAACAGGCCGGTGTCGTCGTGGAGGTCTACGAGCATGTCGATGTCGCTGAGCGCGGTCTCTTGACCGCGTGCGACACTGCCAAAGACGCGCACGTTTTTCACTCCCGCTTTCGCGCAGAGATGCTTGATCTCGGCCCGCTGAGCCCGTACTTTCCGACCCAAAGGGCCTGTAAGTCGGTCCAGAGTAGACGGGGTCCTACGAACTCGCAGTTCGAGCTCCAGCCCGGTGGCGGCCACCAGTTTTTCCAGGACTGGCAGGGACGGCTGCCGCGCGCCCGACTCGTAAGCGCTGATCACACTCTGCGTTACACCCGCGCAGCGCGCGAGCTCCGTTTGGCTTAGCCCGGCACGCCTGCGGGCCTCGTGCAGCGCTCTGCTCGCGGTTCCAGATATGACTTTAGTCATGATCAATACTATAGCGGATCGTAGATAACGTTCCAATAATCAACATGGCAAATCCCGGCCCTCGTCCACGGGGATGGCGGGGATTGACTAATTGCGTGACAACGGCCACGGATTTCGGCGGATTTCAGGGGACGTCCACGGTTGGTTTTCGTGCTCAGCGGGGAGTTGCTGAGCACGGTGTTTATCCAGGGCCCCGGCAAAGTCGTAGTTGACGGCGCGTCGCACGACGACACGCCGGTAGTGGTGTAGAAGCAGCGCGGACACGGCGCGGCCGGTGATCATCAAGGGTTCTTGACATCCGTAACGATCCCTGGAGCCGTCGCCGTGTCCGCTTGTGTATCTTCGCTGATCCCCTCTGCCGTTCGCCACCCCGGACGCCTCGCTGCCATGGCTGCCATGTCGCCGCAGGGGCTGTTGGAAGCCTTGAGCGCGGTGGCCGACCCTCGTAAGAGTCGCGGTGTCCGGCACAGGTTCATCTCGATTCTGGCCCTTGGTGCCTGCGCGGTCCTGAGCGGAGCCAGGTCGTTCATCGCGATCGCCGAGTGGGCCATGGACCTGACCCCGTTGCTGCGCGCGAAGCTGGGCATCGGCCGGGTCCCGCCATGTGAGTCCACGATCCGGCGGGTCCTACAACGGGTGGACCCCGACGTACTGGATGAGGCCGTGTCGGCGTGGCTGGCAGCCTGTTCCCCGGCCCAGACGGGGCGGTCGGTGTTCGCCTTGGACGGCAAGACCTCCCGCGGTGCCCGCTGCCTCGACGGCAGGGCGGTGCACCTGTTCGCCGCCATCGACCAGGTCAGCGGAGTCGTCCTGGGACAGTGCGCCGTGGACCTTAAAACCAATGAGATCAACGCTTTTGGGCCGTTGTTGGATCGCTTCGACATCACCGATGCGATCATCACCGCCGACGCCCTGCACACCCAGCGGGCCCACGCCGAGTACCTGTTCGGTCGGGGCGCTCACTACATCTTGATCGTCAAGGGCAACCAGCCCAGCCTGCACCGCCAGCTCCGGTCCGTGCCCTGGAAACAGGTCCCAGCCGCTGACACCACCAGCAACAAGGGTCATGGCAGAGTCGAGACCCGGACCGTGAAGCTGGTGCAGATCCCCGCCGGTATCGCCTTCCCTCATGCCGCGTTGGCGATTGCGATCATCCGCACCCGCAGGCCGTTTGCCCGCAAACGGGTCAGCCGCGAGACCGTGTACGCGGTCACCGACCTGACCTACGACAACACCACGGCTGCCGAGCTGGCCGATGCGATCCGGGGGCACTGGACCATAGAAAACCGGCTTCACTGGATTCGTTCTCCTGGGGTCGGCTGCCTGTCGCATGATGTTGCGTGAACTGTTGTGCGGGAGGGTTCTGCGGCGGGTCTCCTGGGGTGTGGTGCTCGTGGCTGGTAGTTGTACGTCATGCCCACCACGAGATCAGGAGGAGCCCAGATGCGGGCGTTCCCAGTGAGACTGCCGTCCGGCGCGAGGTACTGGACGGTGCTCGACGCCGAGCTGGCCGTCGTGGCCGTTGCGGACCGGTTCCTGCGGCACGTGCGGTTCGGCCGTGATGGTGCCGAGTCGACGACGAAGAGTTATGCGCATTCGCTGGCGTTGTTCCTGCGCTGGTGCGCCGGGTCTGGCCGCGACTGGCAGGCGGGGGTGGAGCAGCTCGGGTTGTTCACGACCTGGCTGGCGCATGACGGCTCGTCTCTGTCACCGGCCCGAGCGGACGGTGCGGGGGTGGTGCTGGCGGGGCCGGGCGGCACGCCGGCGCGAGGGGCCCGGCGGATCAACGGTGTGTTGACCGCGGTGCGCTCGATGGTGGTCCACGCGGTCGCCGATGGCCAGGCGAGCGGGCATCTGGTGCCGTTGCTGTATGAACTGGCCGACGATCGGGATCTGCCCGGCGCCGCCCGAGGCGAGGACGAGCGGATGCGTTGGCGGATGCGGGCCCGGCACGGGCTGCACGAACCCGAGCGGCCGGTCGAGCGGGCCAGGGATGCGGAGATCGTGGCGCTGGTGCATGCGTGCCGCTCGGCCCGCGACCGGCTGATCGTGCTGTTGATGGCCCGTGCCGGGCTGCGCCGCGGCGAGCTGTGCGGGCTACGGCGCAGCGATGTGCACCTGCTCGTCGACTCGCGTCCGTTGGGGTGCCAGGTCGCCCGGGCGCATCTACACGTGCTGCGCCGCGAGGACAACCCGAACGGGGCGTGGGCGAAGTCGCGTCGGCACCGGGTGGTGCCGCTGGATTTCCTCATTGTGCAGGCCTTCGACACCTACGTTCTCGAGCGGATGAGCGTGCCGCGGGCCGCGGACAGTGACTTCGTGGTGGTGAACCTGTTCCGGGCGCCGATCGGCGCGCCGATGCGCCCGGACTCGATCGGGGAGCTACTCACCGCCGCGTCGCGGCGAGCCGGGCTTACGGAGGCGGTACGCCCGCATCAGCTGCGTCACGCCTTCGGCAGCAACGTCGCTGACGCTGGCGCCGGTATCGATGTGGTGGCCGACCTGCTCGGACACGCCGCGGTCTCCTCGTCGCAGGTGTATCTACACCCGGATCCGTCCCGGTTGCGGGCCGCGGTCGATGCCGTGCCCAACCCCCGCGCCCAGGCCGGGGCGGACCGGTGAGCGGGACGGTTGCGCTGGAGCTGGCGGACGGCGGCGACGAGAAGGCCGGGTCGGCGCAGTTCCCGCACGTGCTGTGTGATGTCGCGCTCGTCGGAGCGGCCGCTGAGTTCGCGCGGCGTCTCGAGCACCGGTTCCTGTCCGAGGCGGGATGGGATCCGGCGGCGCGGATGCTGCGCCCACCGGCCGAGCATCGGTTTCTGGGCCGCCCGGTGTGCATGGCGCCGGGCTGCACGGCCACCGCCAACGGGGTGTGCTCCGAGTGCCGCAGGCGGCTGGAACGAGCCGGCTGGGCCCTGGCCGATGCGCGGTTGCTACCGCTGCCGTCGGGGCGGGCGTGGACCCGGCCCGGCGACGGGGCCTGCCGGATCGAACAATGCCCACGCCCCTGGGTGAACGCCGAGCACCCGTTGTGCCGATCCCACCTCGGTGACCAACAGGCGCTGGGTATGGACGACGTGGCCGAGTTCGCCGCGCTCACCGACACCCGCCCACTGATGAGTCTTGGAGTGTGCGCGGTCGCCGCCTGCAACCGTCAACTCCCCGCCTCCGGCGTAGCGTACTGCGACACGCACCGGCAGCGGCTGCGGCAATCCCGCCGTGAGGGCATGCTCGACGAGACCCGTTGGCGTGCCACCGAGCCGCCCGTCACCCGTGCCGGCCGGGTCAGCCTTGCCGCGCTCACCCCGCTGATCGTGGTGCAAGTACTGTTCGGCCTGCAGCAACGCGCCGCGCAGGGCATCAAGACCCGTGACGGGGTGCTGCGATGGATCTGCGACGAGCTACGCCGTCAGCAGGTCGCCACGCTCGGTGACGTCCAGGCGCCACCCACCCTCGGCAATGATCGCCGCGGCACCCTCAACTCGCTACGCGCGCACGCCCGCCGGGCACTGCTCAGCCCCGAGACCGAGGTCGACAAGGACAGCTGGGACATGTCCGTGTTCGGGCATGCCGGCACGCTGTCGTTCACCGCGATCAGCCAGCCTTGGCTGCGAGCGGCGGCCAAGACCTGGGCCAGCCACGACCTGCCCCGACGGCGGGGCCGGTACGGCGGTGACAAGACCCGACACCACCTGGCCAGCCTGGGCCTGTTGTCCGGCTCGCTACGCAACCGGCCCGACGATGGAACCGACCCCACATCATTGGGACGGCCCGACATCGAGGCGTTCCTGGCCCGGCTGGCCTACCTGCAGTCAGCCGGAGTCATCAGCGGGCTGACCCGCCATCTGGCCTGCCTCGAGGTCCGCGCGGTCCTGTCTGTGCTGCGCCCGCTGGGATTGACCGTCCCTGGTCACGCAGCGGCCGGGCTCGGCGAGCTGTTCACCGTGCGCCGCGACGACATCCCGGCCCGGCCCGAGCGGGCTGAACCGGGACGTGACCTTCCCGCACAGGTCACGCGGCAGTTGTGCCAGCGCCTGGATGAGATCACCTCCCCCCAGGTCCGCACCGCCGTGCAGATCGCCATGGACACCGGACGCCGGCCCGAAGAAATCTGCACGCTGGCCTACGACTGCCTGACCCGCGACAAGGACGGCGGGCACGTACTGATCTATGACAACCACAAGACCAACCGGCTGGGTCGGCGCCTGCCCGTCAGCGGCGAGACGGCCGAGACGATCACCACACAGCAGCAGCGTGTCCGCCGGCGCTACCCGGAGACTTCGATCAGCAAACTGAAGCTGCTGCCCGCCTTCTGGCGCAACCCCGACGGCGAACGCGGGCTCACCGTCGCCACGCTGGAGAACCAGCACCGTCAATGGGTCGACGCCCTGCCGCCGTTGCTCACCGGCGACGGCACCGAGTTCGACAAGACGAAGATCGTCCCGTACGCCTACCGGCATACCTACGCCCAACGCCACGCCGATGCCGGGGTGGGCATCGACGTGCTCGCCGAACTACTTGATCACCGAAACCTAAACGTCACCCGCGGCTACTACCGGGTCGGTGAAGACCGCCGCCGAGCCGCCGTGGACACCGTGACCGCGATGAGTTTCGACCGGCACGGCAACCGGATCTGGCGCGACGCGCAGGCGTTGTTGGACTCCGAACATGCCCGCTACGCCGTCGGGGAGGTCGCCGTCCCCTACGGCCGCTGCACCGAACCGTCCAACGTTGCCGCCGGCGGCGGTGCTTGCCCGGTCCGGTTCCGCTGCGCCGGCTGCGACCACTTCCGTACCGACGTGTCCTACCTGCCCGACCTGAGCGTCTACCTCGATGACCTGCTGCAAACGCGTGAACGCCTGGCCGCGGCCATCGACGGCGTCGACGAGTGGGCCCGCGCCGACGCCACCCCCACCCAGCAGGAGATCACCCTGATCCGGCGGCTGATCGGCCGCATCAACGGCGGTCTCGAGCAGGCCGGCGACACCGAACGCGCCGCGATAGATGAAGCGGTCACCGTGCTGCGCCGCCACCGCACCGTGTCCCTCGGCATGCCCACCATCCGCACCAGCACGCCCGACGCCCTCCCGGAGGCCACCGCATGACCAGCGCCGCTCCCACCGCCAGCGTCAACGGCGAGCACACGAAAGCGATGCGGCAAGGCCGGCAAGCCGACTCCGCACGCCGCCGCCAACGCGTCACCACCGCACTTGAGCGCGCCACCGCCGAGGGCACCGAGATCAGCGCCTCAGCGATTGCCCGCGCCGCCGGGGTCGATCGCAGCTTCCTCTACCGCCACCGCGATCTACTCGCACAGATCCACACCGCCGAGGCCACCCCGCCCACCGCCGGACAGGCACTCGGACCGGCGGTCACCCGCGCCTCGCTGCACGCCGACCTGCTCGCCTCCGGCGAGCGCGCCGCCCGGTTCACCAGCCGGATCCGGCAACTGGAACAACGCCTGTCCGACGCACTCGGCGAGCAGGCCTGGCGCGAGTCCGGACTCGCCGCCCCCGCCGACATCGACGACCTCAACCAGAAGATCAACCACCTCGAACAGCAGACCGTCGAGCTACGCCTGCAGCTCGACGAACGCGACCAGGACCTCGCCGCCGCACGCGCCGCCAACCGCGAACTCATAGCCCAACTCAACACCCCGGCACGACACCGATAACACGCCGCGCGATGCGCGTGCACCACACCTGTCGCACACGCTAATATCCTGCAATCAGCCTACGAGCAAAGGGAAACTCCCAACCGGGTAACCGATCCGCAGGCTGACCCCCGGAGAAGATTCGGGACGTGACTTTCGCCGAGGATCACTCCCAGGTCCGGACCGGTCACGGCCCACAGGTGATGGCCACGTTCCGTAACCTCGCCGTCAGCCTCCACCGCCTACACGGAGCCACCAACATTGCCGCCGCCTGCCGGCGGATCAGCAGAGACCCAGACCGAGTCCTGTCACTGGTCAGATAACGGCCCGGTAAACAATGCCGGGGCCCTGCTTCCTGGAGACCCTGGTAACCGCGATCCTCTTGTTGGAAAGGAACTGGGTTGCGGCGGGGAAAGCAAGTGGGGCGGAAGGTACTGTCTGCGCGCAATGCCCCGGTCTTGACACATCTTGCGGCGAGGGGCGTAGATTTCAATGCCAACAAGAAAGCGCCACCAGGAGGATGCCATGTCAACGGTCACGTCTCCATATCAAACAGGGCGGAAGATCACGGCCAAGTCAGTGGTGGGCTGGGGGGCCGTCGCCGTTATCGGCGCGGTCTGCTGGACGGTGTTGGCCCTGTCCCGGGGCGAGAATGTCTCCGCCCTGTGGATCCTGTTCGCCGCGCTGTCGTCGTACGCCATCGCCTATCGGTTCTACTCCCGTTTCATCGCCTACCGGGTGCTCGGTGTCGATAACACCCGTGCGACCCCGGCTGAACGCCTCCAGAACGGCGTCGACTTCGACGTGACCGACCGGCGGGTGCTGTTCGGGCACCACTTCGCGGCGATCGCTGGCGCTGGACCGCTCGTCGGCCCGGTTCTGGCCGCGCAGATGGGCTACCTGCCGGGCACGATCTGGATCATCGTCGGCGTTATCTTCGCGGGCGCGGTGCAGGACATGGTGGTGCTGTTCTTTTCGATGCGTCGCAACGGCAAGAGCCTCGGCCAGATGGTGCGTGAGGAAATCGGCACCGTCGGCGGTATCGCCGCGCTGATCGCCGTGTTCTCGATCATGATCATCATCCTCGCGGTGCTCGCGCTCGTCGTGGTCAACGCCCTCGCCGCGTCGCCTTGGGGCGTCTTCTCGATCGGGCTCACCATCCCGATCGCGCTCTTCATGGGTTACTACCTGCGCTACCTGCGACCCGGTCGCGTCATGGAGGTCACCGCGATCGGTGTCGTTCTGCTGGTGCTGGCGATCCTCGGCGGCAACTACGTCCAGCAGATGGGCCTGGCCAACGCGCTGACCCTTTCCCCGAACAAACTGGTCCTGGCTCTGGTCGTCTACGGTTTCTTGGCTTCAATCCTGCCCGTGTGGATGCTGCTGGCCCCGCGTGACTACCTGTCCACCTTCATGAAGGTCGGCGTCATCGTGCTCCTCGCGATCGGCCTGGTCATCGCCAGGCCCGTGCTCCAGAACCAGGCAGTCACGAGCTTCGCACTCAATGGCAACGGCCCCGTCTTCGCCGGAAAGCTGTTCCCGTTCGTGTTCATCACGATCGCCTGCGGCGCCTTGTCCGGGTTCCATGCCCTGATCGCCTCGGGCACCACCCCCAAGATGATCAACAAGGAGAGCCATGTCCGGATGATCGGCTACGGCGGCATGCTGACGGAGTCGTTCGTCGCGATCAGCGCCCTGATCGCTGCCTCCGTCATCAACCAGGGGATCTACTTCGCCATCAACAGCCCGGCCGCCGCCACGGGCGGCCAACCAGGCGCCGCCGCGGAGTTCATCCGCACCCTCGGCTTCACGATTAGCCCGGCCGACCTCACCGCCGCGGCACACTCCATTCACGAGATCACCCTGATCTCCCGCACCGGTGGCGCGCCCACCCTCGCCTTCGGGATCTCGCTGATCTTCACCAAGGCGTTCGGCGGAGGCCTCGCTGCGTTCTGGTACCACTTCGCGATCATGTTCGAGGCGCTGTTCATCCTCACCGCCGTCGACGCCGGAACCCGCGTCGGCCGCTTCATGCTGCAGGACACGATCGGCAACGTCTGGCCCAAGTACGCCGACATCTCCTGGAAACCGGCTTCCTGGTCCGCCAGCGCCGTGGTCGTCTCGTTGTGGGGCTACATGCTGTACGTCGGCGTGAATGACCCGATCGGTGGCATCTACCAGCTGTTCCCGCTGTTCGGCATCTCCAACCAGCTTCTCGCGGCAATCGCGCTTGCCTTGTGCGTGACCCTGCTGTTCAAGCACGGCAAGGCCAAGTATGTCTGGGTTCCCGGCATCGCCCTGGTCTGGGACCTGATCATCACGATGACCGCGAGCTGGCAGAAGGTGTTCTCCGGCGACGTGAAGATCGGCTTCTTCCAGCAGCGTTCGGTCTTTCAGGCGGCACTTGACAAGGGCGCCCTGATCAAGCCTGCGAAGACCTTGGACCAGATGCAGCAGGTCATCTCGAACGTGACGGTTGACGGTGTCCTGGCGGCCCTCTTCGCGTTGCTCACCCTCACCGTGATCGCCAGCGCGATCCCCGTCTGGATCAAGGCGGCCAAGAGTGGCGGACTCCCGACCACCGAGGTCCCGCCCCAGCCCTCGCACCTCGTCGCGCCTGCGGAGTTGTTCGCCACCGCGCAGGAGAAGCAAGCCGTCCGTGAGTTCGAAGCCGCCCAGCGCGAGCTGGCTGCCTCCGGTAGATCGCGATGAGGTCCACCGCCCTCAAGGTGGGGCGCGGGATCCGCTGGTATCTCAAGCAGGTGAGCGGCGAGGCCAAGTGGGACGAGTACCTCGAGCGCGCTCGCAGCGAAGACGTCGAGCCGATGTCGCGCCGGGACTTCGAGCGGCACCGGACCGAGCACAAGGAGAACAACCCGCAGGCCCGATGCTGCTGACCCCGGGCCGCAACGCAGGGTCAGTCTGCCGGTGGCACGTTGGTGCCGCGCAGATGCCGGAAGACCAGGCTCGTCTCCGAGGTCGGGTTGATCGCACGGCAAGATGGCCGCCACCCCGGCCATGACCTCGCTCATACGGGGGGGACAGGGTCACAGGGGTTGCTCACACCGTGAGTATCCAGTAGCTCCACCGCGACGGGATCGCCGCCACGCGAAGGTCAACAATGTTCGGACGCCCCCGGTTAAACAGGTTGAGTCTCTGTTCTTGACACCCATCCGGGCGGCGAGGAAGGTGGAGATGATTGATGGACTCGTCGAATGGGCTGGGGAGGTCGTTATGTCTGCGTCGAATGGAGCTTCATCAACCAAAGGAACAACGAGTCTTGAGGTCGCATTCAAAGGTGATCCCGATATCGCTGTTCTCAAGCGCCAACTCAAGAAGGTGCCTCTGACGCAGTCCCGTTCAGGCGAGTTGCTCGATGTGAGGATCATCGACAAGATGATGGCTAAGTCACGTCGCCGACTGGTTGGCGTGTACCTCATCAGTCTTGGGATTGCGTTACTGGCAGTCATCCCGTGGGCGTGGTCGTTCGCATCTCGCGCGGTAGCAGCGAAGCAGGCGGTCTCAGCAAGCTTCCTTGGCCAGCAGTTTAATGCCACGCCCGAGTTCAGCATGGTGCTGATCGTGCTATTGACAGCGACCCTGGGGAGCGTCTCGGTGCTCGCCATGACGTTCTCAGCGCGAACCGGGCGCGAAACCCTCGAGCGCGGCTTCTTCTGGTGGTACCTGACCAGGCCAATCAGCGCAGCTGGGCTGGGCCTTGTGTTCTACCTGGCTTTCGTCAGTGGGTTCTTGGCTGCGACCACTTCCACGGGTCAACCGACGCTCATCGTTGCCGCCACCATCGGAGGCTTGGCGGGTCTTTTCACCGACCAAGTGTATAAGAAGCTATTCAGCGTTCTCGGCCTTGTGGACTCGGGAAAGCGGGCATCCGGCACTAACACCGCCGGCGCTGACGTCGCCGACTCCGCAGGTTGAGGTGGACAGAACAAAGCGAAGAAGACCATGTTCATGCACTTCGATCCTGAGGGGACCTCGACTGGTCCGGCGACGGGGAATTGTGCGAGGCTTTCGTGCAATGACCGCCGACCCCCCATTAGTTTCACCCTAGTGGCCTGTCACTGAACCGTCTTGGGTGTGTGCGTTTCTTGGGGTGGACGGCTTTGGCAAGGATGGTATCGGCGTCCTTGGTCCAGGTGAATGTTCGCAGCGGTCGTTCCACGCGCGAGCAGGCGGTGCGAACGCTGAGTCGCGCACTCGATTACCGAGGGGAGAACGTGTGGGTGAATTACCTGGCGAGGCCGGTCTGGATCTGGCGTCTTTGCAGCTGGACGTCTACGAGAGTCGTGACGGGTGGTGGAACCCTGCGCACGAAGTCGTGGTCCCGCCGCAGGACTGGGAATTCCTGGCGACCGGGCAGGCGTTCGTGACCCGCAGCGTCAAGGCCGCCGGTGTGTTCTGGCTGGCCTGGGCGCCTCGTAGTCGGACGCGACAGCATCGTCGCTTGCTGGGGCTGTGGGCCCCAGCGGCTGCCATCCAGAGGGCGCAGCGGGCTGAGGCAGACACCGCCTCAGCGCGGGCAGTGAGGCGTGAAGCCGCCGCTCGCAGCCGGGCGCGGCAGGAGGCCCGCTACCAGGACGAGCTCGCTGCGGCCATTGTCGAGTACCTGCACTTCGCTGCCAGACACGAAGCCTTGGCGGAAACCATCGCTCGGTCGGCTGCCGAGCGCGCTGCTGTGGTGGGTAGCGGCCGGGTGGGGCGCACCCGCCTTCTGGCGCTCGACGAACGCGCTGCGCTGGCAGCGCGAGCGCAGATCCGGCACGCGCACACCGACTATCACGACCGGCTCGATGAACTCCCGTTCCTGGGCGAGGACGACGATCTCTACCGAGACATTAAGGCTGGAGCCCATGATGCTGTCGACGCCTTCATCCACGCCCACCGCCAGGAGCTGCCCTGACATAGAGAGCCCGCGTTATTCGATACCTCACCGAACCGGGGCCGTGGATCCGGGCTATGCGCGATACAACCAAGGTGTCGGCGTGTTGAGTGCGCGTGCATCGCAGCCCGATGACGTGCTGAAGAGCTCGCGGTGCGAAGGACGCGACTGACGCTGAAAGGCCGTGGGTGTCCAGCCGTTTTCGATGGATGCTGCCTGTGCGTGTAGTCGCTCAGTACGACGGTTTCGCCGGACGGTTGTGAGAATCAGTCGAGATCGAAGGCGGCTAAAATGGCTCGAGTGAGTTCCGGTTCCTGTTCGGAAGCAGGTAGCACAGGAGGCGGCCGAGCGCGGAGACGGGGACCGTGACGATGTCGTCACAGCTGACGACGCTGCTGTGCTCGAGCCCGTTCGCTGGTCCGACCGGCACTTCGGTCGACAGACCTCGGATGGTGCTCGTGATCGGTGCGACCGTCACTCGGCCCCAGCGGGGTCGCACGAGCTCACGAGTCAGGACCAGGACCGGCCTCGTCATGTCGAGCTTGGCTGTGTGAATCGGTCGCATCAGTCGAGGGCTTCCATCGGGACGTGCATCGCGTAGTCGGCCAGGTCGTCCATCTCGTGGTCGCCCCTGGCCTTCGCCAGGATCGCTGGGTCTTTGGCCGCGAGCTGCCTGCGTCGTTCACGCTCCAGCGCGTGAGTTACGACGGCTGCTCGACTCGTCGCGTCGCCGTTGCTGATTCGCCGGCCGATGCAAGACCTCGGTTCACCGCACACATCCGTGTGCCTCTATGCAGTTCCGGTGCGCTTGCTCATCAAGCATGTGCAGATGTCACGTTGGCGTCGTATATCGGTCTGTAGAACCCCAGTGGTATGCCGGTGTCCGGCCACCGATGTGCGGGTGGTGACCCGCTTGACTAATAGTGTGATAACGGGCCCGGATTCGAGTGGATATTGGGGGACGTCCACGAATCTGTTTTTGTGACCAGCGACGCAGAGCTGAGAACAGTGATTATGCCTGACGCGGAAGAGGCTACTGGTTAGATCCGAGTATCGGGTAACAGCACGAAAAGGGCACCTGAGCAGCGGAGATGCAACTCAGTGGCCCTTTCGTATCAGCTTCTCTCAGGATCCGTTGGTCGTTGATGTCGTCCCCGGACAACTGAACCCAAGGCTGTTTTTGTGCCGCCGCGAGGCCCCCCGAATGGGGATATCGGCAATTATGTAAAGAGGCCTGTGAGCATTGCTTTACACTTGATCTCCGCGCCACCGATTCTTCTAGATCAGAGACATTTTGGTCCATCAGGGACATTTGGGTGCGCGATGATCAAAGGCCGATCATCGTTTCCCTACCCTATATAGGAGGACGCAGGACCTTGTCGAATTTGTACATAAATGGTCAGTGGTTAGAAGCCGAAGCTGGCGGCCTGCGCGAGATCCGGTGTCCCGCGGACGGAACGCTTGTAGCGACGGTGTCTGAGGGGACCCGGCCAGACGCCGTCAAGGCGATCCGCGCAGCACGAGGAGCGTTCGACCAGGGCACTTGGCCCGGCACCAGCGAGCGTGAGCGGGGTGCTCTTCTCCTGCGCGTGGCCGATCTGCTGGTACGCGACAAGGCCGCTGCCGCCCGCGCCGAGTCCCTGGACACGGGCAAGCGGTTGGTCGAGGCTGAGTACGACATCGATGACGTCGTCAGCTGTTTTCGCTACTACGGCGGCATTGCCGGCACCGACGCCGGACGTGTCATCGACACCGGCCGCGATGACGCGATCAGCCGGGTGGTGCACGAGGCGGTTGGTGTCTGCGCGCTGATCACCCCCTGGAACTACCCGCTGATGCAAACCGCGTGGAAGGTGGCTCCGGCGCTGTTGGCCGGTAACACCTTCGTCCTAAAGCCCAGCGAGCTCACGCCTTCCACCGCCATACTTCTCATGCACGTGCTCCAGGAGGTGGGACTGCCCGCTGGCGTCGCCAACCTCGTGTTGGGCGCAGGCGCAGAGGTCGGCGCGGTGCTGGCGGAGCACCGCGATGTCGACATGGTCTCGTTCACCGGCGGCCTGGAGACCGGACGGTCTGTGATGTCCGCAGCTGCGTTGAGCGTCAAGAATGTCGCACTTGAGCTGGGCGGGAAGAACCCCAACATGATCTTTGCCGACGCTGACTTCGATACGGCGGTCGACTTTGCCCTCACCGCCGTGTTCCTACACTCCGGTCAGGTGTGCTCGGCCGGCGCGCGGCTTCTGGTGCAGGATCAGCTGCACGACCGATTCGTGGACGAAGTCGTGCGCCGCGCCGAGCTCATCCGCCTCGGTGGCCCTTTCGACGAGTCGGCCGAGTCCGGCACGCTCATCTCGGCAGCACACCTGGAGAAGGTCGCCAGCTATGTAAAGGAAGGGTTGGCGGAGGGTGCAGTTCTGCGGTGCGGTGGTTCAAGGGCGGAGGCCGGAGAGCTGGCCAAAGGTTTCTTCTACCTACCGACCGTGCTCGACGAATGCCACACCGGTATGCGCGTCGTGCAGGAGGAGTCGTTCGGCCCGGTCATGACGGTCGAGCGTTTCACTGATGAGGACGACGCCGTGCGTCTCGCCAACGACACGAGCTACGGGCTGGCCGGTGCGGTCTGGACCCAGGACGCAGGCAAGGCCCAGCGGGTGGCAGGGCGGCTGCGGCACGGGACGATCTGGATCAACGACTACCACCCCTACGTGGCGCAGGCCGAGTGGGGTGGCTTCAAGCAGTCCGGGGTCGGTCGAGAGCTTGGCCAGGCTGGCCTCGCAGAGTACCGAGAGACCAAGCACATCTGGCAGAACACCCGCCCCCAGGCGCAGCGATGGTTCAGCGGATGACGATCTCGACAGACACGATGCCTACGAACCCAGAAGGAGACACCATGTCAATCGATACCCAGGAACAGGTTCTTCAGCAGGAAGTGGTCACCGAGACCCTGCAGAGTGCTCCGCCCGTCGTGGAACCGGTGATCTCCGTCCGCAACCTGTGGAAGGTCTTCGGGCCCGGTGCAGCGGACGTGCCCGGTTCCCCGGAGCTGGCCGCGCTCTCGCCTCGCGAGCTGATGGAACAGACCTCTTGCGTCGCCGCAGTGCGTGACCTGAGCTTCGACGTCGCCCGCGGCGAGGTATTTGTCGTGAAGGGGGTTTCCACTTAGGTACTCTTGGTTGCTGGCCGGCAGGGGATTTCGGGGTTCGGGCGACGCCGGACCACAGCATCTCGTGGTCACCCGCTTCCAGGAGTACCAAGATGGAAACCCCCTTTGTCGTGATGGGGCTGTCGGGCTCCGGCAAGTCGTCCCTCGTGCGCTGCCTCACCCGCCTGATCGAGCCGACCGCCGGCCAGATCCTCCTACAGGGTGAGGACGTCCTCGCCGCCAACGAGAAGTCGCTGCGTGAGCTGAGGCGGCACAAGGTCGCCATGGTGTTCCAGCACTTCGGCCTGCTGCCACATCGACGGGTCATCGACAACGTCGCCTACGGTCTGGAGATCCGAGGAGCCGGAAAGGCCGAACGGACCAAGCGGGCCCGCGAGGTTATCGACCTGGTGGGTCTTTCGGGGAACGAGCACTCCTATCCCGACCAGCTCTCCGGTGGCATGCAGCAACGCGTGGGTCTGGCCAGGGCCTTGGCCGGCGACCCCGACGTCCTACTCTTCGACGAGCCGTTCTCGGCTCTGGATCCGTTGATCCGGCGGGAGATGCAGGACGAGATCATCCGGCTGCACCGCGAGGTCGGCAAGACGATGGTCTTCATCACCCACGACCTGTCCGAGGCGATCAAGCTCGGCGACCGCATCCTGATCATGCGCGACGGTCAGATGGTCCAGGTGGGGACCGGACCTGAGCTGATTGGTGCACCCGCCGACGAGTACGTCCGCGACTTCGTCAAGGAGATCCCGTTCTCGGGCGTCCTGACCCTGCGATGGATCATGCGTCCGGCACGAGCCGGAGAGCTCCTCGACGGTCCGGAGCTTGGTCCGGACGTCGTGGTCCACGAAGCCGTGCGGCTGGTGCTCGAAGCCGACCGCGCGGTGAAGGTCGTGGACAACGGGGTCCTGCTCGGCGTCGTAGGCGACCACGAGATCCTGCCCGTGGTGGCTGGCTGATGACAGCCATAGCCCGCGCATCGCTTCGGATACGTCTTCCACGCTGGGGCGTGGCGCTGCTGGTGGTGCTCTGCTGGCTGATCGGCTACGCGGCCTTTCACGGACGCGACACGATGGCCCTAGCCCAGGCCGATCTCACCCCGCTGCATGATCGGCTCAACAGCCTGAACGACGCCGTGGGCGCCCAGCGCAGCAGCAACCCCCTGTTCCTGTACTTCTTCGACCAGATTCGTGGGGCCATCAACGTCCTGGCGACCTTCATCCAGAGCCTCATCTCCCAGCCAGCCTTCGGGCGCCCAGTTCCGGTGATCGGGTGGCTCGGAGTGGTGGCAGTCGCGACGTTCGCGTCGTGGGCCTTCGGCAACATCAAGGTGGCCGTCCTGGCCGCCGTCGGCTTCACTGTGCTGGGCATGCAGGGACTGTGGACCGAGAGCATGGACACCCTGGCCCTGACCACGACGGCTGTGCTGCTCTCGCTTATGATCGGGATCCCGCTGGGTATCTGGGCCGGGCTCTCGGACCGCGTCAACGCGGTCATGACCCCCTTCCTGGATTTCATGCAGACGATGCCCACCTTCGTCTATCTCGCGCCTCTGACGCTGGTCTTCTTGATCGGCCCAGCCTCAGCGACCATAGCCACCCTCATCTACGCGGCGCCGCCGGTCATCCGGATCACCACCCACGGCATCCGCGGTGTTCCCCGCGAGACCCTCGAGGCGGCTGAGTCGATGGGATCGACCCGGTTCCAACTGCTGACCAAGGTCATGCTCCCGATGACCAAACGCACGATCGTCATCGGGATCAACCAGACGATCATGGCGGCGTTGTCGATGGTGACCATCGCGGCACTGATCGACGCGCCGGGGCTCGGGCAGGTGGTCCTTACCGCGCTGCAGTCCCTGGATGTCGGAACAGCTTTCAACGCAGGGCTCTCGATCGTGATCCTGGCAATCGTGCTGGACCGCGTGACCACCGCGGCCAGTGTCCGCGGTGAGCTGGCGCGCCGTAAACCCACAAGCCGCTCTCACCGGCTTCGTCGCCCGGCCCTCGTGGTCGGGGCGGCGGCCACCGCGGCCTGCCTGTACATGTCCAACACGTATCTGTGGGCGGCGCAGTTCCCGGCAAACCCCGATCTGGGCGGCCCGATCAGACGGACGGCCGATGCGCTTGCCAGCTGGGTACAGCTGAACTTCAGCGGGGCCACGAACTCTTTCAAAGACAGGCTGACCAACGGCGCCCTCAACCCGTTCCAGAGTCTGTTGACCGACTCACCGTGGTGGCTGGTATGTGCCGTCATCGTCGCGCTGGCCGTGATTGTCGGCAGCCGCCGGGCGGCCGTCGGAGCAGCCATCTGTCTCGCACTGCTCGTCGCCACCGGCCTGTGGGCAGACGCCATGAGCACGCTGGCCGCGACCCTGGTAGCCACGGTGGTGGTGATGGCGCTCGGCCTGGTCCTCGGAGTCTTGATGGGTCGTAGCCGTCGGGCCGACCGGTTGATCCGACCCACTCTGGACGCGGCTCAGACGATGCCCGCCTTCGTCTATCTCGTGCCGTTCGTCGCGCTCTTCGCTGCCAGCAGGTTCACCGCAATCGTGGCAGCGGTCGTCTTCGCGGCTCCAGTCACGACCAAGATCATCGCCGACGGGATAGCGGGCGTGCCCGCGGAGACGATCGAGGCGGCCGCCGCCGCCGGGTCGAGCCCGTGGCAGATCATCACCAAGGTCCAGCTTCCGATGTCCTTGCGCACGATTGCGCTGGCCACCAACCAGGGGTTGATCTACGTGCTCTCCATGGTCGTGGTCGGCGGACTGGTCGGCGCCGGCGCTCTGGGATACGACGTTGTGGCCGGTTTCCGGCAGAACAGCCTGTTCGGCAAGGGCCTTGCCGCGGGACTGGCCATCGTGATGCTCGGCATCCTGCTCGACCGGGTCACCCAGTCCGCAGCCGGGCGGGGGGACGTTACGAGCCACGGGCACCATTGATGGCCGAGAGATGACCACCCATGACTCGCGCCGGGCGATGAGACCACTCGCCTGCACAAATTCGCAGTTTCAACCGGAAAGAGACAGTACAAAATGAACCGATTGCTTACCAAGATGTCCACACCCACCCGGACCGTCGCGGTGCTGGCGGCCGTATCCCTATCGCTGAGCGCGTGCGGGGCCAAGGTCAGTGATGCCGCAACCGGCGGCGCCAAAGGTTCTGCAGCAAAGTGCGGCACGTTCAACCTCGCGGTCAACGCGTGGGTGGGCTACGCAGCCAATGCCGCGGTCGTCGCCTACCTGGCGCACAACAAGCTCGGATGCACTGTCAAGCTGCAGAACCTCGACGAGCAGATCTCGTGGCAGGGCTTCGCCTCCGGTCAGGTCGATGCCGTCCTGGAGAACTGGGGTCACGCCGACTTGGCCAAGAAGTACATCACCGAGCAGAAGGTGGCCCAGGACGCCGGCCCGACCGGCAATATCGGCAAGATCGGTTGGTACGTTCCGCCGTTCCTGGCCAAGGCGCACCCCGACATCCTCGCTTGGAAGAACCTCGACAAGTATGCCGCTCTGTTCAAGACCAGCGAGTCCGGCGGCAAGGGCCAACTGCTCGATGGCGACCCGGGATTTGTCACCAACGACGCCGCACTGGTCAAGAACCTGAAGCTGAACTACAAGGTGGTCTACTCCGGTTCAGAGGCAGCACTGATCCAGAGCTTCCGGCAGGCCGAGCAGAGCAAGAAGCCGCTGATCGGGTACTTCTACGAGCCGCAGTGGTTCACCGCCGAGGTCCCGCTGAAGAAGGTCAACCTGCCTGCCTACACCCTTGGGTGTGACGCCGACGTCGCCAAGGTGGCCTGCGACTACCCGCTGTACAACCTGAACAAGGTGGTCAGCACCAAGTTCGCGACCTCAGGCAGCCCAGCCTTCACTCTGGTCAAGAACTTCAGGTGGACCAACGCCGATCAGAACCTCGTCGCGAAGTACATCGCCAAGGACAAGATGTCACCCGACCAGGCTGCCAAGAAGTGGATCGACGCCAACCCCGACAAGGTCAAGGCCTGGCTTGCCGGAACTGGCGTGAGCTGAGCGATGACGTCCGTCCCAAACGACTTCGTCATCGTCGGAGGCGGCTCGGCTGGCTGCGCGTTGGCGAACCGACTTTCTGCGGATCCGGCCAACAAGGTTCTCGTCCTTGAGGCTGGACGCAGCGACTCGCTGTGGGATGTCCTCATCCACATGCCGGCGGCGCTCCCCTTCCCCATCGGCAGTCGCTTCTACGACTGGAAGTACAAGTCCGAGGCCGAGCCGCACATGGGTGGTCGCAAGGTCTTCCACGCCCGCGGCAAGGTACTGGGTGGCTCCAGCAGTATCAACGGGATGATTTTCCAGAGGGGCAACCCGCTGGACTTCGAACGCTGGGGTGATGACAAGGGCATGGGGTCCTGGGACTACGCCCACTGCCTGCCGTACTTCAATCGCATGGAGAACTGTCTGGCGGCCGACCCTGGCGATCAGTTCCGCGGTCATGACGGACCCCTCGTCCTGGAGCGGGGGCCGGCCACCAGCCCGCTCTTCGAGGCCTTCTTCAGGGCGGCCGAGCAGGCCGGTTACCCGCGCACCGATGACGTGAACGGATACCGCCAGGAGGGCTTCGCGCGCTTCGACCGAAACATCCACAGGGGGCGCCGGCTGTCCGCTGCCAGGGCCTATCTGCACCCGGTGATGAACCGTCCAAACCTCAATGTCATCACCCGGGCGCTCGTGACCAGGGTGCTCTTCGAAGGCAAGACCGCGGTCGGCGTCGAGTATCGCCGGAGAAGGGGTCCCGCCCAACAGGTCAGAGCCACGACCGTCATTCTGTGCGGAGGCGCCATCAACTCCCCACAGCTGTTGCAGCTCTCTGGGGTGGGCAACGCGGCGGATCTGTCCAAGCTCGGAATCAACGTGGTGCACGACCTGCCGGGGGTCGGGGAGAACCTGCAAGATCACCTGGAGGTGTACATCCAGTACGCCTGCAAGCAGAAGGTAACCATGCAGAAGTACCTGAAACACCGGTACAAACCCTGGATCGGCGCCAACTGGCTGTTCCGGCGCAAGGGCCCGGGCGCGACCAACCACTTCGAGGGCGGCGGTTTCGTCCGAAGCAACGAGGACGTCAGCTACCCGAACCTTATGTTCCACTTCCTGCCCATTGCAGTTCGATATGACGGATCGTCTCCTGACGGAGGGGAGGGGTACCAGGTGCACGTCGGACCGATGTACTCCGATGCCATCGGATCGGTCAAGATCACGAGCACGGACCCGAAGACGCACCCGGCCCTGCGGTTCAACTATCTGTCGACCGACCAGGACCGCCGTGAGTGGGTCGAGGCGGTACACGTAGCCCGCAACATCCTGACTCAGCACGCCCTGGACGACTTCAATGCCGGCGAGATCTCGCCCGGCTCATCGGTGAAGACCGACGCGGAGATTCTCGACTGGGTGGCCACGGACGCAGAGACGGCTCTGCACCCATCCTGTTCCCTGCGGATGGGCGTAGACGCGATGTCTGTGGTCGACCCGTTGACCATGGGCGTACACGGACTCGAGGGGCTCAAAGTCGTGGACGCCTCGGTGATGCCGTACGTGACCAACGGCAACATCTATGCGCCGGTCATGATGCTGGCCGAGAAGGCTGCCGATCTGATACTGGGCAGAGCCCCATTGCCGCCGAGCGAGGCCGAGTTCTACCGACACCCTGTGTCCTCGTGACGCTTGCGTTATCTCAAGGCCTGATTCAGGCCCCGGATGGGCTATTCGCAGTTGGAGTGTGATTTTGCCAGCCTGAAGTTGCTTGCTGGCGCCGTGCTGTGGGGCTGAGTGCTGGATGACGCGTTGTTCACCCTCTACGGCGTCACCTGACGGTCGCAGGGTTGCTGGCGTCGGATGCGGCCATGGCGAAGGCGTCCGGAATCAACATCAACTTGTGGATGGGTGTGGCCGTGCTGGCCCTTGGCGTGCTCTTCTTTGTGTGGTGGCGACTGCGTCCCCTTCATCGCCAGCTTCCCCCCTCAGAATGACGTCGGCACCCGCTCAGCCAAGAACTCACTCGTCCAAGCACTGCGGGTCCCGCAGCTGAGCGGTACCGTTGGGTGCGGACCCAGGCCCGAGGTCGGAGGCAGCAGCCATGACGTCAGACACCTCACCGTTGCGGGAAGGCGACCCGGGGAGTAGCCCGCCGCAGAAACCGGGTGAGGCCACGCCCGAGGCGAGCGCACCGCCAAAGAGCCCGGATGCTGGCCCCTCGCCCACACCAACGAGTGCCGTCAGACCACCGAAGAGCACGGGTGCGCAGGCCCCCTCACCGAGTGCTCCCGCAACTACACGCGCAGCCGCTGCCTGGTTCGCTACGGCGGTGGCGCTCGTGCTTTTGGTGCTGCTCATCATCCTGATCCTGCAGAACCAGAACGTCGTCGACGTGCACTACCTCGGCCTCACCGGATCAATCCCGCTCGGGACGGCGCTGCTCATTGCCGCGGTCGCCGGCGCCGCTTTGGTCACGATCGTGGGCGTCATCCGGCTCACACAGTTGCGCTTCACCGTCCGTCGGGCACGGCGCCTGGAAGCCGAGCATGAGAAGAAGCCCTGATCAATGTGGGCTGGCATAGTGACTGGCTTTCGCCAAGCCCCGTCTTCGCCTCGGCCTAGCCTGTCCGGCGTCGTTGGGTCTACGTGGGTCGCTGGCCGTGGCCTGAAAGGTCTCGCTATGGTGTGAGCCTTATCACTCGCGGAGGTCCCACCATGTCCCGTCGAATCTCCCTGCCATTGATCCTGTCGGCAACGGTCGCCGCCGGATTGCTGGCCCCGAGTATGGGCGCGGCACATGCCTCGGGCCAAGGGGGCAGTGACAATTCCGCGGGTGTGGCGCGTGCTCTGGAGCTGTCTACCGACACCAGACTCGCCGACCGCAGGTCCTACGTGATCGGCGACCGGTTCTACGAAGTCGGTGCCGAGGACGGTACCTATCCCGCGCAGGGTGGCATACGCAAGGCGAGATGGGCGGCTTCTGGAGCATGCCAATCAAGCTGCTCGACGGTGTCTAGTTCGGCGTCAACGGATCGTGGCTTAAGGCCACGCGCTACACGTCCGGCGCGGGTTATGCGCGAATGGATCTGGCCAGTTCGGATGGCGTCCAGGTGAGCCGGACCGATTTCGCGCCAGACGGCATGCGCGCCAGCTTGATCGGCCTGACCTTCTTATCGCCGAAGCCTCGCACCGTGCAGCTGAGCATGGACGCACACTCCGAGTTGATGAGCTCCTACCCCTGGGGAGGGACGAAGCCGACCAACCAACTCGACTTCAATCTCCCCGACATGGGTTTCTACGCCGACGGCCGGTTGGTGTTTCGTGAACAGGGCACGCCCGCCGCAGCCAATGCCGCGCCGCACGACTGGGCTGCCGTAGTCAGCTCTTCGCTGACCCCCACCGGGCACCGGCTCGGCGCGAACTTCCGCGGGCCGCAGGACCCGGCGGTGATCTGCCCGGCGTCCGGCACTACTCCGCCACGTTGCGATGACACGGCGTACGGCAAGGGAAATGGCGGTGAGCTGAACTACCGGCTGCAGCTCCCATCGGGTTCACGGACGGTGTGGTTCGCCGTCTCCGGCTCCGACAACGGACTCGCCGAGGCGTTGGCGATGCAACGCAGCGCCCTGAATGACCCGGCCGGACTGCTAGCCGACAAGACGGCGCGGCGAAAGACGGTAGATCAGAACACTCATGCCACCCTCCCGGGCGACCCTCAACTGGCGAGCAGCGTCGCGTGGAGCAAGCAGAACCTTGCTGACTCGCGCCAGGAGGCTCGCAATCTCCAGCTGCGGGTGACGAATGCGGGCACGGCATACCCAGCGCCGATTGGCACTCTCGGCGTCGCGCGATGGACTGGAGCGGGCTGGCCCGACTACCCGTGGATCTTTGGGACGGACGGCGAGTACACCGCTTTCGCATCGGTGGCAGCAGGTCAGTTCGACGCGATCAAGAACCACCTGCAAACGCTGCGCGCGGTCAGCGATGTGGTGAACAGCCGCAGCGGGAAGGTTGTGCACGAGGTGGTGCCGGACGGCTCGGTGTACTACGGAGCGAACTCCGATCCGGGAAATACGGACGAGACCGTGAAGTTCCCCAGCGCGGTGGCACTCGTGTGGCGCTGGACCGGGGACAACCGGTTCCGCGACGACATGTACGACTTCACCGTCCGCAATCTCAAGTACGCGTTCGCCAATCTGGATGCCGACCACGACGGTTGGCTTGAGGGCCCGGGCAACGTCGAGCGCCAGGGGATGGGTCAGGAGAAGCTCGACAACACCGTGTACGCCATCCGTGGCCTGCTCGACCTGGCCGACATGGCGGCCAGCAAGAACGACCCCGCGACGCGGCACTGGGCCACCACCAAGGCTCAGGGCTTGCAGACGCGGTTCGAGACAGCCTGGTGGTACGGCAACGGAACCAGCTCCTACGCCGACTCGCTGTGTGATCCCAACAACGTTCAACTGTTCCAGAAGTACTGGATCGGGCTGACCCCGGTCGAGGCGGAGCTGCCCGCACACGGTGGGATCGCAGCCGGACCGCTGGCTGCGCTCGATCACGCCACGTCGACGGTGGCCGCGCACGAGTCGTCTGTTTTCACGGGTACGAACGGGTTGTTCCACAACGGTACCGGGCTTGTCCTCCGGGACCTGCGATCCCGCCGTTGCGCCGCCGACCGGCGATCAGACCATCTTCACCTTGGGCACCTCGATCGCCGCGGTTGCCGAAGCGGCGGTCGGTCGCACCGGGTCGACCCAGCTCGGCCAGTACACCAGCGACCTGGCGCGGGTGCAGCTCAACCCCGCCGTGTGGGAGGTGCCGGGCGCAATGCCTGAGATCTCCCCGTCGCCAGCCTTCGGTGCCAACATCGACAAGAAGTTCACCGAACGATCCATGGGCCTGCAGGCCTGGGGAACGTATGGCGTGCTGTGGCCGGTCGTGCATTTCGAGCTCGGGGTGTCACCCGATCTCGGCCGCAACGCCGTAGCCGTGATACCGCAGATTCCGGTCGGGCAGAGCGCTGTCTCGGGCTCTGACATCAAGTTGGGCCAGGGCTCCATCGACGTAGACGCCGTGCGCAGCGCTTCAATGCTGACCACGACGGTTGCCTCGCACGATCTCAGCGCCGCCGAGGCGGTTGGCGCGATGCTGCCCACCGGAACGCAGGCCGCGACGGTTCGGCTCAACGGCGTCGATGCCAGCCACCACACCGTGGCGACCGCACGGGGCACCGAGATCGTGGTCGACGTCCCAAGCGGCATACAAACGGCGAAGCTGCAGGTGTCCTTCCGCCGGTAAAGAGGCTTGGACGGTGAACCAAGCAAGTTCGAACGACCGCTCATCCATACGATCGAGCGTTCCATCAGCGGCATAGAACGGAGGTCGGCCATCCCGAGCCCGTGGCGGATCGGTCAGGTGTTCAGCGATCGACGACGCATCCCGCCCGGCGCCCATCGACCAGGTTCAGGCCTATCGGGGCCAGCATTTTGGGGCAGCGCGCGTCGCCGGCGCCGGCCTGGCGGCCTTGGCCAACACGTGGTCGAGGGCTCAACGCCCGTGATGGTTGGCTCCAGGACCAGGTGGCCTCAATAGCGCTGGACCAGGCAATGGCAGCCCAGACAGTGGGGAAACAATGACGCAAACTTTCCCGCCGACTCTTCGACATCCACGGCAACCGGCTAGCACAACCGTGACACCCAAAAACGCATAAATGCAGGTTATTTGCTTAAGCGCCCTAAGTAGAGAGTGCGGGTCGCTGAGAAGCCAGAATCGACAGCGTCCGGGGGACTGCTGGGCTGTGTCGGGTGTCCCAGTTGCCCCGCTCAGGCTCCCTGGGCGTCTGCGCGAGGCCGTTGCAGGGTGAAGGTCTCGAAGGCCTGGAGTTGGCCGCCGGGTCCGAGGACGTCGTAGTAGGTGACCGTCATGGTGGTCCGGCCCTGGTGGCGGGAACCTGGGTCCACGGTGAACGCGGCAAAGCCGTAGGAGTGTGCTGCGTCCCGCACCGCCGACCAGTCAGCCGGCTCGGTGACGTACACGGGTGGGCGCTTGCCGGTCGCGGGGTCGGGGGGCCCGACCTGGGTGATGACCCGGCACTGCGGCGGGTTGAAGAAGAGCTGGTTGGAGGGCACCGACGTGCCGCCGCCACCGAGCACCATGTGCACGGTGCCCTGGCTGGTGTCTACGATGTCGGTTCGCTTCGATGCGGGGATTGGGGTGAGTGTGTTGTTGGGTTTCTGGCCGCGTATCGGGTGTGAGCGCTCGTAGTGGTGCTCGTGGCCGCAGACGACGAGGTCGACCCCGTACTTGTCGAACAGGGGCACCCATTCCTGGCGCAGGCCCAGGTCGGCCCCGTTGAACTGGTCGGCCGTGCTCACGACGACCTGGTGCATGCAGACGACTACCCAGTCCACGCCCGGGTCCTGGCGGCTGGCGGCCAGCTCGGCCTCCAGCCATGCCTTCTGCGCTCCGTGGGAGTAGCCGCGGACGTAGCTGTTGCCGCCGTCTTGATAGCAGACGTCGTCGTTGGCCACGCTGATCACCCGGACCGAGCCGACGGTGAAGGAGTACCACAGTCCGCGCGTGACGTCCGTCTGTCCGGCTGCCTCGGGGACGGCGAAGTACGTCTGGTAGGCGGCGTACCCTATCGGCCCGTTGCCTAGCTCGTTCTCGTGGTTTCCGGCGGCGGGCATCCACGGTCGGTTGCGGGCGCTTCGGCTGTTGTTCTCCCAGAAGTCCGACCAGGTGCGCACCCGGTCGGACGCCAAGTTGGCGTAGCACAGGTCCCCGTTGAACAGATGGAAAAGGGGTTGGATGCGCTCGACCCCGGCGGTCACGTCCCCGGCGGCCGGCGAGCCGAGGTTGTCGTTGACATAGGGCGGGTTGGCGATCGTTACCCCGGCTGGCGGGGTGTACCGCTTGCCCAGCGTCGGCGTGCCCTGGTCACCGAAGCTGGTGAAGGTAAAGGGCGCCCGGCCGCGCGGCCCGGTGCGAAAGGAGCCGAACTCCGGCTGGGCGCCGTCGTGCACCGCGGCATACAGGTACTCCCGGTCGGGACTCAGAGAGTTGACGCGGACATGGTGGGCGTAGACCACCTTCCCGGACTTGGCGTCGGTGTAGGTGCGGGTCTGGCCGGTCAGGGCGCGCTCGTAGGCACCGTCCGGCCGGCCGAGGAAGACCTGTGGTCTCTTCACCGGCTGCAAGGTGGACCAGGACACGACCGCCTCGCGGGAGGCGTCGGCGCCGAACTGCAGGTGCAGACCCTCCACATTGGGCGTCAGCGTCGGATCACCAACACCACGCCCGGTCAGTGCGGCGGACCGTGCCTCGGCGGCCTGGGCGCTACCGGAGCCAACGACCGATGCAGCGGCTGCCGCGGTGGCGGTGAAACCTGCAGCGGCCAGCAGCCTTCGACGACTGACCTGCGTCTGGGGGCTTTCGTTCTCCTCGTTCATGGGTAAGGACGGTGGCGCCCCGCCGTGTCACTAGATCGCTGTTGGGATGAACTGCAGGCGAACATCTCCCCACAAGCAGGCTCGTAGCCTTGGCCGTGTTCGGTGCGGCTGGGCCTTTGACCGGGCCATCCCACCCTTCGCCGGCGTACGCCCCTGCGGGGCCCCGAAATCACGTCCCACGGCTGAGGCCGACGTGAACTCACGCACCTCGAAGTCGATGTTCGCCGCCCCGGTCCGGTTCACCGTGACTGCTCGTTTGGCACCTTCGGGCTGCCCTGGCCTTGGCTGTCTACCGACGTGCCAACCTGGGACCGCCGCCCCCGGCTGGTACGGTGACGACCGTCCTGGGCTGGTCTGCAGAGACCGGGATTGCCACCGCGACCGTGCTCTTTGAAATCTGACTCGGCCGTACAGTCCTGGACAATGTTGCCTGCGCCATCCTCGTCCCACCCGACACATCTGCCTGGAGAATCCTCATGGAACTGCGCCCGTTGACAGACACTGGCCTTCTCAGTTCCCGCCTTGTGCTCGGCACGATGACCTTCGGTTCGCAGGTCGACCAACAGAGCGCCACGGCAATGGTCGCCCGGGGCATGGCTGCCGGCATAAACCACTTCGATACGGCGAACGCATACAACGGCGGTGAGTCGGAACAAATGCTTGGACGCGCACTCGGTGCGCGTCGCAACGAGGTCCTTATCGCAACCAAGGTGTTCAACCCCATGGGCGACGGGCCCAACGACCGCGGCTTATCCGCAGCGGCGGTTAGAAAGGCGATCGATGCAAGCCTGCGCCGGTTGGGCACTGACTACGTCGACCTGTACTACCTGCACCAACCCGACAACAGCGTGCCGCTGGAAGAGACCCTCCAGGCAATGTCCGATCTGGTGCAGATGGGAAAAGTCCGTCACGTCGCCGCATCCAACTACGCAGCTTGGCAGATGTGTCAGATGACCCACCTATCGGCGCAGCACGCGTGGTCACCCGTGCGGGTATCCCAGTCGATGTACAACCTCATCAGCCGCAGCCTTGACGACGAGTGCCTGGCCTTCTCGCAGGCATACCGTCTGGCCACGATCGTCTACAACCCTCTGGCTGGTGGTCTGCTGACGGGCAAGCACCGGCGGGAGGCCGCCGTGGCCGAGGGAAGCCGCTTCACCAACCCTCAGTACCGCGACCGGTACTGGACGGCGCGGCAGTTCAGCGCAGTCGATCAGCTACGTGCGGTCGCCGAGCGAGCAGGACTGTCGATGGTCGAACTATCTCTTCGCTGGCTGCTCACCCGCCCGCCGGTCGATGCCGTGCTCATCGGGGCCTCAGACATATCCCAGCTCGAGGCCAACATCGCGGCCGCTGACGGGCCGACACTCGATATGGAGACCATGGCGGCATGTGACGAGGTCTGGAATGAGCTGCGCGGACCGGTGCCACACTATAATCGCTGATCGCCACGGACACGGCGGTCCGTGCCAGACCCATATTGGATCAGCTCTTCCTTCGTATCCTCGCGGGAACCCACGCAACCGAGCCACCTGGGAGTCTTGTTGATTCGTGAAGTCGACCTGCTGGCGGGTTTCCCGGCCGAGGTTCCTGTCAGCGCCGCAGCGGTCGCCGCGTCCGTGGCCGCCTCGGACCGCGTACTCGTAGTGCTGGACGACGACCCAACGGGCACGCAATCCGTGTCCAACGTTCCGGTGCTCACCCGGTGGGAAGAGGAGGACTTCCGCTGGGCATTTCGGCACATGGTGGGAACGAAACCGGCCCCGGCCGTGTATGTGCTGACCAATACCCGCAGCTTGGAACCGATCGAGGCCGCGGCGCGGAACCGCGAAATCGTCACCAACGCACTGGCGGCTGCCGTGCAAACGGGCACCACGCTGGGTTTCGTGAGCCGCAGCGACTCGACATTGCGCGGGCACTACCCCTTGGAACCGGACGTTATTGCGGCAACACTTAAGGAAGCGGCCGGGCAGAGGACCGACGGCGTTGTCATCGTCCCCGCCTTTCCCGACGCGGGGCGCATCACTGTAGGTGGCGTGCACTACATGCGTAACGGCCGAACTCTGACTCCCGTGGCGGAAACCGAGTTCGCCAAGGACGCCAGCTTCGGGTACCGGAACTCGGAACTCGCCAGGTACGTCGAAGAGAAGTCTTCCGGCCGGTTCAAGGCAGCCGATGTCACCGTTCTGGATCTGAACATCATCCGTGGTGGAGCGGACCTCATAGCGGGCGCCATCGCCGGGGCCACAGACTCGAAACCGATTGTGGTCGACGTTGTCACCGAGAATGACCTGCGCGCCTTGGCGCTGGGCCTGGCGCAAGCGGAGTCAGGGGGAAAGAAGCTGCTGTATCGCGTGGGTCCGCCTTTTGTCCGGGCCCGCATCGGCCAGGAGGAGCGCGCGCCGCTGTCCGGCGACGAGGCCTTTGCCGGGACCAGCCCTGCCACACACGGTGGCCTGATCGTCGTCGGTTCCCACGTCGACCTCACGACCCGTCAGCTCAAAGTGCTCATCGACCGACAAGGGTCCGCCAGGATTGTGGAGATCCAAGTCGAGGCTCTGTTGGATGAAACGCTGGCCTCGGACCATGTTGGAGCCGTCGTATCGGCCGTCGTCACCGCTCTGGCGGACGGGGATGTAGTCGTCCATACCAGTCGGCTGCTCGTCAAGACGGATGATACGGCCGAGAGTCTGCGGATTGCCCGTACCGTCTCCGCTGCCGTCGTCGACGTTGTCAGCCGGACACTCAAGGCGCGGCCGCCGCGCTTCGTTATCGCCAAGGGCGGCATCACGTCCTCTGACGTCGCAGCGCACGGACTGGAAATCCGCCACGCTATCGTTCGAGGCCCGATGCTGCCCGGCATCGTCTCCCTCTGGGAACCGGTGGACGGCCCGGCCAAGGGCATCCCCTTCATCGTCTTCGCGGGCAACGTGGGCGATGACGAGTCCCTGTTCGACGTCGTTCGCAAGCTCAGCAATACCTTCTAACCCAGCTCCAACGAAGGAGACTTCAGCATGTCGACGCAGGGGGATTCCCAAACCAGCGGCTACACCGTCACAGTCTTGGGTCTTGGCGCCATGGGCCTACCCATGGCCACCCGCCTGGCCGGCAGACTCACCGTCCACGGTTTCGATATCGTCGAGAACCGCCTCAAGCTTGCCGCCGACGCGGGCGTCGTCCGCTTTGATTCTGCCCGCGCGGCAGCGATCGGAGCGGATGCGGTGCTGCTCGCGGTCCGTAACAGCGAACAGCTGGGCGATGTTCTGTTCGGTGCGAATGGCGTCGCGGAGGTGCTTGCGCAAGGCTCCGTCGTGATCTTGACCAGCACGGTCGGGGCCGAGGCGATCCCCGGGACGGTCGATAGGCTGGCCGCCTACGGTGTCGCACTGATAGACGCGCCACTGTCGGGTGGGCCGGTTCGAGCCGGCCAGGGTGATCTGTTGATTGTGGTGGGTGCCCAGCCTGAGGCGCTCGAGCGGGCTCGACCGGTCCTGGAACGGTTGGCGTCCACGTTGACGGTTGTTGGAGACAGGCCCGGTGACGGTCAGGCCCTCAAGACGGTCAACCAGCTGCTCTGCGGGGTGCACATTGCGGCGGCAGCCGAAGCGCTGGCGCTGGCCGACGCCCTCGGGCTGGACGCAGCCAAGACACTCGCGGCACTGGAGGCCGGGGCTGCGGGCTCGTTCATGCTGTCGAACCGCGGTCCACGCATCCTTGAGGCCTACGAGGAAGACGGCGCCGAGGTGCTGAGCCGGCTGGACATATTCGTCAAGGACATGGGCATCGTCGGCAAGGCCACCCGCGCGGCCGGGCTTCCTTCCCCGTTGGCTGCCGCAGCGGAACAGCTCTACCTGCTGGGTCAGGCCCAGGGTCTGGGGTCCGCGGACGATTCCGCCGTCATCAAGGTTGTGGCGCCGCACAAACGTTCCGACTAAGGCTCCCCGGTCCAGAACTGGTGTGCCAGCGATCGATCCATGATCGGCGTACTTCCGTAGGCGCTCCTATAGGATTCGTCTATGTCCGTTCGAGCCGCAAAACTCCGGGGGGTCGGCCGGCAAGTTCTCGCCGACCACGTCTACGAGGAGATCTTCGCCTCGCTGATGGACGGCCGACTTGAGGCGGGGGCCGGAATCAGCATTGACGGAATGGCCCGCGACCTGAACGTTTCCCCGACGCCCGTCCGCGAGGCGCTGGCCCGCCTGGAGGCGACGGGAATGGTCCGGCGGGTGGCACTCAAGGGGTACCGGGTTGCTCCGCTGTTCAGCACGGACGAACTGGCCGAGCTCATGGACGCCCGCCTTGTGATTGAGCCGGTGAACGCGCTGCGCGCCTGCGAGCGAGCAACTCCGGAGCTGAACAAGGCCCTTGAGCAGTCGATCACGGACTTGCGCAACGCTCCCCGCGGTGCGGCCTTCGCCGAGTTCCGTGACTCCTGGGAAGCCGATGAACGGTTTCACCGGTTGATTGCAGAGAGCGGCGCAAACCAGTTCATCCTTTCGGCGTACCACGCTCTGGGCGGACAGATTCAGCGCTTTCGGTTCTTCGGCGGCCTGGGGGTGACCGACGCCGACTTTGCCATCAAGGAGCACACCGCGGTTTTGGAGGCGTTCAAAGGAGGGGATCCGGAGAAGGCCCGGGACGCCATGATCGCCCACCTCTTGGGTGTCAAGCAGCGTGCGATCAGGGACATCGTCGAACGCGCTTAGCTATTGCCCGGTGCCCAAGCGGCACTGTTTCGCAGCGCGGCAGCTTCCATGGGTCGACCCCAGTTGACAGACATCTCTTGTTCGTAGATCGTATAGGAAACACGATTTACACATTGGAGTGAAGATGGTTGTCGCGGCCCCCCAGTACACCGCCCAGACGTGGCCCATATCTGGCGCCCTGCTGCAGTTCCCTGGGGTCGATGCCTTGGGCCGCAGCGTCAATGACGCGGATGCCAGCGTATGGGAGGGCGTGTTCGGCCAGGTTGCAGATGCCGGCTTCGCCGACGTTGACCTGACCGACAGCTGGGTCCGCCCGGGGGACCTGTCCGGCAAGCGGCTGGACGAGCTCAAGCTGGCGGCCGACAACGCCGGCACCGGCCTGCCCGTGATCTCAGCGATCCGCCGCAGTGTCATCGACGCGAAGAACTGGGAAGAGAACCTGGCCTATAGCCATCGCACCATCGATGCGGCGGTCTGGCTTGGTTGCGAGGTCGTCTCCTTCGGCCTGCACCAGGCCCTGACGGCCGAGCAGCAGAAGCAACTCTGGTTCTGGACCGTCGTGGGGCACAAAGACCCGGTAGGGGACAAGGAAACCTGGGGCAAGGCGGTGTCACGGCTACAGGAACTGGGTCGCCACGCGGCGGAAGTCGGTGTTCTCTTGTCTTTGGAACTGTACGAGGACACCTACCTGGGCAGCGCGGACTCAGCTGTCCAGCTGGTCCAGGATATTGGTCTGAGCAACGTAGGTCTGAACCCCGACATCGGCAACCTGATCCGCCTCCACCGGCCCGTCGAGTCCTGGCAGGAGCTGGTCCAAAAGACTCTCCCATATGCCAACTACTGGCATGTGAAGAACTACTCCCGGGACGAGAACGCGGCTCGTGGCTCCTATATGGCCGTTCCGGCCCCGATGGAGAGCGGGCTGATTAACTACCGCGAGGCCTTCCGGACTGCGATCTCGGTGGGCTTCCAGGGCATCATCTGCACCGAGCACTACGGCGGAGACGGCCTGAGCGTGTCCGCCACCAACCAGGACTACTTGCGCAGCCGCGTGCTGCCCAAGACGGAGGATTACGTCCTGGGCAACAGCATGGTCGCGCAGCGCCGTCAGACTCCGAAGGCAGCTTCCACCCTGGCTGGCGTCTAATCATCGATTCGCGATCCAGAATCGATGAGGGACCATGACCTCCATATTTGATGATCCATCGGCCTTCGCGGATGAAGCTCTGGACGGTTTCGTCGCGGCGAACAGGCAGTATGTCGCAAGGGTCGACGGCGGCGTGGTCCGTTCCACCGAGATGACCCCTGGCCAGGTGGCCCTTGTCGTCGGCGGAGGTTCCGGGCACTACCCGGCGTTCGCCGGCCTGGTGGGCGCTGGTCTGGCTGCTGCGTCGGCCTGCGGGAACATGTTCGCCTCTCCTGCGGCTGGCCAGGTCTATCGGGTGGCCAAGTCTGTCCAGACGGGCGGGGGCGTGCTCCTGTGCTACGGCAACTATGGCGGCGACGTACTGCATTTCGGCCAGGCCCAGCAGCGCCTGAACGCCGAGGGCATTGAAACCCGCACCGTCGTGGTCACTGATGACATTGCCAGCGCGCCGACTGACCAGCAGGACAAGCGCCGTGGCATCGCTGGGGACCTGACCGTCTTCAAGATCTCCGGGGCCGGCGCCGAAGCGGGGTTGACCCTGGACGACGTCGAACGCCTGGCCATCAAGGCCAACTCTCGCACTCGCTCGCTGGGCGTAGCCTTTGACGGCTGCACGCTGCCCGGGGCCGCCGAGCCGCTCTTCACCGTGCCGAAGGGGCGGATGTCACTGGGCCTGGGGATTCACGGCGAACCGGGCATCTCTGAACACGAGATGCCGACCGCGTCCGAGCTGGCTGAGTTGCTGGTCAGCCGGCTGCTGGCCGACAAGCCCGAGGAAGCGGGCACCCGGGTCGTGCCCATCGTCAACGGCCTGGGGACGGTCAAGTACGAAGAGCTGTTTCTGCTCTTCGGCAGGATCGAGAAGCTGCTGATTGCTGCCGGCCTGGAGATTGTTGAACCCGAATGCGGCGAACTGGTGACCAGCCTGGACATGTCCGGACTGTCGCTGACGCTGCTCTGGCTCGACGATGAGCTTGAGGCCTACTGGTCTGCCCCGGCCGATACCCCCGCCTACCGCAAAGGCAACCTGACCCGGCGCGCCGACCGCAATCCCAAACAGCTCACCGAAGTCGTCGCTGGAACCGAACAGGGAACCGCGGCGGCGATCCGGCTTGGACAGCTCGCAACTGCAGCGCTGGAGACGGTGCGCGCTGTCATCATCGAACATGAGGATTCTCTGGGCAAGCTGGATGCTATTGCCGGTGATGGTGATCACGGCATCGGCATGCGCCGCGGAGCCGACGCTGCCGCGGACGCAGGTGAAGCTGCCGCCGGCACCGGCGTTCGCAACATCCTGACCCGTGCCGGCGACACGTGGAGCGAAAGGGCCGGCGGAACCTCGGGTGCCCTGTGGGGGACGGCGCTGATCGCCACCGGTAACGCACTGGGCAACAAAGAGATCTACGACGAGAGCGACGCAGCGGCCGCGGTTTCAGCCTTCGTGGCGGCAATCACCGAACTGGGCAAAGCCGAGCCGGGGGACAAGACCATGGTGGATGCCCTGGTTCCGTTCGCGGATGTCTTCACGGCGGAGATCGGCCGCGGCGCACCCGTGGAACGCGCACTCACGGTGGCCGCGTCTGTAGCCATGATCGCTGCGGACCACACAGCCGAGCTCAACCCGAAGAAGGGCCGCGCCAGGCCGCTGGCCGAGAAGAGCCTCGGGCACCCAGACCCCGGTGCAGTGTCCTTCGGGCTGATCGTCCAAGGTCTGGCAGACACTTTCGCACCGCTCGCCGCTGAAGAAGGAGAATGAGCATGACCAAAGGATGGCGCATCGTCATAGGCAACGACGAAGCCGGTGTCGAGTATAAGAATGCCCTGAAAGCTTTGCTAGCCGCCGACCAGAGGGTGGCCTCCGTCGAGGATATCGGCGTTGCAGCCCATGACTCGACGGCGTATCCACACGTTGCTGTTGCCGCGGCCCGCAAGGTGGCAGCCGGAGAAGCGGACCGTGCGCTGCTGATCTGCGGCACCGGACTGGGCGTGGCCATATCGGCCAACAAGGTGCCGGGAATCCGCGCGGTCACGGCCCATGACAGCTACTCCGTGGAGCGGTCCGTCCTCAGCAACAACGCCCAGGTGTTAGCAATGGGACAGCGGGTGATCGGGCTGGAACTGGCCAAGAGGCTGGTCACCGAATGGCTGGGCTACCGCTTTGACACGAACTCTTCGTCTGCCCGGAAAGTTGATGCAATTGGCTCCTATGAGCCAATACCCGTCGCCGAGCCGGTATTGATTCCCAAACCGAAAGCGAGCTAGGACCATGACCAGGAACATCGCAGTAGTTGGCTCAGGCTACATGGGCGGCGGCATCGCGCAGGTGCTCGCCCTCGCGGGTGCCCGAGTTGCCCTCGCTGACACCACCGCGGAAATCGCACAGAAGAGCTACCAGCGCCTGATCGCGGAGTCTCGGGATTTCGTATCGGACGGACTCTTCCCTGAAGGCGCCACCGAAATCCTCGTGAAGAACCTTTGGGCAGCCCCCAGCTTGGCCGAAGCCGTCGCGAACGCAGACTTCATCGAAGAGGCCGTTCCCGAAGTCCTGGCCATCAAGCACGACATATTGGGCCAGATCAGCGCCATCGCTCGTCCAGATGCCATCATCGCCTCCAACACCTCAACCATCTCCATCGGCGCAATAGCCACAGCTGTCGTGAATCCGGGGCGCTTCCTGGGCGTCCACTTCAGCAACCCGTCACCGTTCGTTCCCGGCGTCGAAATCATTCCTCACGCCGGCACCGATGAGGCCACCGTCCAAGCGGCCAGGGTGATTGTGCACGAGGCAGGCAAGTCCACGGCTGTCGTGAAGGACGTCACCGGCTTTGTCCTCAATCGCCTGCAGTACGCCCTCTTCCATGAGGCCACCCAACTGGTCGAGGACGGAACTGCCACTGCCGAGGACATCGACACACTGGTGCGCACCACCTTTGGGTTCCGGTTGCCGTTCTTCGGCCCGTTCGCCATCGCAGATATGGCTGGCCTGGACGTCTACGACTTCTGCTACAAATCGCTGCAGACCGGATTCCCGGAACGCTTCGCGACCCCAAAGATCCTCACCGACCTGGTCTCTGCGGGAAAACTCGGCACCAAGACCGGATCGGGTTTCTTGGATGTCCCCGCCGAGCGGATTCCGGAGCTGATCGCGTACCGGAACAAGGCCTATGTGCTCATGCAGAAGCTCATCGAAGATCTTGGCCCGGCCCCGATCAAATAGCACCGCTGACATCAAAACGTCAACCCGATCGCTGCACCAAAGATCCAGAGGATCGAACATGGATGAGTTTCCCGCAGAACGCACCGTAATTGTCACCGGAGCAGTCTCTCCCCGAGGCATCGGCCGTGCGACCGTTGACTACTTGGCCGAACGCGGGTGGAACATCGGTGTCATCGATCTCGATGACGCTGCCAGCAAACGTGTAGCACAGGAAGTGATCCAAGAACATGGTGTCAAGGCCGCCGGGGCCGGCGCGAACGTGGCCAACGAGGCGTCTGTTCGGGCCGCCATCGACGAGCTAGAGGCTGCGTTGCCGCAGATCGTGGCTCTGGCCAATGTGGCCGGTGTCAGCTCCCCGGTTCCGTACATGGAACTGGACGCTGCCGAATGGGACCGGGTGATGAACATCAACCTCAACGGTGTTCACTACGCCACCCGGCGCGTGGCCGAGACTCTGGTGAGGAACCGCATCGGCCGGATCGTCAACATCTCCTCTGTGTCAGCCCAGCGCGGAGGTGGCACCTTCAGCAAGACTCCGTACTCCGTGGCCAAGGCAGGCGTTATCGGCCTGACCCGCTCAGTGGCCCGCGAACTTGGCCCGTTCAACATCACGGTCAATGCCATCTCACCCGGCCCCATCGACACTGACATCATGGGCGGCACGCTGAGCCAGGAACGCAAAGACGAGATGGTCAAAGACCTCGTCGTGAACAGGGTGGGGACACCCCGCGACATCGCGGCAGCCATCTCCTTCCTCATCAGCGAGGAGACTGGTTACATCTCGGGCCAGACTCTGAACGTTGACGGCGGTCTCTACATGCACTAAAGGCTCAATGATGAGATTCCGAAACTCAACGGAATGGAACCGAGAGCGTCTTGTATATCTCGCCGTCGGTGTCTTCGTCTGCGGCGTTGGCGTGATCATGATGATTAAGTCCCGATAGACACGGGATCTCGCTGGACACGTATTGTTCGCTCACCTATCAGTGAAACCACTCAATGAGGAGTGCCAATGGCTATTGCTACCACCACGACGAATGAGCTGCTGGAAACGGTGGTTCTAAAGTCGGCCATTTCTAAAGCTGCGCGGCATCTCATGCCGATGCTCGTCATCCTGTACGTCGTATCTTTCCTGGACCGCACGAATGTGGGGTTTGCCGCTGACGCTTTGGGCACCGACAGGGGGGTCTCGGCCGGTGCGTTCGCACTCGGAGCCGGAATCTTCTTCATCGGTTATGCGCTCTTCGAAGTTCCGAGCAACCTGCTGCTTAGGAAAGTGGGTGCCAAGATATGGCTGGCCCGGATTGCGATAACGTGGGGCATCGTTGAGGCGAGTTTTGCTCTTGTGCAGGGAGAGACGTCATTTATTCTTCTGCGTTTCCTGCTCGGCGTGACTGAAGCTGGCTTGTTCCCAGGGGTTATCATGTACCTCGCGGAATGGTTCCCCAACAAGACTCGCGTGAGGATGTTCGCGATCTTCTATCTGGCGCAGCCGTTCTCGCAAATGATTGGCAATCCGCTGTCAGGCTGGCTCATCAACATCGGTGACAAGATTCCCGGGGTCCATGGCTGGCAAGTTATGTTCTTTACCGAGGGCGTGCTGGCGATCATCGCGGGGATCGCCTGTTTCTTCTTCTTGATCAACGGTCCTGAAAAGGCAAAGTTCCTCAGCACTGAAGAGAAATATGCTCTCGAGGAAGTCATGGGGCTTGAGGACTCAGTTAAGAACGAGACGGGTCCGAATGGCGTCTTCGCAGCCTTGCGCAATGGCCGGGTCTGGTACTTCACCCTGATCTACTTCTGCCTGCAGATCGCTGTGTATGGTGTCACGTTCTTCCTGCCGCAGCAGGTTGCCGAACTCACGGGTCAGAAGGTGGGTCTGGCGGTTGGCTTGCTGGTAGGTGTGCCTTGGTTCTTCGGGATATTTGCCTGCTACTTCATCGGACGTGCCGCCACAACAGTGGACCGCCGCCGCTCGCTCGGAACCTGGCTCTTCGTGTCGACCGGAGTCTGCATCTTCGGATCCGCGTGGGCGGGCACCAACCATCTGCCGTTCCTTGGCATGGTCTTCATCACCCTGGCAGTCTGCAGTTTCCTGGCTGTCGGACCTATCACCTGGTCCTACCCCACCGCGTTTCTGACGGGTACCGCGGCCGCGGCTGGCATCGGTCTGATCAACTCGCTCGGAAACTTGGGCGGTTTTGTGGCTCCCATCATGCGCACCGCGGTGAACGGATATGCCAATTCTCCGACGGGCTCTGCGGGTATCTACGCCCTGGGGGTCCTGCCGTTCCTGGGAGCACTCCTGATGTTTGGCACACGCAGGCTCAAGAACAAGGCAGATGACCTACTCGACTGACCCGACCGCTCCCGAGACTGAATAGCAGTGATTTCCAGCGTGTTGCCGAAGGCCCGTCCAATTCCGTCTACATCGGCGTCAGCACCAAGATGTATCTGGGGTATCAGGCGAGCCTTCGGTGGCTGGAACAGGTCCGCGAGGTTGTCGATGCCCGGCCGACCCTGATGGCGGACGGTCCGGTACAGCTTTTCGTGATGCCGTCCTTCCCCCTACTGGAGAGTGCACGGCGGATACTTGCTGGGTCGCCCGTTCGGCTTGGCGCCCAGAACTGCAGTTGGGGCGACGGACCGCTAACGGGAGAAGTCAGCGCCGGGATGCTGGTCGAACTGGGGGTCAGCCTGGTGGAAGTGGGCCACGCCGAACGCCGCTTGCTCTTCGGCGAAGATGGCGCCGTCGTCGCGCGCAAGTTGAGCGCTGTACGCAAAGCAGGGATCACGCCGCTGTTGTGCCTCGGGGAACACAGGCGCGGGGCGCCCGACGACGCCGCCCTCTTCTGTGCCACACCAAAGCAGGGGGACGAGTTCCAAAAACATGAATCTGCTGGTCAACGAGCCGCCGCGGCGCCCAGGCCAACCGCTATGTCAGGAGCCCTGGGGTCAGGGCGACACCGCAGTGGCCGAACTCGCACCGGCAACGGGCTTTCAGCTATAGACCGGTGCCACCCTCGAGCCGCTGCAGCCCAGTGGCGTTGGCGCCGCTGAGCTCATCCTCGCCGCGATAGCTGACCCTGCACACCGACCGCGGCTCGTCGATGACCTCGAAACCAGTCGCGTTCCTGCTCGCCGACCTCGGCGTCACCCAGTCCCACTCGCGTCCGCACTTGTCCGACGTCAGCCCGTTCTTTGAGGCGCAGTTCAAGGCCCTGAAGTGCCGGCCCGACTTCCCAGACAGTTCGACAATAAGGCCCAGCGCGCAAGCCGAAGAGATCGGGGCGTCACCGGTCGGGACGATCAGGGAGGGATCAACTACGAACAGTCCAACTCAAACTATTGACAAGCGTTTAGCATTGCGCGTAGGCCTGTCAGTCAACACCGCACCACCTGAAGGGGACGATCATGAGTGCAACTATGGGGGAAAGAGCCATCCAAGCGCACGTTGAGTTCTCTCAAAGATACGCAAAGGGTGAGCTTGAGGAAATGGGCTCATGCGAACTGCTTGAAGCTGCCTCCCGCAGCGTGAACTTCATCAGTGGAATCGTCGACAATTACGCCGCCCTGGACGGGGGCCGCAAGCAAAGGCTCATCGACTACTCGATTCACCTGGTCGAGGAGCAACGCGAAGCGAGTTGACGGCACGCACAGCAGCGCCTGTGCGCGATGTCCGGGGTGCTGTCGGCCTTGCAGCCGTGGCACCATGCTGACCACGCACAATATGATCATCGGTGGGGTGGCGAAATGCATGTTCTTGTCCATGTTGCGGGCGACGTCGCGATGGCAGGAGCCCGTGGTGTCGAGCAGGGTGTGACCAGTGGGTGCGGCGTCGTCGACGACGCCGCACGTTCCCTAGGCCCCTGACGACGTTCGCCGCCGGAATGACGCTCGGCACGGGAGTGCTGTGCACTCCCGTGCCAGAGGCTGCCGTTGTCCCATCACCGCATGTGGTGACCGCTTTCGGACGTGGCCGCGTGGTGCGCCGGCATCGGCGCACTGGGGGTCACCGCGTGGTGCATCGGCATCGGCGCACTGGGGGTGACCGCGTGGTGCGCTGGCATCGGCGCACTGGGGGTGACCGCGTGGTGCGGGGTCAGAGTCTGTGCCGCTGGTCGCGCGACCTGGGCAACAACACTGGTCCACGCTGCCGTTTTCCAGACCGTGGAGATGGCGGGCGCCGTGGCGGTGGGGCTGGTGTGCCCGGCCCCCGGCCCGACGCCGCTCACCGGCAGAATCTGACCCTGGGCATCTCCAGTGGTCAGGGATCCCGCGGCCAATGCGAGGCCAATCAGGCTCGCGGCTCCGACTGCGCTCAACTTGGTGGGTGTCTTCATCATGCCTGCCCCTTCCTTGGAACGCCGTGATCGGCCTCTACCTTCAATCTCTCAGCGCGCAATGAGTTGACGGGGAGAGCCAGATGAGAGAGTTCTCATCCGGCGCCGCGCGCAGGCATCAGCTCTCTGCGTCATCGAGGGGGCAAGGCTCATCGCCGACTACTTCAGGCGGTAGCCCATGCCGCGCACCGTTTCGATGCGGTCGGCGCCGATCTTTGCCCGCAGGTAACGCACGTACACCTCGACCACGTTCGAGCACGGGTCAAAGTCGAGTCCCCACACGCGGCTGAGCAGCTGCTCGCGGCTGAGCACCTGGTCTGGGTGTCGTATGAACTCCTCGGCCAGGGCGAACTCGCGCCCGGACAGGTCGTATGAAGTGCCCTCAACGCGGATCCGGCGTGTCTTCAGGTCGAGTTCGAGGCCGCGTACCTGCAGCGCCCCGACGGGCCCCGGCTGCGCACTCTTCAACCGCAGCCGTACCCGTGCCAGTAGCTCGTCGAAGCGGAAGGGCTTGGACATGTAGTCGTCGGCCCCGCCTTCGAGTCCGTGCAGGGTGTCGGCCGCGGAGTCCCGGGCGGTAAGCACGATCACGGCGATGGGGTTGCCTTGGCCGCGCAAGGTCTGGAGGATGTCGAAGCCGTCGCGCCCGGGCAACCCGACATCAAGGACCATCAGGTCGAACTGGCCGGTCTGGGCCTCGGCCAGCGCCGAAGGGCCGTCGGCCGTCACGGTCACCGCGAACCCGGCCGCGTGAAGACCCTTCTTGACGAACGACGCAATCCGGGTCTCGTCTTCGGCGATGAGAATTCTGCTCACGTCCTACTCCTGCTTTCCTGTAACGGTTGCGCCACGACCACCAGGGGAATCCGGATCGTGAACGTCGACCCCGCCCCCGGCGCGCTCGAGAGCAGCACGGTGCCACCGTGGGCTTCGGCGATCGCCGTAACGATGGACAGGCCGAGCCCGGATCCCTCCGTGCCCCTGCTGTGCTCAAGTCGGCTGAACCGCTCGAAGATCCGCTCGTGGGCCTCCGGCGCAATACCGGGTCCGCTGTCGCGCACCGACAGGTTCAGCCAGGTATCTGCTTCGATCTGCGATACGTCGGAGGTGATGACGATGGGCGTCCCGGGGGTTGAGTACTTGACTGCGTTATCTGCTAGTTGGAGCCAAGCCTGGGTGATGTGCCGGGCATCGACTAGCGCCATTCCGACGGCGGACTCGATCCGCCAGGAACGTGTCGGGTCCAGCGCGGAACCCTTAGCTCCGACGGTTTCCGTGAACGATTCGATGTCGACCTCGGCAGGCTCGACAAAGTGCGGCGCCCTGGACGCGGCGAGCAACGAGATATCAGACACGAGGGTACTCATGCGATCGAGCTCGTCGATGGCCAGTGTCCGGGTCTCCTCGACATCGTTCACGTTGTGGGCGTCGAGCAGTTCCAGGTGGCCCCGGATGATCGTGATGGGCGTCTTCAGCTCATGGCCGACGTCGTTGAGCAGGCGCCTCTGGCTCATCGACGAGTCCTGCAGCCGGTCGAACATGGCGTTGATGGCCGCGGCAAGTTCCGAGACGTCGTCCCGGCCCGTCACGGGGATACGTTGCGTGAGGTCGGCGGTGCTGCTGCCCGCCGCGGCATCGCGCAACAGTCGGATCGGGCGTAATAGCCGCCCTGCCGCGAACCAGGCCACCAGTCCCACCAGAGCCAGGGCCAGCAGCGCGACACGGATGTAGGTCTGGAACGAGTCGGCGACGGCGCTGAGCTCTGCGTCAAGATCGTAGGCCGCGACATATAGGCCCGTGCTGCGATCGCCGGCAACCCTGACTGGAATGATCAGGTAGCGCAGCGTTCCGAGCGAGCTCTTGGCAGTGCCGATGACCACCAGAGTCGGGTGTGCTTCGGAGACGATCCGGGAGACCAGAGCCCTGTCCTTGTCGATGCGGAACGGCAGATTCACCGCGGGAACCAGGGCCGGCTTGCCGTTGATGAAGCCCAGAACGCTCTCGTTCGGGGCTGGAATGACCTGTTGCATGGCGACTCGGAGCACCGAATCGACACTTCTCAGCGGCGCGCCGGTGGTCTTGCCCGCCGCGATGGTCTTCAGATTCGGGACGGTGTGCAGAAGATGGGCGTCAACGGCGGCCAGAATCTCTTTGCGCTGCACCAGATAGGAGGCGACGCCGGATCCGGCGAGCCCAAACGCAGAGACCACCAGAATCGCGACCAGGATTCGCGACCTCACCGAGAGACTGCGGCGTGGGCCGGTGCGAACTAGGCGCCAGCGCCGCCAAGGTTTGCCCATGCGCGTCATCGTCCAATCATCTGTTGCCGACCGGGCCAGCACCGGCCGACCCGCGAGAGCCTGATCAGTTGGTACCTAAGGGGTTGAAGGACGTTCTCGAGTCGACGCTTCGCCCCAACAGGTCGACGACCGGGCCGGATACAGAGGAACACCCGGCCCGGGGGGGAACAGAGCGCGATTGCGCCGCTTAGTGCATCGGATGCGATGGCATGCTCGCGCCGGGACTCATCATCGGCTGGGGAACGGCTGGCTGAACAGACGCTGTCATATGTGGCACGACTGCGTGATAGGCGGGCAGAGTCTGTGGGGCCTGTCGGACGACTTGACGGACACTGCTGTGCACCGCCGTGGCACCAGACGCGCGGGTGACCTTGGCGTTGGCGTGCGCCGGCTTGGCACCAAACAGACCCTTGGCCTTGGCGATGGCGTGCGCGCTGGCGGTGGTGCTGGCGTGCTCTGACGCCGGCCCAACGCCGCTCACCTGCAGTACCTGACCCGGGGCATCCTTGGTGGTCAGCGCACCTGTGGCGGCGTGGGCGCCGCTGGCAGCCAATGCAAGGCCGAGCAGGCTCGCGGCTAAGGTCACGACCAGCTTGTTGGATGTCTTCATCATGTTCCTACCCTTCGTTGGTAAGTCCCGCTATCGGGTTGTCGTCGTTACGCTCTCAACGCGGTATGAGTTGACCGGGAGAACCCGATGAGAGAGTTCTCATGGGCCCCGGCATCATCTGGGCGCGTCGTTCAGCCGGCGGCCACTAGCGTCTCTTAGGGCAGCGACCCCTGATGTGGTTCCGCGGGAGCCCGGCTCGGCGGCGATTGCCAGCTTCCTGCACGTCTTCCTGTCGGCTGGACGACGAACACCGCCGGGACCTAGAACCCCGGCTGTAGGCCAAGTGCTGCCCACGGCTGCGGAAGCGACCCGGGCCATCACGGCTGGCACCAACAGGCCAACCAGCAGGGACCTCTGACGGCGCTCACTTCCTGTCGCGCTGGGCGGCCAGCAGGGCAGCGCGTTGGGCCTGCCACGCCGGCAGGTCGATCTCGCCGCTGGCCAGTCGCCGGTCGAGGATCTCCAGGGCCGACTCGGCGGTGGGGCGGGTCGTCCCGCCGCCGCTGCTGCCGGGCAGGAGTCGTACGACCAGCCACACGATCAGCCCGAGCAGGATGAGCCAGAACACGCCCATGCCAAGCCATCCCGGCAGCCCCATGCCGCCGCCATGCCAACCCATCATTGCGAATTCCTCCTTGGCCAGCCGGTGGATCCGGGATACCTACAGCGTTGATCCCCGTTGTCGAGGTCGTAGTGAGGAAGCATGAAGAAACGATGAAGAAATCCGAAGGACCCCACCGCCAGACCTCGAGCCCTGCTAGCCCCGTTTTCCGCACCGCTGGGCATCATGTCGGTGGTGTGATGATTACTCCAACGACTTGAATGCCCTTGCTCGGGTCTGACATGCAGCGGAACAGTGGTTGGCGCTTGGCCGTGGTTTCGCTGTGATTGGTATCGCCGTGGTTGGTGTCGCCCGTAGGTTGATCCCCGTGTCTGTGGAGTTCCTCAGTGAGGCGGTCACGGCCTACGTCACCGCCTCGACCGCCTCGACCGGAGCGTTCTTATCGATATCTATGGCACTCTAACAACTTGTTAAAGTGCCCTCGACATTTGCAGAACCGCCGGTGGCGACGCTGACTGACGCGTCGAAACGCCTCCAGTTGGACGCTGACGTGTATGCCCTCGAGGTGGATT
>Ga0097691_1000273_pt1 | contig 48883 bp, 45 predicted proteins | sample NGESurdeep072012_8_FD_72858 | JGI IMG/M metagenome (GOLD analysis project Ga0097691, IMG submission 72858) | Arctic peat soil microbial communities from Barrow, Alaska - NGEE Surface sample 210-1 deep-072012 | ecosystem: Environmental > Terrestrial > Soil > Wetlands > Peat ... | reverse complement strand
TGGCGCGGAAAACAAAGCGCCACGGCATAAGCCGTGGCGCTTTGTTTTCCGTATCCCGGCTTCGAGCCGGAAAGACCGCGCTAGGCGCGAGTCACTTGATCGCCTGCAGCTTGTCGTAGACGTCTTTGGGCCACGGCAGCGCATTGCCGTCAGGCTGCTTGCCTTCCTTGTAATACTTCTGCACTGCGGCGATGAACGGCTTGCGGTCGACTTTGACTACCGTCTTGCCGCGCTTGGCGAAATCGACCGCCAGTTTCTTCTCCGCCTCGACGATTTCGGCGGTGGCGCGCGCCGCCGCCTCGCGGTACACCTCGGTGAAGATCTTCTTGTCGGCGTCGGACAGCTTTGCCCACAGCGGCGCGCCGATGATGGTCAGCAGCGCTTCGGTGATATGTCCAGTTAGCATGATGTGCGTCTGCACCTCGTAGAATTTCTTGGCTTCGATGGTGGGCAGCGGGTTCTCCTGCGCATCGACCGTCTTGTTCTGCAGCGCGAGATACACCTCGGCAAAGGCGATCGGCGTCGGATTGGCGCCGACCGCGCGTGGGAACATGGTGTACAGCGGCGCGTCCGGCACGCGGATCTTCAGCCCCTTCATGTCCTCGGGCTTGTTGATCGCCTTGTTGGCGGTGACGTGACGCTCGCCGTAATAGGTGATCGCCACCACCTTGCTGCCGCCGCTCGCCTTCTGGTAGCCGTCGGACAGCTCGTCGAACAGCTTGGAGGTGGAGTACTTCTTCCAGTGATTGAAGTCGCGGAAGATGAAGGGCGCGCCGCCGATGGAGATCGGGCCATAGTTGCGGCCGGCGAACAGCTGGCCGGTTAAAATCATGTCAACCGTGCCCAGGGTGAGGCCCTGATTGATGTCGCTTTCCTTCCCCAGTTGCGACGCCGGGAACACCTCGACGGTGTAGCGGTTATTGGTGCGTTTGGCGATCTCCGCCGCCGCCCACAGCGCCGCCGTATGGTAGGGCTCGGACGTCTCGTAGACGTGCGCGAACTTGAGTTTGGTCTGCGCGAGTGCGCCGCCGCTGGCGGCAATGGCCAAGGCGAAAGCCGCGGCCAGGCATTTGAGCTTCATCTGTCTTCTCCTCTTTAATTTAACACACGACTAAGAGTCCGCCGGCAGGAACGCCGGCTGCTGGATGTAACGGACTGGTTAAAAGAATTCCATAGCACCATGACAAAGTCAATCCGCAATGCACGCGCGGGTTGCTAATGAATCACCGATTTCGGCGTCGCCAGCAGGCGCGTCACCTGGATTTTTTCGCGGATGATCATGCCGTCGTTGACCGGTTTGATCTCGTTTATCCAGGTCGGGCTCTCGTACATCTCCGTATACAGGCGCTGGCGCTCCTGTTCGCTGTCGAAACGGCGGATCCAGATGTAGATATCCGGGTCTTCCTCGGCGACGAAACTGCCCACCACCACCACCCCCAGCGCCACCTGGTAGGGAATGATTTTTTCCTCCATCCATTTGACCCAGCGCTCGCGCTGGCCGGGTTTCAGCCGGTACTGGCGCAATTCGAAAATCATGCGTCATCTCCTGATGTTTGCACTTGTTTATTATCCTCGCCGCCCCCCGGGGGAGATCGGAGGACGGATTTGTTTCCCGCCGCTCGCGATCAAGGAACGAGCAAGGTCGATCCGGTGGTCTTGCGCGCTTCCAGATCGCGGTGCGCCTGCACTGCGTCCTTGAGCGCGTAGCGCTGCCGCACCTCGATTTTCACCTTGCCCGACAGGACGATGTCGAACAGGTCCTTGGCCGAAGCCACCAGGTCGTCGCGCTTGGCCGTGTAATGCACCAGGCTCGGCCGCGTGAAAAACAGCGAGCCGCGCGAGGCGAGCATGCTCGAGTCGAAGGGCGGGGTCGGACCGGAGGCGTTGCCGAAGCTCACCATCATGCCCATCGGGCGCAGGCAGTCCAGGGACCCGACGAACGTATCCTTGCCGATCGAGTCGTACACCACCGGCAGAAGAGCGCCGCCGGTGATCTCCTTCACCCGCTGGGTGAAATTCTCGCGCGTGTAGACGATGGCATGGTCGCAGCCGTGCGACTTCGCGAGCGCCGCCTTCTCGTCCGAGCCGACGGTGCCGATCACTGTCGCGCCCAGCGCCTTGGCCCACTGGCAGGCAATCAGGCCTACGCCTCCCGCTGCCGCGTGGATGAGGATGGTGTCACCGGGCTGGACTTTGTAGGTGCGCTTGAGCAGATACTGCGCGGTCATGCCCTGCAGCATCATCGCCGCGCCCTGCTCGAAGGAAATCCCATCCGGCAGATTCACCATGCGGTCGGCGGCCATAAGGCGCACTTCCGCATAGGCGCCAACCGGCCCGGAGGCATAGGCCACGCGGTCGCCCTTCTTGACATTGGTCACCCCCCGCCCCACTGCCTCGACCACGCCGGCTGCTTCCATGCCGATGCCGCTTGGCATCGGCAGCGGGTACAGGCCGGAGCGGTGATAAACGTCGATGTAATTCAGGCCGCAGCCATTATGGCGCACGCGCGCCTGGCCCGGCCCGGGCTCGCCTACCTCGACGTCCTCCCACACCATGACTTCGGGGCCGCCTTGTTTGTGCAATCGGATCGCTTTTGACATGTTCTGTTCCCAACAAAAAGATTGAACCACGGAAATTCACGGATGGGTTGCGAAAAGGTCACTCCGGCCGAACGCGAACGGACCGTTATGTTACAACAAAAAATCCGCCGCGATCGAAACGGACCTTCGGGCCGGGTCCGTTCCGATTATTTTGGCTTGGCCTTGGTCGACGCCGCATCCGCGGGCTTCGCCTCGGCTGGCTTGGCGGCAGCGGCGCTCGCGGCCGCCGCCTGCATCATGGTCAACCAGGCGGTAGGATCGGGGAAGGGATTTTTGGCCGACTGAGAGCCTGCGTCCCCCGGCCCGAGCTGCATCGCCCTCATCGCGGCCAGTGTGTTCTTCTGCATCTCCAGCCCCTGGATCGACAGGCGCAGCATGTTGAGATTGAGATTGAGCCAGTTCTCCACCGATTTCAGGTCGGCGATCTTTTTTTCAACGGCGTCTATGTCGAGCGTGGGTGCGACCATCCCCGGCATGGGCAATCCCATGGGGTTCCACAGCTTTTTCATGAACTCGAACGGATCCGGCAGCGGGTCGGACATGGCGACACCTCGGTACGCGATGGAAGATTACGAGTTTAATCCAAATTCATTGACCGACGCCCAGAAACTCGAGCACCGCATCGCGCTGGGCGAAGGTGTCCCGATAGCCCAGATCGATGAGGGCTCGGCAATAGGTCTCCTCGAACAGCAGGTAGCTCGCCAGGTTGGAGCCGCTGCGGTTCATCGCGCCGATGCCGCCCAGCACGAATTTCAGCATCCGCGGCAGCTCCTGCACGTGCCGGCCGGCGATGCGCTCGATCGACTCGCTGGGCGAGATCATCAGCACCTTGATCGGGCGCAGGTGCACCCCGGCCTCGAGCCGCTTGTCCTCCGGAATCAGGCTGACCGTGCGGTTGATGCGCTGCAACCGCTCCAGGTCCACCGCCAGACCATCGAGGAAAATGCTGTTCAGCGCGTGGCCGGCGATCTGCGCAATCGAAGGATAGAGGCTGGAGCGCACCCGCGCCGCCTCGGTCTGCGCTCGCCCGGTGCCGATCACCAGCACGCGGTCGGCGCCCAGATGCAGCGCCGGGCTGATCGGCGCAATCTGCCGGATCGAGCCGTCGCCGAAGTATTCGCGATTGAGCTTCACCGCGGGAAAAAGGAAGGGCAACGCCGAGGAAGCCATGAGGTAATCGACGTTGAGCGTGGTCGCCGCGCCCACCCGCTGGGTGCGCTCCCAGGCTTCCAGCCCCGGGCCACCCTGGTAGAAAGTAACGTTCTCCCCCGAAGAATAGCCCGAAGCGGTGACCGACACCGCATAGAGCGCGCCCCCGTCGATGTTTTCCTGGATGCGCCCGAAATCGAGGGTCTTCTCCAGCGTCTCGCGTATCGGCGTGTTGTCGAACAGCGACGCCGGGCTGTTGCGTTTGATCCACAGCATCGAGGCGAACCAGCGGGCGCTGGTCTTGAGCATGGACCACGGATCGGCGCGGTAGACGTGCTTCACGTGAAAGTTTTCCCACACCTCCAGCAGGTAGCCCACGCCGTGGCGGAAATGGTCGGCGTGGATCGCGAGCACCGCAGCGTTGATGGCGCCGGCCGAAGTGCCGCACAGGATGGGAAAAGGATTCTTCGCCTGGTCGGGCAGCAGATCGCGGATCGCCTTGAGCACGCCCACCTGGTAGGCCGCGCGCGCGCCGCCGCCGGTGAGAATCAAGCCTGCTTTTGGTTTTGTCTGTTCCATCCCCATGCCTGCGCCAGCAAGCTGGCTCCTGCAACCCCCCGTCGCGCTCATGTGCTGAATGTAAACAGGCCCTAGAGCGTGAGTCGCAGTTGGCTGCGCGCCGCGTTTGCGTCCACCACCGTCAGCGCCGCCATGTTGACAATGCGCCGCACCGTGGCCGATGGCGTGAGGATGTGCACGGGCTTGGCCGAACCGAGCAGGACGGGGCCGAGGGAAATGCCGTCGCCGGCCGCGGTCTTGAGCAGGTTGAAGGCGATGTTGGCCGCGTCCACCGTGGGCATGAGCAGCAGATTCGCTTCGCCCTTCAGGCGCGAGTGCGGGAACGCGGCGCGGCGCACCTCGTCGGAGAGCGCCGCATCGCCATGCATCTCGCCGTCGATCTCGAGTTCGGGCGCACGCGCCTGGATCAGCGCCAGCGCCTGGCGCATTTTCACCGCGGTGGGCCGGTCGCTGGTGCCGAAGCTCGAATGCGACAGCAGCGCCGCCTTGGGCGTGATGCCGAAGCGGCGTATTTCCTCCGCCGCGAGCACCGCCATCTCGGCCACCTGCTCCGCCGCGGGATCGAAATTGACGTAGGTGTCGCAGATGAACACCGTGCGCTTGGGCAGCAGGAGCACGTTCATCGCGTAGTAGTTCTTCACCCCCGGCCGCAGGCCGATCACCTGGTCGACATAGTGCAGATGCAGGGCATGTGTGCCGAAGGTGCCGCAGAGCATGCCGTCGGCCGCGCCGCGGTGCATCATCATGGCGCCGATGAGCGTGAGCCGCCGGCGCATCTCGATCTGGGCATAATGCTGCGACACGCCGCGGCGCTCGGTGAGCCGGTGGTATTCCTCCCAATACTCGCGGTAGCGCGGGTCTTTCTCCGGATTGACGAGATCGAAATCCGCGCCGGGCTTGATGCGCAGACCGAAGCGCTCCAGGCGCCGCTCGATCACCGCCGGCCGGCCGATCAGGATCGGCCGCGCCAGCCGCTCGTCCACGATCACCTGGGTGGCGCGCAGGATACGCTCGTCCTCGCCCTCGGCCAGCACGATGCGGTTTTTCTGCGCCACCTTGGCCGCGGAGAACACCGGCTTCATCAGCAGGCCCGAGTGATAGACGAATTCGCTCAGTTGTTGCACATACAGGTCGAAGTCGGCGATCGGGCGCGTGGCTACGCCCGAGTCCATTGCCGCCTTGGCCACCGCCGGCGCGATCTTGATGATCAGGCGCGGATCGAAGGGTGTGGGGATGAGGTATTCCGGCCCGAAGGCGACGTTCTTCTCGCCATAGGCGGAGGCGACGATGTCGGATTGCTCGGCCATGGCGAGGTCGGCGATGGCATGCACGCAGGCGAGTTTCATCGCCTCGTTGATGGTGGTCGCGCCCACGTCGAGCGCGCCGCGGAAAATGAAGGGGAAGCAGAGGACGTTGTTCACCTGGTTCGGAAAGTCCGAGCGGCCGGTGGCGATGACCGCGTCGGGCCGGGCGGCCTTGGCCAGGTCGGGCTGGATTTCCGGCTCCGGATTGGCGAGCGCGAGGATCAGCGGCTTGTCCGCCATTTGCTTCACCATCTCTGGCTTCAGCACCTTGCCCGCCGACAGGCCGAGGAACACGTCGGCGCCGGCGATGATGTCGCCCAGGGTGCGCGCATCGGTCTTCTTCGCGTAGCGCGCCTTGTTCGGGTCCATCTCCTCCTTGCGTCCTGCGTACACCACGCCCTTGATGTCGGAGACCCAGATGTTTTCCTTCGCGAGGCCCAGGCTCACCAGGAGATCGAGGCAGGCCAGCGCCGCAGCGCCCGCCCCCGAGACCACAAGCTTGACCCTGGCGATGTCCTTGCCGACCACACGCAGGCCGTTGAGGATCGCCGCGCCGACGATGATGGAGGTGCCGTGCTGGTCGTCGTGGAACACCGGTATCTTCATGCGCTCGCGCAGCATCTGCTCGACGTAAAAGCACTCCGGCGCCTTGATGTCCTCGAGGTTGATGCCGCCGAAAGTGGGCTCCAGCGCAGCAATCACCTCGACCAGCTTGACCGGGTCGAGCTCGTTCACCTCGATGTCGAAGCAGTCGATGCCGGCGAACTTCTTGAATAGCACCGCCTTGCCTTCCATCACCGGCTTGGATGCAAGCGGGCCGATCGCGCCCAGCCCCAGCACTGCCGTGCCATTGGTGATGACGCCGACGAGGTTGCCGCGCGCGGTCAGGTTGCGCGCCTCGGCCGGGTCGCGCACGATCTCCTCGCACGCCGCCGCCACGCCCGGCGTATAAGCCAGGGCGAGGTCGCGCTGATTGATCAGCCCCTTGGTCGCCGTGACCGAAATCTTGCCCGGCTTAGGCAGCCGGTGATAGTCGAGGGCGGCCTTGCGCAATTGGTCTTCCATGATTTTTCCCGGGTGTAAAACCTGCTGTCGAAGGGCCGGATTATAGTCCTGCGGTCGACGGAACGCTAAGGTTGGTCTGAACACGGAGGGGCCTGGGGAAGGGGTGGGACCCTTCCCTTCCCACCCGGCCCCCCGGTGAATCCCCCGCGTCAGAGGAAGCTCTGACTGTGTCACGGACTGAATCAGAGCTTGCCTAACGCTGACGGGCGGCTTCGCGCAACGGCTGACTGTTGGATGACCGGGTGAATGTGCAATAACCGTTCGAGCGACAGGCTCGACCGGTGTCATAATTGCGGCATGACGCTCGCTCGCAGAATGACCGAAATCCAGCCGTTCCAGGTGATGGAAATCTGGAACCGCGCCAAGGAATTGGAGGCGCTGGGCAAGCGCATCATCCAGATGCAGATCGGCGAACCCGATTTCACCGCGCCCGATCCGGTGATCGCCGCAACCGTCGAAGCCTTGAAGCAGCACCCCATCCATTACACCTCGGCGGTCGGCATGCCGTTGCTGCGCCATGCGATTTCGCGCCACTACCGCGAGCGCTATCACCTGGAGGTGCCGGCCTCCCGCATCGTGGTCACGGCCGGCGCTTCGGGCGCGCTCTTGATCGCAGCAGGCGTGCTGGTCAATCCCGGCGACGAGATCCTGATGCCCGACCCCGCCTATCCGTGCAACCGCAATTTCGTGCGCTTTTTCGAGGGCGAGGTCAAGAGCATCCCGGTCGGGCCGCAGACGCAGTATCAGCTGACGCGCGAACTGATCGAAGCCAACTGGTCGGGGAAGACGCGCGGCGTGCTCATCGCCTCCCCGTCCAACCCGACCGGGACCATGATCGCGCCGGCCGAGATGCGCGCCATCATCGAGGCAGTGCACGCGCGCGGCGGAGTGGCGATCGTGGACGAGATCTACCAGGGGCTCACCTATGCGAGCGCATTCGAGAGCGCGCTCGCGCACTCGGACCGCATTTTCGTGGTGAACAGCTTTTCCAAGTATTTCAGCATGACCGGATGGCGCCTGGGCTGGCTGGTGGTGCCGGAGGACTGCGTGCGCGAGGTCGAGACGTTCGCGCAGAACGCTTTCATTTGCCCTTCGGCGCCGGCGCAGTACGCGGGCATCGCCGCCTTCGCCCCGGAGACGACCGCCATTCTCGAGGCGCGCCGCGCCGAGTTCAGGCGGCGGCGCGATTTTCTGGTGCCGGCGCTGCGCGAACTCGGGTTCTCGATTCCGGTGACCCCCGAGGGGGCGTTCTACATTTACGCCGGGATCGAGCGCTTCGCTCCGGACAGCGGAAAGTTCGCCCTGGACATGCTGGAGCAAGCGGGCGTGGCGATCACGCCGGGCAAAGATTTCGGCGTGAATCAGGCCGAGCGTTATGTGCGCTTTGCGTATACGCGCTCAATGGACGATTTGCAGGAAGGCGTGCGACGGCTGCGCAAATTTCTAGCAGGCTGTTGAAAAACGCTTTCCGAACGCGAAGTAACGGCGGGGGTGACAAAGTCCACGAGGGAAGCGTTTTTCAGCGGCCTCCGAACTGGGGGATATAAAAGGGGGCGTGCCCCCTTTTTCAACAGCCTTCTGCGCGGCTGAGTCCGCTCGTCCCGGCCCGGGCGGCGGGCCGGCGCAAACCTGGATCCAGGGATGGGCTGATAGCGTTACGAACTCAGTCCGAGCTTCGCTACGCGCGTGGCGGCAACTGGGCTGCGCTTAAGCGTCTGTTGCATGCGCTCTTTTTCCGCAATAACCTTTTGCGCGTACTGTTGGCCGTCATCACCGAATGCACCGGCGTAGAGCTGCAGCCCGGGCATCAGACCGCCGCCGCGGCGCATGGCGTCTTTGAGGATACGCGTGCCCACCAGAATGTTGGTCATGGGATCGAACACCGAGTCCTCGCCGCCGTGTTCCTCCAGTTTGTCCTGGTGGAATTTGGGAATCACCTGCATCAAGCCCTTGGCACCCATGACGCTCTCGGCGATCGGATTGAAGCGCGATTCGACCGCCATCACTGCCAGGATCAGCAGAGGATCCATCCCCAGCCGGTTGCCAGCCTCATGCGCCGCCCCGACCAACTGCTCGGTCGCGTCCAGCGCCACTTTGTACCTGCGCGAGAGATACACGGCTAGCGTGCGATACTGTGGGTTCTCCGCATCGGCGGCCGGGCCGTACAGGGAAATGCCTTCATGGCGGATGGTGCCGAATACGGCGGACGCTGGGCTAGGCTGGGCGCCGTGATCCACTACGGGACGCGCCCCCATCAGCAGGGCGACGGCTGCTATGGCCCCGAGCACGGCCAATCCATTGTGCAGGAAGGCCGTAATCGAAGTGTAGGTCTGCACGGCAATCTGTTTAAGGTTGTCCATGTGTACCTCCTTACCAAAAAAAACAAACTACGCGGGCTGCATCGCTTTACTACCTGACGCAGTCGTGGAAGCACCTGCTCCTATTATAAGGAGCGCCTGCATCCTTGCTGCCCAAAAGGTGGCTTGCTATACGCGGCTCACAGTCAAGTGGGCGCGCTTGGAACAAGCACACTATTTCTCAAGCAAAAACTTCTAAAATCTAGTTACTTGAAACGGCTTGTTAAAGTGCCGTTCGAACTATAAGGAACTGCGATCAAAACCTAGCTTAAACGCTGGCTGGCTTTGCGGCGGATACAGACGTGATGTAATGCAACAATTACTATTCTATTGAATATATTAACTTATGTCAAGCTCCGCCGAAACCTGTGCTGCTGCGCAAGAAAACAGCCTAAACCCAAAATTGACGTCGCCCCAGACTTCAGGCAATCTAGTCGTGGGCTTAGGCCTGCCCAAGAAACGATCCCAGCCACACTACCTGCGGTCCCGTAAAAGAAAGCGGGTTGCGCGGCCGGGAACAATTCAGCTTAGGGCGAATGTCCGCGGTACAGCCTTCGCTTGCGCTGGGGCTGACCGCGAGACATCCTTACCTACGCTAAGGCCTCGAGCCTGTTGGAAAAGGCCAAGCAGCTGCCGGATTCAGGGCGGTTTTCGCCCCTGGCGTCGCCGCAGTCGATGGGGCTACTGGAGCCATCATCGAACGTGCTGCCGGCATTGCCCGTTTCACAGCAGGTTTAGCCTTTTTTTTTGCCGCTTTCTTTTTGGCGGCTCGCTTTTTGGCCTTTTTAGCTGGCTTTTTTTTAGCCGCTTTTTTTTTCGCAGGCTTTTTCTTGGCGGCCTTTTTCTTGGCCGCTTTCTTTTTTGCAGGCTTCCTAGCTACTGCCCTTTTCTTTTTGGCTTTTTTAGCCGGTTTTTTCGCTGCTTTCTTTGCTTTTTTCTTCGTTGCCATGGTAAAGCTCCTTCATCAAAGTTAAAGAAAAACAACTACTGCAAACCCGGCTATGGTAGCCCGGATTATCCAGCCGGCCGGGGCGAACCCCAGCCGGCCGAATCCCTTGCCTGCACCCGCGCGCGCCCTAATGCGGCCTTACGCTCGAGCAGGTCACGATACAAAACGGCGGGATCGAGTTCGATCCCGCCATCCCAAACCAGAGTCATTGCTGCGGGATCAATCGCCACGCGGCGAAACTGCTCCTGGTCGCGCCAAAGCTTGAACGCGCCGATTTCCAGCAAATTGCCGAGGAACACGCTTCCTTCCAGCCCGTCGTCGAAACGCAGCCACAAACTGTAATCGCTATCTGCCCGGAACGCGGTCAACTTACGCATGTTTGCCTCCGCTGGACGCCGACGACGTGAAGGTGGTCAATCCCAACTGAGCGCGCCTCCGGTCTGGTACTCGATCACTCGGGTTTCGAAGAAGTTGCGCTCTTTCTTCAGATCGGTCATTTCGCTCATCCAGGGGAAAGGATTGCTGGCACCCGGATAGAGTTGGTCCACGCCGATCTGCTGGCAACGGCGATTGGCGATGTAGCGCAGATATTCCTTGAACATCGGCGCATTGAGGCCGAGCACGCCGCGCGGCATGGTGTCCTCCGCGTAACGGTACTCGAGTTCGACTGCCGTTTTCATGTAGCCCTGGATCTCCTCGCGGAACGCAGGGGTCCAGAGATGGGGATTCTCCATCTTGATCTGGTTGATGAGGTCGATGCCGAAATTGCAGTGCATCGACTCGTCGCGCAGAATGTACTGGTACTGCTCGGCGGCGCCGGTCATCTTGTTCTGGCGCCCCATCGCAAGAATCTGGGTAAAGCCGACATAGAAGAACAGCCCCTCCATGATGCAGGCAAACACGATCAGGCTTTTCAGCAATTGCTGGTCGGCCTCGGGCGTGCCGGTCTTGAACGCAGGATCGGTGAGCGTGTCGATGAATGGAATCAGAAATTCGTCCTTGGCGCGAATGCTTCCGATTTCGTGGTAGGCGTTGAACACCTCGCCCTCGTCCAACCCCAGGCTCTCGACGATATACTGGTAGGCGTGGGTATGGATGGCCTCTTCGAAAGCCTGGCGCAGCAGGTACTGGCGGCACTCCGGCGCGCTGATGTGGCGGTAGGTGCCGAGCACAATGTTGTTCGCGGCGAGGGAATCCGCGGTGACGAAAAATCCGAGGTTGCGCTTGATGATGCGGCGCTCGTCCTCGGTCAGACCGTTCGGGTCCTTCCAAGTGGCGATATCGCGGCTCATGTTGATTTCCTGCGGCATCCAGTGGTTGGCGCAGGCGGAGAGATACTTCTCCCATGCCCACTTGTACTTGAACGGCACCAGCTGGTTGACGTCGGTGCGGCCGTTGATAATGCGCTTGTCCTCGACGCGGATGCGGCGCAGCTCATCGGCGCTCGCCGCCGGCGCGGCTTCCTGCTGCGCGCGCTCCTGCCGTCCGAGGGCGCTCGCCGATGATGCAGGCATGAAGCCCCGCACCGCCTGCAGACCCAGGCCGGGGATCGGGGAAACTGCCACTTCGTCTTCAACATTGAGCATGTTCATCTCTCCAGTCTTGTCACCTACCTACTGGCATGCCTCGCATTCCGGATTGTCAATCGAGCAGAACTTCGGTTCGGCCGGATCCGCGCTCTTGCCCACGAAGGGCATCCCGCCCTCGGGCACGGCGTTCAGCTGCCCGGCCTTCACCGTGGATTTCTCCGCGTGGGTTGCGCCCATCGAGCGCAGGTAATAGGTCGTTTTCAGACCGCGCTTCCAGGCGAGCTTGTAGGTATCGTCCAGCCGCTTGCCCGAGGCGCCGCCCATATAGATATTGAGCGACTGCGATTGGTCGATCCATTTTTGCCGCCGCGCGGCCGCTTCCACCAGCCACCGCGGCTCGACTTCGAACGCGGTGGCGTAGAGGTTCCGCAACTCGGCCGGCACCCGGTCGATCTTGGCCAAGTTGCCGTCGAAATACTTGAGATCGGAGATCATCACTTCGTCCCACAAGCCCAGGCGCTTGAGGTCGTTCACCAGGTATTCGTTGACCACGGTGAATTCGCCCGACAGGTTCGACTTCACGTACAGGTTCTGATAGGTGGGCTCGATCGAAGCCGATACACCGATGATGTTGGCGATGGTGGCGGTCGGCGCGATGGCCAGGCAGTTGGAATTGCGCATGCCGTGCTGCTTGATGCGCTCGCGCAAGCCGTCCCAATCCATGCTGACGCTCATGTCGATTTCGACATGGCCGCCGCGCTCTTCGCGCAGCAGAGCCAGCGTGTCCTGCGGCAGGATGCCGCGGTCCCACAGCGAACCGCGGTAGGAAGAGTAGCGGCCGCGCTCCGCGGCCAGCTGCGTCGAAGCGATGTAGCCGTAATAGGCGACCGCCTCCATCGACCGGTCGGCGAACTCCACCGCCTCGTCGGAGCCATAGGGGATGCGCAGCACGTGCAGGCAGTCCTGAAAACCCATGATCCCCATGCCCACCGGGCGGTGCTTGAGGTTGGAATTGCGCGCCTTGCCGACAGCGTAATAATTGATGTCGATGACGTTGTCCAGCATGCGCATCGCCGTGGCAATTGTGCGCTGCAGCTTGGCGTGATCGAGCTTGACCGTGCCATCAATGAGCTTGAGGTGGGCGACCAGATTGACCGAACCCAGGTTGCACACCGCGATCTCGTGCTCGTTGGTATTGAGCGTGATCTCGGTGCACAGGTTGGAACTGTGCACGACGCCGACGTGGGACTGCGGCGAGCGGATATTGCACGGGTCCTTGAACGTGATCCAGGGATGCCCGGTCTCGAACAGCATCGACAGCATCTTGCGCCACAGTTGCAGCGCCGGGATCTTCCGGAACAGCTTATGTTCGCCCCTGGCCGCCTTTTCCTCATAGGCCGTATACGCTTTCTCGAATTCCCTGCCGACCTTGTCGTGCAGGTCGGGACAGTCCGAGGGCGAGAACAGCGTCCACTCGCCGTTTTCCATCACCCGTTTCATGAACAGGTCCGGGATCCAGTTGGCCGTGTTCATGTCGTGGGTGCGGCGGCGGTCATCGCCCGTGTTCTTCCGCAGCTCGAGAAACTCTTCGATATCCAGGTGCCAGGTTTCCAAATAGGCGCACACCGCCCCCTTGCGCTTTCCGCCCTGGTTCACCGCGACGGCGGTGTCGTTGACCACCTTCAGGAAAGGAACCACGCCCTGCGACTTGCCGTTCGTGCCCTTGATGTGCGAGCCGAGCGCGCGCACCGGCGTCCAGTCGTTGCCCAGGCCGCCCGCGTACTTGGCCAGCAGGGCGTTGTCCTTGATCGACTCGTAGATGCCGTCCAGGTCGTCGGCTACCGTGGTCAGGTAGCAGCTCGAGAGCTGCGAGCGCAGAGTGCCGGAGTTGAATAGGGTCGGCGTCGAGCTCATGAAGTCGAAGGAGGAGAGCACCTGGTAGAACTCGATGGCGCGCGCCTCGCGGTCGATCTCGTTCAGGGCCAGACCCATGGCTACGCGCATGAAAAAAGCCTGCGGCAGTTCGATGCGTTGCCCGTGGTCGTGCAGGAAGTAGCGGTCATACAAGGTTTGCAGGCCGAGATAGCCGAATTTCAGGTCGCGCGAGGCGTCCAGCGACTTGCCCAGGCGCACCAGGTCGAATTTGGCCAGCCGCTCGTCCAACAGCTCCGCGGCGATGCCGCGTTTGATGAATTCCGGAAAATACTCGGCGTAGCGCTTGCCCATTTGCGCCTGCGGCACTTCCTCGCCCAGGATCTCGATGCGGACGGTGTTCAACAGCAGCCGCGCGGTGATGAAGCTGTACGCCGGGTCCTTTTCGATCAACGCGCGCGCCGACAGGATCGCCGACTTGCGGATTTCCTCGATCGGCACGCCGTCATACAGGTTCTTCAGCGTCTCATTGAAAATGATGCCCGGATCGACCGCATCGCCCAGGCCCTCGCAGCACGCCTTGAGCAGGTTCTTCAGGCCGGCCAGGTTGATCGGCCGCCTCACGCCGTTCTCGATCACGTGCAGTTCGGGGGCGGCAGCCTTGTCTTTCTGCTTGGCCTGTTCCTGGGTGCGGGCCTTGGTGCGCTGCTCGCGGTACAGGACGTAGGCCCGGGCCACCTCGTGCTCGCCGGAGCGCATCAGCGCCAGCTCGACCTGGTCCTGGATATCCTCAATATGGAACGTGCCGCCGCCCGGCTGGCGCCGCGCGAGGGCGGCGACCACGCCTTCGGTGAGTCCTGCAACCAGCTCGCGGATGCGCGCCGACGCGGCACCCTGACCGCCTTCGATCGCGAGAAACGCCTTGGTCATGGCGACAGAAATCTTGCCCGGATCGAACCCCACCACCGCACCGTTGCGGCGAATGATCCTGTATTCAGGATAGGCTGACTGGCTTATTAATGCGGAAGCTTCGGCAACATTGGCACCTGCCACGGGGGGCAATTTTTGTGAATCGGTGACAAGCTGCATATGCATTTCCCTGTTGTTCTAGTGCGCCAATCGCTGCATTTCTGTCGCTGGTCTCATATCCTGGTTCGGACCACAACCACAATATATAGTATCTCGTTACCAGTCCGCAACTAATTTTAGTGATGCGCTTTTGATTTTGCAAGAACTTTTTGAAATATTCTGTCCACGCGCGGATTAATCGCAACAACGCGAACAACGAATGGCATGGTGCTGCTCGGCTCGCGCCTATGAGGAAATCGCGAAGCCGGGTCTGGCGCCGCCAAAGCGGCAGCGAAAAAAATCTCTTTGCGCCTTTGCGTGATTTGCCTAAGCGATCGAGCTGCGAAAGCGCGGCCAATCGAAACTAGGCCCGGGATCGGTCTTGCGCGCGGGGGCGATGTCGCAGTGGCCGGCGATATCGGCGATCGGGTAGGCCGACTGCAGCGCGCGCGTGAGTTGTGCCAGCATGCGGTACTGCGGCTCGGCGTAGGGCACGTCGTCCACGCCCTCCAGCTCTATGCCGATGGAAAAGTCGTTGCAGCGGCTGCGCCCGCACCAGGCGGACTCTCCGGCGTGCCAGGCGCGCTTCGCGCAGGGCACGAACTGCAGCAGCTCGCCCGAACGGCGGATAAGGAAATGCGCCGACACCCGCACGCCGGCGAGGGTCCGGTAGTAAGGATGCGCTGCGTGATCGAGTTCGTTGGTGAACAGGCGCACGACGCCGTCGCCGCCAAATTCGCCCGGGGGCAGGCTGATATTGTGGATCACGAGCAGCGTGACCGCCTCACCCGGCGGCCGTTCGTCGCAGTTGGGGGAGGCAAGATAGCGCGCGGCGTCCACGCGCCCGGCGGCATCGACCATCATGAGTGCGGTTCGTTGATCCCCAGCCGCGCCATGCGGTAGCGCAGGGCGCGAAAAGTTATGCCGAGGAGCCTGGCCGCCGCAGTGCGGTTGAAGCGTGTCTTGCCCAGCGCTTCGAGTATGGCCTCGCGTTCGAGCCGGTCCAGATAGTCCGGCAACGGCCATTTGCCGCCGGCAGGCGCCTCGTCTGCCTGGCGCGCCGGCGTGAGCCGCAAATCGTCCGGCTGAATTTCCTCGCCGCCGCACAGGGCCACGGCGCGCTCCAGAATATTCTCGAGCTCGCGCACATTGCCGGGAAAATCGTACCGTTCAAGTTCCGCCTGCGCCGCCTTCGACAGGCGCGGCGCATCGCCGTCCGGTCCGCCCATGCGCACGAGCATCGACTCGGCCAGCGCGGCAATATCTTCGCGGCACTCTTTCAAGGACGGCATTTTCAATTCGATCACGTTGAGGCGAAAATACAGGTCCTGGCGGAACTTCCCCGCCTCGACCAGGGCGCTGAGGTTCTGGTGAGTGGCGCAGATCATGCGCACGTCCACCGGGTCTTCGCCGGTTGCGCCCACCTTGCGCACCCGCTTCTCCTGGATCGCGCGCAACAGCTTCACTTGCATGGGGAGCGGCAGGTCGGCAACCTCATCCAGAAACAGCGTGCCGCCGTGCGCCACCTTGAAAAAACCGTCGCGGTCGGCTTCCGCCCCGGTGAATGCCCCTTTCTTGTAGCCGAAGAACTCGCTCTCCATCAGATTTTCCGGAATCGCGCCGCAGTTCACCGGCACAAACTGCTGGTCATTACGCGCCCCCTGCTCATGGATCAGGCGTGCCGCCAATTCCTTGCCGCTGCCGGATTCGCCGCTGATGTAGACCGGCGCCTGGCTGCGAGCGAGCTTGTATATCATCGCGCGCGCCTGCTGCATCGCGGGTGATTCGCCCAGCAACTGATGATGTGCGGGCTTTGCCGCGGAGACGCGCCGCGGCAGCTTGAGCGCCGACTTGACCAGGGTGCGCAAATCCTCCAGCGACACCGGCTTAGACAGATAATCGAAAGCGCCGGCCTTGAGCGCCGCCACCGCGTTCTCGGCGCTGCCGTAGGCGGTGATCACCGCCACCGGAAGGTCGCTGCAATGCTCGCCGATGTAGCGCACCAGATCCAGGCCCTCGCCGTCGGGCAGACGCATGTCGGTGAGGCACAGGTCGAACTGCTTTGCCCGAAGCAGCGCGTGCGCCTCGCCCACGCTCGCTGCAGACTCCACCGCCAGCCCCATGCGCAACAAGGTCAGTTCGAGCAACTCGCGGATATCGGCCTCGTCATCGACCACCAGAACCGTGGCGGTAGCCGGCTCGCCTCTGCGTTCGGCGCGCTTCATGCCGGCCTGCCGCCACACAGCATGCGAAAGTCCGCCCCGCTGCCTTCAGCCGGCGGCTCGACGTGCTCCAGGATGGCGCCGTTGGCGGCGCACATTTCGCGCGCAATATACAGGCCGAGGCCGGTGCCGCCGCTATAGGTCGTGAAGAAGGGTTCGAACAATTGCTGCCGCAGGTGCGTGGGCACCCCCCCGCCGTCGTCGATTACGTGCAATTCTACCCGATTCGCCTGGCGCCGAACCGCCACGCGCACGCTCGCTTCGCGCTGGCGCGAGTGGCGCCAGGCGTTGCGCAGGAGGTTCCACAGCACCTGCTGCAGGTGCACCCGGTCGAACACGATCTCGCTCGCGTCGTGCAATTCCAGCGCGAAGCTTGACACGGGAATTTTCTCGTTTTGCGCGAACTCATCGATAAAGGGCGGCAGAAAAACCGCGAGCCGGATGGTCTCGGGATGCACCCGGTCGCGCCGCGTCAGCTCGAGCACGTCGCGCACCATGCGATCAAGGCGTTTGGAGTTGTCCTGAATGATGTGCAGCAAGCGCTCCTGCGACGGCCCGCGCTGCTCCTCCAGCAACAGTTCGCTCGCATGGCTGATCGCCGAGAGCGGATTGCGGATCTCGTGTGCGATATTGGCGGTGAGCCGCCCCAGCGCAGCCAGTTTCAGCTGTTGCGCCTGCTCCTGCAACCGCGACAGGTCCTCGAGGAACACCAGGGAAATGCTGCCGCCGTCGGTGCCGGCCTCGACGAAGCGCGCGCGCACCAGCTTGCCGCTGCCCGGCAGCAGCAGGGTCTGCGTCGGATTGTCCCGCTGGCTGCGCCAGCGCGCCAGCATGCGGGCGATCTCGGGCGAATACTTCTCGATTTGGTCGAGCTCCGGCGCCTGCCATCCGAGCAACATGGACACCTGCGGATTGTGCTGGCGCACGAGGCCGTTGCCGTCGACCACCAGTACGGCATCCTGCATGTCCTGGATCACCAGTTGGTTGATGCGCAGCTGATTGCTCAGGTCGACCGAGCGCTGCCGCATTACCCGTTCCTGGCGGATGACGCGTTGCGCCAGCTGGTTGGTGATCAGCGCCGTGGCGAAATAACCGATGGAGAGCAGTCCCGGCTGCACGTAATTGGCCGTGCTGTGATCGAAGACCAGGATCCAGTAGGTCTGCTCCAGCAAGATGGCGATGGAAGCGAGCGCGGCATAGAACAGCATCAGCGCACCGCGACTCACCAGAGCCGCCGCCGCGAGCGAGATCAGCAGCATCACGCCCAGGCCGCTCCTGAAGCCGTCGCTGGCGTTCATCAGCAGCACCGATGCGACGATGTCGGTGATGACGTGCAGGCTCAGCTGGAAATTGAAATAGCTGCGCATTTTTTCCAGCAGCACCTGGTACGCGACCGCCAGCAACAGGTAGGCGCCGGCGACGTACTCGAACAGTACGAGGTTGTGACTGCCGAAATTGAGGCTGTCGCCGAAGATCAGCACCGCGGCGAGGAACACCCCCGCCAGCAGCAGGCGATAGATGTTGAAATAACGCAGCGAAACCCAGAACGAGTCCGGCTGCGTGTCGGGGGCGAACTGCCAGGTAGCCATTCTCGATCGACGCTAACCCGCCCGGCGGCGGTGCTCGGCGCAGCAGAAGAACTTGTCCCCTTCGGCGATGGCCTCGCTTTGCGGAAGATACAGGCCGCAATGGCTGCAGTTGACCATCTGTTCGGGCGCCGCCTCAGGCGCATCCTTGGCCGCGTCCTTGCGGCGGAATCCCTTGGCCAGCCACCACACGGCCACGATGGCGAGAATAAGCAACAGAAATTTGCTCAAGTTTGGTCCCAGTTAACCCGGCGCACCGGCGTAGCCTGTTCTCGACGTGCCCTACTGCGCCGCCGCGGCCTCAACGCTCTCGAGCCGGTAGCCGTGCACATAGACCGCGGACAGCCGCCCATATTCGAGCACGTCCTCGCGCTGAAGCTGGCTCGGGCGTATGCGCCGCGCGGCGGCTCGATCCGCTGTCATCCGCAGCAAGAAAGTGGTCGGGGTGAGAGGATTTGAACCTCCGACTCCTGCGTCCCGAACGCAGTACTCTACCAGGCTGAGCTACACCCCGAGGTGTTACAGACGGGGGCGAACCCCCAAAAACGAACGCGGTCAGTGGTTGCGATTGATCGCGAAGTCTGCCAATTGTAGCAAACTGTCGCGGTATTTTGAATTCGACAGGCGCTCGATGGCGGCGCAGGCCGCCGCGGCCTCGCGCCTGGCCTGCTCGCGCGCATACTCCAGCGCCCCGGTATTGGTGATAGCTTCGAGCACCGCTCCGAAGTCGTCCCGCCCGCCCTGCTCGATCGCATGCCGCACCGTTTGCGCCTGCGCGGGCGAACCCTTGCGCATGGCGTAGATCAGAGGCAGCGTCGGCTTGCCTTCATTGAGATCGTCGCCCAGGTTCTTGCCGGTCTCGTGCAGGTCGCCGGAATAGTCGAGCACGTCGTCGATCAACTGGAAGGCGGTGCCCACGTGCATGCCATACTGCGCCAGACCCTCTTCGGTCTCCGCCGCGGCTTGGCCGAGTATTGCGCCAAGGCGGGTGGCGGCCTCGAACAGTTTGGCCGTCTTGCGCCGCACCACCTCGAGATAGCGCGCCTCATCGGTATCGGCGTTGTGCACATTCAGCAGTTGCAGCACTTCCCCCTCGGCGATGGTGTTGGTGGCGTCGGCCAGCACTGCCATGACGCGCATGTCGTCCACCGCGAGCATCATCTGGAACGCGCGCGAATACAGGAAATCGCCCACCAGCACGCTGGCGGCGTTACCGAATGCGGCGTTGGCCGTCTTGCGCCCGCGGCGCAGCCCGGATTCGTCGACCACGTCGTCGTGCAGCAGCGTCGCGGTGTGGATGAACTCGATCACGGCCGCAAGCTCATGGTGGTGGCTGCCGGCATAGCGGGTCGCGCCGGCGGCTAAGAGCAGCATCGCCGGGCGCAGGCGCTTGCCGCCGCTGGCGATGATGTACTCGGCCACCTGGCGGATCAGCACCACGTCGGACTCGAGCCGCCGCCGGATCATGGCATCCACCGCGCGCATGTCGGCGTCGATGAGGGAATGGATGGGTTCTATGGGCACGGGAACAAGGGCAGGAAACCAGGGCTGGAAAACGGATTTGGCGGGCTCGAAATCATAGCATAAAGCTTTTGACGGCCAAAGCTAAATTGCTGTATCATCTCGGGTTCCTTAGTTTTACTGCTGTTTCGTCTTTTTGGAGCCTCAACATGTACGCGGTCATAAAAACGGGCGGCAAGCAGTACCGTGTCGCTGCCGGCGAAAAATTGAAAATAGAACAGTTGCCGGCAGACATCGGGGCTGAAATCGTGCTCGATCAGGTGTTGCTGGTCGCCGACGGCGACAACCTCAAGATGGGCAGGCCGCTCGTCACCGGGGCTTCAGTGCAGGCGAAAGTCCTTGCCCAGGGGCGCCATGACAAGGTGCGCATTTTCAAACTGCGCCGGCGCAAGCATTACCAGAAGCACCAGGGGCATCGCCAGAATTTCACCGAAATCGAAATAACCGGAATCACAGGATAACGTCAGCGGGTTAATGAGAAAGGCAAGATATGGCACATAAGAAAGCAGGCGGCAGCTCCAGAAACGGCCGCGATTCGCAGTCCAAGCGCCTGGGCGTGAAGCGCTACGGCGACCAGTTGATTTCCGCCGGCAGCATCATCGTGCGCCAGCGCGGCACCCAGGTGCATGCGGGCGAGAACGTCGGCATGGGCAAGGACCACACCCTGTACGCCAAGGTTTCTGGCAAAGTATTGTTCGGGGTCAAAGGCCCAATGAGCAAGAAAACGGTAAGCGTGGTGCCGGCCTGAACACCGGCAGGCTCCTAGAAAAGCCCTATCCGCGCGGTAGGGCTTTTTTATTTGTTGCGCCAGTCCAACCATGAAATTCATCGACGAAGCCAGGATCGAGGGCCACGCCGGCAAGGGCGGGGATGGCGTCGCCCATTTCAGGCGCGAGAAATTCGTGCCCAGGGGTGGGCCGGACGGCGGCGATGGCGGCCACGGCGGCAGCATCTACGCGGTGGCCAACCGCAACATCAACACGCTCATCGATTACCGCTATGCGCGGATCCACCGCGCCAGGGGCGGTGAGAACGGGCGCGGCTCGGACCAATACGGAAAGGGCGCGGAGGACATCGTGCTGCGCGTCCCGGTGGGCACGGTCATCACCGACGCCCAGACCGGCGAACTGATCGCCGACCTGGCTGCGCACGAGCAAAAGGCGCTGGTCGCGCGCGGCGGAAAAGGCGGCCTGGGCAATCTGCATTTCAAGACCAGCACCAACCGCGCGCCGCGCCAGTGCACCCTGGGCGAGGCGGGCGAATCGCGCGAGCTGCGCCTGGAGTTGAAACTGCTCGCCGACGTCGGCCTCCTGGGTATGCCTAACGCGGGCAAATCGACCCTCATCCGCGCCGTGTCGGCCGCCCGCCCGAAGGTCGCCGACTACCCCTTCACCACCCTGCACCCCAACCTGGGCGTGGTGCGCGTGGCCGAGGACAGGAGTTTCGTCGTCGCCGACATTCCCGGCCTGATCGAGGGTGCTGCCGAAGGCGCCGGGCTGGGTCACCAGTTCCTGCGCCACCTCGCGCGCACGCGGCTGCTGCTGCACCTGGTCGACATCGCGCCCTTCGACGACAGCGTGGATCCGGTCAAGGAAGCGCGCGCGATCGTCAACGAACTCAAGAAATACGACCAGGCGCTGTACGACAAGCCGCGCTGGCTGGTGCTCAACAAGACCGACATGCTGCAGGCGGACGGGCGTGACCAGGCGGTGCAGCGCTTCGTCAAGGCGTATCGCTGGAAAGGCAGGTGGTTCGCCATCTCGGCGCTCACCGGCGAGGGCTGCCGCGAGCTGTGCTTCGCCATCATGGATCATCTGACGGAAAAACAGGCGGCCTGACATGGCCCTGCTGCTCAAATCGGCGCGGCGCCTCGTAGTCAAGGTCGGCAGCTCGCTCGTCACCAACCAGGGCCAGGGCCTGGACCAGGCGGCGATTGCGCGCTGGGCGGCACAGATCGCGCAACTGCGGACCCGCAACAAGGAAGTCGTGCTGGTGTCGAGCGGCGCCATCGCCGAGGGCATGCAGCGCCTTGGGTGGACCAAGCGCCCGCATGCAATGCACGAGCTTCAGGCGGCAGCCGCGGTGGGCCAGATGGGCCTGGTGCAGGTGTACGAAACCTGCTTTCGCGAGCACGGCCTGCATACCGCCCAGGTGCTGTTGACGCACGCCGACCTGGCCGACCGCCAGCGCTATCTCAACGCGCGCTCGACCCTGCGCACGCTGCTCACGCTGGGCGTGGTCCCGATCATCAACGAGAACGACACCGTGGTCACCGACGAGATCAAGTTCGGCGACAACGACACCCTGGCGGCTCTGGTCACCAACCTGATCGAGGCGGATTGTCTGATCATTCTTACCGACCAGGCTGGCCTGTATACGCGCGATCCGCGCGAAGATTCCACGGCCGAGTTGGTGCGCGAAGCCAAGGCCGGCGCGCCCGGGCTGGAGGACATGTGCGGCAGAGCCGGCAGCCACATCGCCAAAGGCGGCATGCTGACCAAGGTCCTTGCCGCCAAACGCGCTGCGCGCTCGGGCGCGCATACCGTGATCGCCTCCGGGCGCGAGCCGGACGTGCTGCTGCGGCTTGCCGAGGGCGAAGCGATCGGCACGCAACTGGTTGCCGAAACCATGCCGATCGCCGCGCGCAAGCAGTGGCTGGCCGACCATTTGCAGGTCAATGGCAGGCTGCTGCTGGATGCCGGCGCGATGCGCGCGCTGGTCAAGGACGGCAAGAGCCTGCTGCCCATAGGCGTGAAGAGCATTGAAGGCGCGTTCGAGCGCGGCGCGGTGGTCGCCTGCCTCTCGCCCGAAGGCAAGGAACTTGCGCGCGGGCTGGTGAATTACGGCGCCAACGAAGCCCGCCGCATTCTGGGTAAGCCGAGCAGCGAGATCCTGTCCGTTCTTGGCTATGTGGACGAGCCCGAACTGATACACAGGGACAACTTGGTCCTGCTTTAGCGGAACCAAGTTGCGACGCTGGTCAATTTCAGTCCAGGTCTCGCGCCAGGGACGCGCGCACGCCGGCGGCGACGGTGCTGACCTCGGCTTGATAGCTCGGGTGGTCTACGCCGAGCGCAAGACCCACGCCGTACTTCAGCGCCCGTGCCATCTCATCGTCGAGTTCGAAGCGCAGGAAGTGCACGGCGGAGGTCTTCTCCTCGTTCTCGCGCTCCAGGTCTTCGTCGGCAATGGCATAGATCCGGGCGCAGCCTTCCGCCTGTACCCAGACCCGGTCTTCGATCCCCTTCAACTTCGACAATGCGTGCTTGCGTTCCTCTGCATCCGCATATTCGATCATCATGGTCGCCTTGAGATTGCGCCCGTCCGGGATCAGGGGGTTGTACACGTCGAGCTCATCCTGTATGCCCTGCTCCTCGAAAGTGCGTTCGATGCGCAGCATTTCCTGGACTTGATAACGGAGCGTGAGCTCGTCCTCGAATATCAGCGTCACATGCGCGCCCAGATGAACCGTGCGATCTCTCTTGTGCGCCATGACCCTGGCCCGGAATTCCTTGCGTTGCCTGGCATAAGTTTCCAGGCTGAGCAGGCTGTCTCTCGCGATCTTGTGCATGGTCTTGTGGATTGCGCTCATATCCCTTTTCATAATCCGTAGGCGATGCGCAGCAAGGTCAGCGGATGCTCTCTCTGCGCTCTGGTTTCCCCCATCCCCTGCTGGATGTGGCGCGCCGCGATAGCGCAGTCGGAACTGATGTAATCCGGGTCGCTCGCGGCCATGGCTTTGAACACCGGACGGCCGATTTTCATCGAGTTGGCGTAGTACTCCGATTTCACGCCCCAGGTGCCGTCGTGTCCAGAGCAGCGCTCCACCGTGTTTACCGTGGTCTGCGGCACCAGCTGCAACGCCTCGCGTGTCTTCTGCCCCATGTTCTGCACCCGCGAATGGCAGGGGATATGGTAGGAGACCTTCCCCAGCGGCTGCTTGAAATCGGTTTTGAGCAGACCGTCCTTGTGCCGCAGGACGAGATACTCGAAAGGATCGAACATCGCCGCGGCCACCGCCTCCACCTCGGCATCCCCCGGGAACAGCAGCGGCAACTCCGACTTGAACATGAGTGTGCAGGAGGGCACCGCGGCGAGGATGGCGTAGCCCTCGCGCGCAAGCCGGGCCAGCGGCGGGATGTTGACGAGCTTGAGGCGCGCGACGCTTTCCAGATCGCCCAGTTCCAGCTTGGGCATGCCGCAGCAAGCCTCCTTCTCCACGATTACATAGGGGATTTCGTTGTGGTCGAGCAGCTTGATCAGGTCGTAGCCTATCCCGGGCTCGTTGTAATTCACGTAACAGGTTGCAAAAATCGCGACCTTGCCCGGCGTGCGCGCGCTGTCTTTCACCGCGTGCGGCTGGCTCGCCGACGCCCCGCGCCGAAACCGCCAGGGGCTGTACGGGGGGAGCTTGCGCTCCCGGTGCACGCCGATGACTTTTTGCATCAGCGCGCGCGCCGCGCCATTGCCGTTGAGCGCATTCACCGTCTGCGCCACCACGGGTATTGCGGCGAGCTTGCCGATCGCGTCGGTGGAGGACAGAAGCCTGTCGCGCAACCGGACTTCGCCCTTTTTATACTTGACCGCCTTGGCGCGCAGCATCAAGTGGGGAAAATCGACGTTCCACTGGTGCGGCGGCACATATGGGCACTTGGTCATATAACACAGGTCGCACAGATAGCACTGGTCGACCACTTTGCCGAAATCCTTCGCGTCGACGCCGTCCAGCTCGCCGGTCTTGCTTTCGTCGACGAGGTCGAACAATGTAGGAAAGGCGGTGCACAGGCTGACGCAGCGGCGGCAACCGTGGCAGATGTCGTAGACGCGGTGAAGCTCGGTGTTGAGCTTCACTTCGTCGTAGAAATCCGGTGACTTCCAATCAATAGGATGCCGGGTGGGAGCCTCGAGGCTCCCTTCGCGCGTACTCATTTTGGCGTGGAGTGAGGAGTTGGAAGTGAAGAGCGAGGTATCAATGCAAATCAGCTGACCGGGGGGAAAGAAGGGAATCCCCCTCTCCCCTTACCCTTCACGCACTCAATCCGTCAGCACATCCAGGGCCTTCTGGAACCGGTTGGCGTGCGAGCGCTCGGCTTTTGCCAGCGTTTGGAACCAGTCGGCAATTTCTTCGAAGCCTTCGTCGCGCGCGCCTTTGGCCATGCCCGGATACATATCCGTGTATTCGTGCGTCTCGCCGGCAATGGCGGCTGTCAGATTCTGGCGGCTGGAGCCGATCGGCAGGCCGGTGGCCGGATCGCCCACCTGCTCCAGGTATTCGAGGTGGCCGTGCGCGTGGCCGGTTTCGCCTTCGGCGGTCGAACGAAACACCGCGGCGACGTCGTTCTGGCCTTCGATATCAGCCTTGTTGGCGAAATAAAGATAACGGCGGTTAGCCTGGGATTCGCCGGCGAACGCAGCTTTCAGATTTTCCTCGGTTTTAGAGCCCTTGAGTTTCATGGTTCCTCCGGTTGATCAAAGCATCAATAATAAAAACAAGCTATCAATAAATCAGTTGGCAAGTCTTGCGAAATATCAAATTAAGCCAAGATTAGCTTCAGAATCACTAATATATGGAAATTAATACACGTATTCCAAATATTGGACTAAGTATAATTTACGTGATGGGAACTGTCAACCGTATAGACCGAGTCCCGATTGACAGCACTACTTGTTTCAGCGCCTTAGGGCAGCCCCGATTTCGGCGAAGGTCCGAGCCACCTCCGTGGTATGGATCGCAACTCCAAGCTGGCGCGCGATCTGCGACGCGGAAAAAATCCCGCGTACGGTCTGGGTCTTGCCGTCGACGCCCATGTCGGCAACCAGTGCGTGCTGGCGGCCTGCGCGCTGGAGCGTCGCCACGATATGCCCCACCTCCGCGTGTATCAGGTCAGCGTAGTGCAGCACATCCAGCCGCTCGCACGGGATCATGATATCGCGCACGCGAATCTCCTGGCGCTTGATGCCGCGCTCCAGCGCGAATTGCACCGGTTTCTCACCCAGGACGTCGTTCGAGGTGATCAGGCCCAGCACCTGGCGCTCATCGTCGCTCACCAACAGCAAGCGTACCCCGCGCCGGATCATGAAGCGGTTGGCGGCATCGACCGGCGCCTCCAGGTCGATGGTCGCAGCAGAAATCTGCCTCAGATCGGTCATGACGGCGAGCGCGGGTGAATCGATGCGCACACGTTCCGGATCCTGGTCCGGCTGGTGGTAGCGTGCCCCCGGTTGCAGGCGGTGCGCGGTGAGGGGATGGTATTCGCGGTTCATCTCGTGTTCCTTGGAGCGGATGCAGTATTGGCCCTACGGGACTCAAGTGCGAGGTCCCGCACCGGACGCAGGGCTCATTCTTGCCGATAACCGTGGACCGTACAAGCTCTGCTGATAAGAGAAACGCGGCGAATCGATGAGGCTGCCGCCGGTTTCGCCATCGCAGAGGTAAAGCCAGGCCGGATCACTTCCGGCCCGTCAATGCACGCCACACACAGCCGCGGACACAAGCCCAATCATCGCACTGAGCGTACTGCGGCATCTCCTTTGGCGTGGTGGAAATCCCGATTCAGGTACCGCGCCAGTTCGTTCAGCGCCTGGGCGTAGACCTCGCGCTTGAACTCGATCACGGTTTCCAGCGGGATCCAGTACTCGTGCCAACGCCAGGCGTCGAACTCCGGATGCTCGCTTGCGCGCAGCGACACGTCGCTGTCGCGCGCGATCAAGCGCAACAGGAACCAGATCTGCTTCTGGCCCCTGTAGCTGCCGCGCCATTCACGCCTGATCCATTGCGCCGGCACTTCGTAACGCAGCCAGTTTCTGGTGCGGCCAAGGATCCTGACATGGTGGGATTTCAGCCCCACCTCTTCCTCAAGCTCCCGGAACATGGCCTGCTCCGGGGTCTCACCGTGCTTGATTCCGCCTTGCGGAAACTGCCAGGAATGCTCCTTGATGCGCTTGCCCCAGAATACCTCGTTCCTTGCGTTACAGAGAACAATGCCGACGTTCGGGCGATAGCCGTCACGGTCGAGCATGACACATTCACCTTGAGCTAAAATTTGTACCATTCTTCCACATTTCACGGCGCAATGAAAGCGGCCCGTCGCCGCTGCAATCGCTGCGGCAATCTTCGAGTAGAATAGCGCCGCCATAGCCACCGGAATCCTCATGCGCGTCTCGCAGTTCTTCATCTCCACCCTCAGGGAAGCCCCCGCCGATGCGGAAATCGTCAGCCAAAAGCTGATGCTGCGCGCCGGCATCATCCGGCGCCTGGCCGGCGGCATCTACACCTGGATGCCCCTGGGCCTGCGAATCGTGCGCAAAGTCGAGGCGATCGTGCGCGAAGAAATGAACCGTGCCGGCGCGATCGAGCTCTTGATGCCGGTAGTGCAGCCGGCGGAGTTGTGGCAGGAATCGGGCCGCTGGGAAAAGTACGGGCCGGAGTTGCTGCGCTTCCAGGACCGGCACCAGCGCGACTTCCTGATCCAGCCGACATCCGAAGAGGTCATTACCGATCTCGCGCGCAACGAACTCAGAAGCTATCGCCAGCTGCCGGTGCATTTCTACCAGATCCAGACCAAGTTCCGTGACGAGCGCCGGCCGCGTTTCGGCATCATGCGCGGGCGCGAATTCACCATGAAAGACGGCTACTCGTTTCACGCCGACTACGCCGACCTGCAGCGCGAGTACAGAAACATGTACGACACGTACACGCGCATTTTCGCCCGCCTCGGGCTCAAATTCCGCGCCGTGGCCGCCGACACCGGTTCCATCGGCGGCACCGGTTCGCACGAGTTTCACGTGCTCGCCGACTCGGGCGAGGATGCCGTCGCCTACTGCCCGGATTCGGATTATGCCGCCAACGTCGAACTCGCCCAGGCGCTGCCGCCGGCGGCGGCGCGCCCGGCGCCCGCCGCATCCATGCACAAGGTTCCGACCCCGGGCGCGACCCGCTGCGAGGACGTCGCCGCCCTGCTCGGCGCGCCGCTCGCGCAAACCGTCAAAGCCATCGCCGTGATGCACGAGGACGAATTCGTTCTGCTGCTCCTGCGGGGCGATCACAGCTTGAACGAGATGAAGACGCAGAAGCTGCCTGGAATGGATCCTTTTCGCTTCGCCACCGACGCCGAAGTCGAGCGCCATCTGGGATGCAGGCCCGGCTATATCGGTCCGGTCGGCGCAGACGCGGGGGTCAGGGTCATTGCCGACCACGCGGCCGCCGTGATGGCGGACTTCATCTGCGGCGCGAACCAAGAAGGCTATCACCTCGCCGGCGCGAATTTCGGGCGCGACCTGTCCGAGCCGGGGCTCGTCGCCGATATCCGCAACGTCGTGCCCGGCGACCCCAGCCCAGACGGCAAGGGCAAACTCGACATCTGCCGCGGCATCGAAGTCGGACACATTTTTCAGCTCCGCACCAAGTACTCCGAAGCGATGAAGGCCGTGTTCCTGGACGAGTCGGGCAAGTCGCGCGCGTTCGAAATGGGGTGCTACGGCATCGGCGTGACGCGCATCGTCGGCGCCGCCATCGAGCAGAACCACGACGCGCGCGGCATTATCTTCCCGCAGCCCATTGCGCCGTTCCAGCTGGCGCTGGTGCCGATCAGCTACCGCAAGAGCGCCCAGGTCAGGGAAACCTGCGACCGGCTATACCGGGAACTCGCCGCAGCCGGCATCGAAGTGCTGTTGGACGACCGCGACGAGCGCCCCGGCGTCATGTTCGCCGACATGGAACTCATCGGCATCCCGCACCGGGTAGTGGTGGGCGAGCGCGGGCTGAAACAGGGCAAGCTCGAATATCAGGGCCGGTGCGATCAGGCTTCGACCCCGGTCGCCATGGACGAGCTGATTGACTTTGTCAAAGCGAGGTTATGCGCGCGCTAGCACGGTGGGCGGCATGCCTCGCGTTCCTCGGGGCACACGGCGCCGTATTCGCAGGGGCGCAAGCGTATGAGCCGCTTGCCGCGAGCGTGCGGGCGGCGTTATCCAAGGCCGTAAGCGACCACGCGCCGCGTATCTCCGCGTTCAAATCCAAGCTGGACGAGGTCGAATGGCTCACTGCAATGTCGCGGCGGCTGGACCTGCGCGTGCGCGACCATAAAAGCCGCATCGCCTTGCTGAAATCGGTGCACTACGAGGCCAGCCGTGCCGGCCTCGACCCGCAGCTGGTGTTGGGCCTGATTCAAGTCGAGAGCGGGTTCAAGAAATACGCCGTGTCCACGGCCGGCGCGCGTGGATTCATGCAGGTCATGCCGTTCTGGGTAAAGCTCGTCGGCGCGAAGGGCGACGACCTGTTCGACATGCGCAAGAATATCCGCTACGGCTGCGTCATCCTGCGCCTCTACCTGGATCTGGAGAAAGGCGATTTGTACCGGGCGCTCGGGCGCTACAACGGCAGTCTGGGCAGGCCCGAGTATCCGCGTGCAGTCGAGGCTGCGTGGAAGAAGCAGTGGCGCTATGACGGCAAGCTCGTCTAGTGTCCTGTCCCGCAAATGGATTGCAGAAAGCCCTTTACCTCGGCGCCTGCCTCAGTCTGCTGGCTTTGATTTTCCTGTGCCTTGCCTGGGAGTTATGGCTCGCCCCGCTCCGGCCCGGTGGCTCCTGGATGGCGCTCAAAGCCCTGCCTTTGCTGTTGCCGCTGCTGGGCGTACTGAACGGCCGGCGCTATACTTATCAATGGGCATCGATGCTGATTCTTGCATACCTTGCGGAGGGCGTGGTGCGCGCAGCCAGCGATAGCGGGACGGCGGCCGCATTGGCGCTGGCCCAAGTGCTGCTGGCGCTGGGGTTCTTTGTCAGCGCGATCTTCTACGCTCGCCTCACGCGCGAGTCCCAACCGCAGCCTGGATAGCCGTAGCGTATCGCGTGCCGCTTGAACCCTGCGGCGAGGCCCCGGCCAGGGGGATCGAGTAACCATTTTTTGCCCCTATAGCTGCGGATTGATGCGCTCCACCTTGCTGTGCAGCTTGTTGAGCGCCGAAAGATAGGCCTTGGCCGAGGCGACGACGATGTCGGTGTCGGCACCGACGCCGTTGACGATGCGCCCGGCCTTCTGCAGCCGCACCGTGACTTCACCCTGCGACTCGGTGCCCTGCGTGACGGCGTTGACCGAGTACAGCATCAGTTCGGCGCCGCTGTTGGCGATGCTCTCGATCGCCTTGAAGGTGGCATCCACCGGGCCGTCGCCTTGGGATTCGGCGCGGCGCTCGGCCCCGCCCTCGGCCAGGACCACGTGCGCATGGGGCCGCTCGGCGGTGCCGCTCGCCTGGGTCATGTCCACCAGCTTCCAGTGCTCGCTCTGGGCCGCGACCGCCTCTCCCGACATCAAGGAGTGGATGTCCTCGTCGAATATCTCGTGCTTCTTGTCTGCCAGATCCTTGAAGCGGGCGAAGGCGGCGTTGATCGCCTGGTCCGATTCAAGCGCTATGCCCAATTCTTTCAACCGCGCCTTGAACGCGGTGCGGCCGGAGTGCTTGCCCAGCACCAGCCTGTTCGCGTTCCAGCCCACGTCCTCGGCACGCATGATTTCGTAGGTTTCGCGGCTTTTCAGCACGCCGTCCTGATGGATACCCGCCTCGTGCGCAAACGCATTGGCGCCGACAATGGCCTTGTTGGGCTGTACCGGAAAACCGGTGATGCCGGACACCAGCTTGGACGCAGGCACAATCTGGGTCGCGTCGATGCGCGTGTCGCAGGGAAACACATCGCAGCGCGTGCGCACCGCCATGACGATTTCCTCGAGCGAACTGTTGCCGGCGCGCTCGCCGAGGCCGTTGATGGTGCACTCCACCTGGCGCGCGCCGTTCATCACCGCAGCGAGCGAATTGGCCACCGCCAGGCCGAGATCGTTGTGGCAGTGCACCGACCAGATCGCCTTGTCGGAATTGGGGATGCGCTCACGCAGGGTGCGGATCAGGGCGCCGAACTGCTCCGGCAAAGTGTAGCCGACCGTATCCGGAATGTTGACCGTCCTCGCCCCCTCCTTGATCACCGCCTCGAGCACACGACACAGGAAGTCGACGTCCGAGCGGCCTGCGTCTTCCGGCGAGAATTCGACGTCGTCGGTGAACTTGCGCGCGAAGCGCACGGCATTGATGGCGTCGGTCAACACCTGCTCCGGCGTCATGCGCAGCTTCTTCTCCATGTGGATCGGAGAAGTGGCGATGAAAGTGTGGATACGGCCGGACTTGGCCGGTTGGATTGCCTCCGCCGCGCGGACGATGTCTTTGTCGTTGGCGCGCGACAGGCCGCACACCGTGCTGTCTTTGATGATTTCCGCCACCGCGCGAACGGCAGCGAAATCCCCATTGGACGCGGCCGGAAAGCCCGCCTCGATCACATCCACGCGCATTTTCTCCAGCAGCCGCGCGATGCGCAGCTTCTCTTCCGTGGTCATGGAGGCGCCGGGGCTCTGTTCGCCATCGCGCATGGTGGTGTCGAATATGATCAAATGGTCCTTCATCTCAGCCTCCAGTCAATAAATGCAATCAGGGATTGAATAATCCTGGCCTGCGCCGGGTTGGCGCAGGTCTCGAACAAACCAAATTGTGGGGTGGGGTTATGTGCGCGCGGGGCGCAGCAGCAGGCCGGCCAGCAACAGCAGGCTGCTAAGGAAAGCGGTCAACACTGTAGTGTTGGAAACCATGAACGCAATATATCGGCTTTCCTGCGATTAGGCAATAGGCCGCTTCCTGCGCCGCTTCCACACCCACACCACGTAGCCGGACAGGGAATAGGCGACAAACAGCAGGAACAGCACCGTCGGCGGGTGGGTCGAAATCAGGATCATTGCGAGCGCCACCAGGAGGATGGCCCAGAACGGCACGCTGCGCCGGAAGTTGATGCCCTTGAAGCTGTAGAAGGGGATGTTGCTCACCATGGTGATGCCGGCAAAGAGCGTGATGATGCAGGCGATCCAGCGCATGGTGCTCACCGCCTCGATCTTGAAATCGTCCACCACCCAGATGAAGCCTGCGACCAGCGCCGCCGCCGCCGGGCTCGGCAATCCCTGGAAATAGCGCTTGTCGACCACCGCGATATTGGTGTTGAAACGCGCCAGCCGCAATGCTGCGCCGGCGCAATAGACGAAGGCGGCGATCCAGCCGATGCGACCCATGCTTTTCAGCGCCCATTCGTACATCACCAGTGCCGGCGCGGCGCCGAACGACACCATGTCGGAGAGGCTGTCGTACTCGGCGCCGAACTCGCTCTGCGTGTGGGTAAGGCGTGCGACCCGCCCATCCAGGCCGTCGAGCACCATGGCGATGAAAATGGCGACGGCTGCCTGTTCGAAGCGCGCGTTCATCGCCTGCACGATCGCGTAGAACCCGGCAAACAGCGCCGCCGTGGTGAACAGATTGGGCAGCAGGTAGATGCCGCGGCGGCGCATCTCGGGGTTGATCAGCGGCTTCTTCCGCTTGTAGGCAGACATTCCGGTCAACTACTCCAGGCTGGCTAGAACCGTGCTGGCAGCATACACCTTGTCGCCCAGCGCCGCCTTGATGCGGGCGTTGGGCGGCAGATACACATCGACGCGCGAGCCGAAACGGATGAAGCCGTAGCGCTGCCCGCGCTGCAGCTTGTCGCCCGCCTTGGCGTAGCACAGGATGCGCCGCGCGATCAGGCCCGCCACCTGCACGCAGGTGACGTCGGCGCCGGCGTCGGCACGGATCCATAGCGCGTTGCGCTCGTTTTCGGTCGAGGCCTTCTCCAGCGCCGCGTTGACGAAGCTGCCGGCGTTGTAAAAGATCTGCTTCACTTGGCCGTCCACCGGCGCACGGTTGGAGTGGACATTGAACACGTTCATGAACACGCTGACCTTGATCGTTTCGCGGTCGAGGTAGGGATCGTGCGCTTTCTCCACCGCCACGATGCGCCCGTCGGCGGGCGACACCACCGTTTTCGCATCGCCCGGCACCTCGCGTGGCGGGTCGCGGAAGAACTGCAACACGAACAGCGCGACGATCCAGAAAGGGATCGACCAGACGAGGCTGTAGCAGGCGACCAGCGCCGCCAGCACGACGGCGAGCGCCAGAAACGGCCAGCCTTCACGGGCGATGAGGGGGTGGGGATAATTCAACTAGTTCTTCGACTGATCGACGAGTTTATTTTTTCTGATCCACGGCATCATCGCGCGCAGTTTCTCGCCCACCACCTCGATCTGATGCTCGGCAGTGAGGCGGCGGCGCGACAACAGCGTCGGCGCGCCGGCACGGTTCTCCAGGATGAAGCTCTTGGCGTACTCGCCGGTCTGGATGTTTTTCAGCGCCTCGCGCATGGCTTTCTTGGTGTCTTCAGTGACGATCTTCGGACCGGTCAGGTACTCCCCGTACTCGGCGTTGTTCGAGATCGAGTAATTCATGGTGCCGATACCGCCCTCGTACATCAGGTCGACGATCAGCTTCAATTCGTGCAGACATTCAAAGTAGGCCATCTCGGGCGCATAGCCGGCGTCGACCAGGGTTTCGAACCCCGCCTTGACCAGTTCGACACAGCCGCCGCAAAGCACGGCCTGCTCGCCGAACAAGTCGGTTTCGGTCTCTTCCTTGAACGTGGTTTCGATCACGCCGGCGCGCGCACCGCCGATGGCCGCCGCGTAGGACAGCGCCAGATCGCGCGCCTTCTTGCTCGGATTCTGGTGCACGGCGATCAGCATCGGCGTGCCGCCGCCCTGGACGTAGGTCGAGCGCACGGTGTGGCCCGGCGCCTTGGGCGCGATCATCACCACATCGAGGTCGGCGCGCGGCGCCACCTGGCCATAATGAATATTGAAGCCGTGGGCAAAAGCCAGCGTCGCGCCTTTCTTGATATTGGGTTCGACCTCGCCCTGGTACACCGCGGCGATGTGTTCGTCAGGCATGAGCATCATGACGAAATCGGCGCCCCTGACGGCCTCGCCGACTTCCGCCACCTTGAGTCCGGCCTTCCTCGCCTTGTCCCAGGACGCGCCGCTTTTGCGCAACCCGACGGTCACCTTCATTCCGGAGTCGTGCAGGTTGAGCGCGTGCGCATGGCCCTGCGAGCCGTAGCCGACGATGGTCACTTTCTTGCCCTTGATGAGCGAAAGGTCGGCGTCCTTGTCGTAATAGACTTTCATGGTTTCCTCTCTGAAAAAGCGTGAGACGCTGGGTATGAGTCGCGAGGCGGGAAACCCCGGCCGGGTTTCCGCTCCATACGCTTCACGCCCCACTCCTCACTAGATTCTAAGCACCCGCTGGCCGCGGGAGATGCCGGATGCGCCGGTGCGCGCCGTCTCGAGAATGGCGCTGCGGCCGAGCGCCTCGATAAAGGCATCCAGCTTCTGCCCGGTGCCGGTGAGCTCGATGGTGAAGGTATCTTCGGACACGTCGATGATGCGTCCGCGGAAAATATCCGACATGCGCTTCATGTCGTCGCGTTCCTTGGCGCCGGCGCGCACCTTGATCAGCATCAGTTCGCGCTCGATGTGCGGCGCCTCGAACAGATCCACCACTTTGACCACCTCGACCAGCTTGTTCAGCTGCTTGGTGATCTGCTCGATCACATCGCCCGAGCCCGAGGTGACGATGGTCATGCGCGACAGCGATGCGTCCTCGGTAGGCGCAACGGTGAGCGATTCGATGTTGTAGCCGCGGGCGGAGAACAGCCCGGAAACGCGCGACAGCGCGCCGGCCTCGTTCTCGAGAAGAATGGATATGATGTGTCGCATGGGTGCCGGTGTCGACGGTAGGTTGCGGAGCATTTACAATTCTTCGGCCAGGATCATCTCGGTGAGGCCCTTGCCGCCTCCGACCATCGGATAGACGTTTTCGGTCTGGTCGGTCATGAAATCCATGAATACCAGTTCGTCCGTGCGTTTGAACGCCTCCTTCAGCGCCGGCTCGACATCGGCCGGTTTCTCAATGCGGATGCCGACGTGGCCGTAGCTCTCTGCGAGCTTGACGAAATCGGGCAGCGCATCCATGTAGGATTCCGAGTAACGGTTGCCGTGGAAGAACTGCTGCCACTGCCGCACCATGCCCATGTAGCGGTTGTTGAGATTGACCACCTTGATCGGCAAGCGGTACTGCTTGCAGGTCGAGAGTTCCTGGATGCACATCTGGAAGCTCGCCTCGCCGGTGACGCAGGCCACGGTGGCGCCGGGATTGGCCATCTGCACGCCCATCGCCGCGGGCAGGCCGAAGCCCATGGTGCCGAGGCCCCCGGAATTGATCCAGCGGCGCGGTTTGTCGAACTTGTAGAACTGCGCCGCCCACATCTGGTGCTGGCCGACGTCGGAAGTGATGAAGGCGTCGCCCTTGGTGATTTCGTACAGCTTCTCCAGAACGAACTGAGGCTTGATGATTTTGCTGTTGCGGTCGTAGCGCAGGCAATCCTTGGTCTTCCACTGCGCGATCTGCGCCCACCAGGCACTGATCGCCTTCGGCTCGGGGCGCTGCTTGCCCGCCTCGATCAGCTTGATCAGGTCGTCGAGCACGTCGGGCACATGGCCGACGATGGGCACATCAACCTTCACGCGCTTGGAGATCGAGGACGGATCGATATCGATGTGAATGATCTTGCGCGGCACCTGGCCGAAATCCGCCGGATCGCCGATGACGCGGTCGTCGAAGCGCGCGCCGATCGCCACGAGCACGTCGCAGTTTTGCATCGCCATGTTGGCCTCGTAGGTGCCGTGCATTCCCAGCATGCCGACAAAATGCTTGTCGGTCGCAGGAAAGCCGCCCAGCCCCATGAGGGTGTTGGTGCAGGGAAAGCCCAGCATTCTCACCAGCTTGGTGAGCTGGGGTGCGGCGTCAGACAGGATCACACCGCCGCCGGCATAGATCATCGGGCGCTTGGCTTCGATCAACAACTGCGCCGCCTTCTTGATCTGCCCTGGATGACCCTTGACCACCGGATTGTAGGAGCGCATCGAGATCGTTTCCGGATACTCGAACTTGCACTTGGCGACGGTGATGTCTTTAGGGATGTCGACCAGCACCGGCCCCGGGCGTCCGGTCGTAGCGAGGTAAAAGGCCTTCTTGATGGTAATGGCGAGATCCTTGACGTCCTTCACCAGGAAATTGTGCTTTACGCACGGGCGGGTGATGCCCACCGCATCACATTCCTGGAACGCATCCAGCCCGATGGCATGGGTCGGCACCTGGCCGGAGATGATCACCATCGGGATCGAATCCATATAGGCGGTGGCAATGCCGGTCACGGCGTTGGTGACGCCGGGTCCCGAGGTCACCAGCGCGACGCCAACTTTGCGGCTTGAACGGGAATACCCGTCGGCGGCATGCGTGGCACCCTGCTCGTGGCGCACCAGCACGTGCTTGACCTTGTTCTGTTTGAACAACTCATCATAGATGAACAAGACCGCACCGCCGGGGTAGCCGAACACGTACTCGACTTTTTCCGCCTGCAGACACTTGATGAGGATTTCCGCGCCCGATAATTCCATGATTCCCGCTGGGTTTTACCGAAATCCTTGAACACTAATGCTTGCCCCTCATTTGGTCAAGAATTTTTTGTTGCGCCGCAACTTCATCGCCGCAGCGATTTAGGCAACGCAACTTCGGGTTAACCACTAGAATTCAGTTATCTTTCGAGGATATCATCCTGGCTTCCCGCAACGAACTTTCCGAGTTTCTCGCCACCATCGAACGTCGAGCCTACAAGCAGGCGCGATACGCCGTGCGCGACGAGCAAGCGGCTTTGGATGTCGTGCAGGACTCGATGCTCAAGCTGTCGGAAAAATACGGCGCCAAACCACTGGCGGAACTGCCCATGCTGTTCCAGCGTATCCTGCAGAACACGATTCGCGACTACTACCGTCGCTACAAGGTGCGCGCAACGTGGACCACACAGCTATCCTCGATGCTGACCGGCAAGGATGGCGGGGAGGAGGCCGATCCGCTGGAAACTTTGGCGCCGGCGGAGGGTTCGAATCAGGCACTGGGGCCATCCGATCACCTGGAAAAATCGCAACTTATTGTTCTAATTGAGGATGAGCTGAAAAAGCTGCCACCACGTCAACGCGAGGCCTTCGTGCTGCGTTACTGGGAAGAGTTGGACGTTGCCGAGACCGCCCAAGCCATGAGGTGTTCGGAGGGCAGCGTCAAGACCCATTGCTCGCGCGCCGCGCATACATTGGCCACCGCACTCAAGCGCAAGGGGGTTACATTATGAATGAAAGCAAATTCGGCCACCAAATCAAGCAACAACTCGACCAGGCGCTCGATCTCGAACCGGCCACGCTGAATCGGCTGAAAGTCGCGCGCGAGCAGGCCCTGGCGCGCCAGCGCATGACCGAACCCGCGTTTGCGCTGGCTTGGGCGGATGCCGTTGTCGGGCGCCTGTCGGGCAACCCGGCCTCGGCGAGCATTGCCCTGGCAGGCGCCGCCCTGATCCTTGCGCTCGTCGGCATCCAGTTCTGGCAGCAAACGCCGACGGTGGAGGAGATCGAGGAAATCGACGCCGCACTCCTGACCAGCGACCTGCCGATCAACGCCTACCTCGACAAGAGCTTCGATACATGGCTAAAGCGCTCGCAGCACTGACGCTCTGGCTGTGCATCGCCCTCTCCGCCTTCGCCGCAGCAGCTGACAAGAAACAGCCGGATTGGTCGCAGCTCACGCCCGAGCAGCAGCAGATTCTGGCCCCGCTGGCGAGCGATTGGAACAAACTCGATGATCGCCCGCGCAAGAAGTGGCTGCTGACGGCCAAGCGTTATCCCAAAATGAAGCCGGAACAGCAACTGCGACTGCAGACGCAGATGAAGGACTGGGCCAAGCTGACGCCGCAACAACGCACCATCGCGCGCGAGAACTATAAAAAGCTGGCGAAGCAACCTCCGGAAAAACGTGAAGCGGTGAAGCAGAAATGGCAGGAACACCAGCAGCGGAAGCAGGCTCCCCCGAACAGCGCCCCGCCCTCGCCGGCTGTCCCAGGCGCCCCACCTTCGCCGGCTGCCTCAACCGCCCCGCCCTCGCCGGCTGCCCCAAGCGGGGATAAGGCAGCACCGCTCTTGGCGCCTGCCAGTCCAACGCGCTGACGTGCGCGGCCACGCCGGCGCAGTTGCGCGCACGGGCTACCCCTATCCCAGCATCAAACGCCGGCTCATCTGCATGGTGTATGAGTCGCTGCTCCTGCTCGGCATCGCGTTTTTCACCGGCCTGCTGTTCCTCGGCGCAACCGGCGCGAGCCCGAGCGGATGGACGCGGCATGCATTCCAAGTCTATCTGTTCCTCGTGATCGGCCTGTATTTCGTGGGATCCTGGCGCCGCAGCGGGCAGACTCTGGCAATGAAAACCTGGAAGCTGCGTCTGGCCGGTGCAGACGGCGCCAGGATCACGCTGCGGCAAGCGATAGTGCGCTATGTCTGTGCCTGGCCCTGCCTGCTACTGGGCGGCATCGGCATTCTGTACGCGCCGTTCGACCGCGAACGCCGGTTCCTGCACGACCGGCTGGCTGGCACCAGCATCGTGAACAGTGAGAGTTGAGGAGCAAGACCTGCGCCCGGTTTCGACCTCACTCCTCACGCCTCATCTTCTTTCCACCCACCACATCATCAACATCGCACCGAACAGGAACAGCACGCTCGGCAACACGGCGGAGTAGAACGGCGCCCAGTTCTGGATGATGCCGACGGACGAGGACAGTCCATTGAGCAGGTGGAACAGCACCCCCAGCATGATGCCGGAGAAAATCTTTACCCCCATCCCGCCCGCGCGCACGTGGACGTAGGCGAAGGGCAGAGCCAGAGCCATCATCACCAGCGTAGCGAAGGGATAGAGCAGTTTCTTCCACATCGCGATCTCGTAGCGTTCTGTCTGCTGGCGGTTCTCCGATAGGTGGCGGGTAAACTGGTACAGGTTGATCGCCGACATTTTTTCCGGCTGCACCAGCAGCACCGACAGCAGGTCCGGCGTCAGCACCGAATGCCAGTCAGTCTCAGCGAGTCTGGACACGCTCGTGCCCCCGCCGTCGAAACGGGTCTGCGCCAAGCCGCTCAAGCGCCAGGTATTGGCCCCCTTGAACTCGCCGCGCTCGGCATAGCTGATCGCGCGCAAGCGGTAATCGCTATCGAACTCGTAGATTTTCACGCCTTTGAGCGAGCTGTCGGGCATGACTTCGCGCACATTGACGAAGCGGAATTCGTCCTTTACCCAAAGCCCGGAACGGAACTCCTGCGCCACCACCGCGCTCATGGCGGAGAGGCGCAGTTGCTGTGCAGCACGCTCGGCGAACGGCGTCACCAGCTCGCCAAAAGCAAAAGTGAACACCACGAATATGGCGCCGATGCGCGCGAGCGCGGCACCCGCCGCGTAGGGCGACAGGCCGGAAATCCGCATCACCGTGTATTCGGAATTGGCGGCGAGCTGCGACAGGGCATAGAGCGTGCCGATCAGCACCGCGATCGGAGCAAGTTCGTAGACGTGCCCGGGCAAAGACAGCAACACGAACAGCAATACATGCTGCAGGCGGTAATTGCCCTTGCCCAGATAGTTGAGCTCGTTGATCAGGTCGAAGAAAGCAAACAGCATCAGGAAAGCGACCAGAACCAGCAGCGTCGCCGCGTAGATCTCGCGCGCGAGATACTTGCGCAGGACGATCAACGCCCTCTCCTGAACGCCGAGCTGATGCGCATGCGGCGGTAGAACAGCGCCAGCAACAGCACGAGCATGGCGGCATGCACCGCCCACCAGCCTATATGGAAAGAAATCTTGCCCTGCGACACCCAGGCCTGGCTCACGCTGATCAGATTGCTGTACACCATATAAGTGAGCAGCGCGAATACCAGATTGGTGGAGCGGCTGGCGCGCGGATTGACGAAGGCGAGCGGGATGGCAAGAAGGGCCAGGTTGAGCGCCCCCAACGGCAGGCCGATGCGCCACAGCAGTTCGGCCAGATTGCCTTGATGGGGCTCCGACAGCAGCGTTTGCGTGGACAGCGCGCGCGCCGGAATCTGCCCGGACTGGGCTTCGCGCGTCTCGATGCGCACCGCGTAGCGCTTGAATTCCATCACCCGGTATTCGGCGTCGCCCGGATTGCCCTCGTAGCGCCTGCCGTCGGCGAGCACGATGAAACGATCGCCATTGGCCGCCTTCTCCTCGAAACCGCGCCGGCTCACCATTACCCCCAGGCGGCCGTGCTGCATGGAAGTGACGAACACATTCTGCACGGTGCCCGAATCGCCGGCGACGCCCTCGACGAAGAACACGCGTTCCGCATTGGCGGATTCGCGGAACACCCCCGGCGCGATGCGCGACAACTCGTCGCGGCTGTCGAGTTGGCGCCGGTACTCCTCGCTCTGGTTATTCGCCCAGGGCGCGAGGAACAGCGACAGCAGCGCAATCACGAACACCAGCGGCGCAGCGAAGATCAGCACCGGCCGCACCCAGGCGGTGAGCGGCAGCCCCGAGCTGAACCAGATCACCATCTCCGAATCGCGGTAGCTGCGGCTGATGGTCATCAGCACCGATATGAACAAAGTCAGCGACAGCAGCACCGGCAGGTAATTGAGCGCGGAAAAACCAAGCAGCGCGAGCACCGCCTCGGACAGGAGCTTGCCGCTCGCCGCCTGGCCGAGATAACGGATCAGTTGCGTGGTGAGGGTAATCGCAAACAGCGTGGCGAACACCGCAACCGCAAGATTGCCGAATTCGCGCAGCAGGGACCGCTGAAAAATCGCCACTTAGGAATGCGCCTCCGGTCCGGCTTCGCCTCGATGCCGCACCTGAGCGCAACGGCTTTGACTTGGCGGGAACAAAGCAGGGATAATCGGGCGTGGTTGATCGATAAAACACAAGGAGCAGCCGGTGGAATTTAGCACAAAACGGGGTACCCCGGAGAAGCGCGCCGCGCCCTGCATTGCCGTGGGCGTATATGCAGGACACAAATTGAGCGCGGCCGCCGAGACGCTGGACCGGGCATCGAAAGGTAGCGTGCGCGAGGTTGTGCGCCGCGGCGACATGGAGGGCAAACTCGGCTCCACGCTGCTCCTGTACCGGGTTCCGGGCGTCGCGGCCGAGCGCGTGCTGCTGGTCGGACTGGGCGACGAGGCGGCGTTGCACGAACGCGAATACCGCGAGGCAGCGCGTGCCGCGGTCAAGGCCGCGCAGGAAACCGGAGCCGGTTCGGTCACCCTGTGCTTCACCGAGATCCGGGTTGGCCGCCGCGACAGCGCCTGGAAAGCGCTCCAGGTGGCGCTGGTGGCCGCCGAATGCGCCTATCGCTTCGAGTACATGAAAAGCAAGAAAAGCGACCCGCGCCCGCTCGCGAACATCGAGTTGCTGGCGGCGGCACGCGACGCGGCCGCAGTCGCGCGGGGCCTGCGCCAGGGCGCGGCCACAGGCGCGGGCGTGAGCCTGGCCAAGGACCTGGGCAATCTCCCGGGCAACGTCTGCACGCCGACCTACCTCGCCGAGCAGGCGCGGAAAATCGCCAGGGAATGGAAACTCGAGCTCGAGGTGCTGGAGCGCAAGGACATGGAGAAGCTGGGGATGGGGTCCCTGCTCTCGGTGGCGCAGGGCTCGCGCCAGCCGCCGAAGCTGATCGTGCTCAATTATGCCGGCGGTCCGAAAAAAGCAAAACCGGTGGTGCTGGTGGGCAAGGGCATCACGTTCGACACCGGCGGCATTTCGCTCAAGCCGTCGCCGGAAATGGACGAGATGAAATTCGACATGTGCGGCGCCGCAAGCGTGCTCGGCGCGCTGCGCGCCTGCGCCGAAATGAAGCTCAAACTCAACGTCGTCGGCATCATCCCGACCACCGAGAACATGCCGGGGGGCGCCGCGACCAAACCGGGAGACATCGTCACCAGCATGTCCGGACAGACGATCGAAGTGCTCAATACCGACGCCGAGGGTCGGCTGATCCTGTGCGATGCGCTGACCTATGCCGAGCGCTTCGAGCCCGAGGCCGTGGTCGACATCGCCACGCTCACCGGCGCATGCGTGATCGCGCTGGGCCATGTCGCCAGCGGCCTGTACAGCAACAAAGAGGCCCTGGCGCGCGAACTGCTCGCCGCCGGCGATGAGGCCTACGATCGCGCCTGGCACATGCCGCTGTGGGACGATTACCAGGAGCAACTGAAAAGCAATTTCGCCGACATGGCCAATATCGGCGGCCGGCCGGCCGGCAGCGTCACCGCCGCCTGCTTTCTTTCGCGCTTCGCCAAGAAATTCGACTGGGCGCACCTGGACATCGCCGGCACCGCCTGGAAGTCGGGCAAGGACAAGGGCTCGACCGGGCGGCCGGTCGCGCTCCTGATCAGTTTCCTGATGAAACGGGCTGAAACAGCATGAGGGATGAGGAGAAAGACCGCCAGCGCATGGTTCCTCCTCCCGCCTTCCGCCTCCCTCACCAATGACGCGCATCGACTTCTACTTCGAGGCCGGGGACAAGCTGCAGGTCGCCTGCCGCCTGTCGGCCAAGGCGGCGCGGCAGAAGCTGCGGGTACTGATCTACGCCCCCGATGAGGCACAGGCACAGAGAATCGACAAAATGCTCTGGACCTGGCAGGCCACCGGCTTTCTGCCGCACTGCATGACGCGCAGCCCGCTCGCCGCGCAAACCCCGGTGCTCATCACCCACGACCCGGAGGACACACCGCACGACGAGGTGTTGCTGAACCTGCATTACGAATGGCCGCCCGCGTTCAGCCGCTTCCAACGGCTGGTGGAGATCGTCGGCCGCGACGACGAAGACCGCGCGGCCGCGCGCGGGCGCTTCCGCTTTTACCGCGACCGCGGCTACGAGATCGTAAATCACGACTTGTCCAAGACCAATGGCTGAGCCGGAAGATCTGCTGAGCAAGGCCGACGCGCTGATGGCGCGCCACCGCCCGGCGCGGACGGGAGCCGAGCCGAACGCCGAGATTCCGCTGCTCGATGAAGTGGTGGACCTCCCGCGAGAGAGCGACGATCCGCCGCTGCTGACCGAACTCGCGGGACCCGCGCCCGTGGACGAGGAGCAGATCGAGACACTGACGGCGAGCATCCGCGCATCGCTGCTTGCCGAGTTGCAGCCCGAGATCGATACTCTGATCGAGGAGCGCCTGAAGCAAGGCCTGGCGCCGCTGGTGGAAAGAATAGTTGACGACCTGCGCGGCGACCTGCAGTTGATTGGGCGCGAAATCCTGAGCGACGCCGTCAATGCCGCAGTCGAGCAGGAACTCGAGCGGCGTAAATCCGGCGGTTAGTGTTTTAACCATAACCATGTTTTTGGTACGGATGGTTTCTATCCGTACCAAAAACACGGTTGGCGCGCGCGAGCGCGCAATGGCCGCTCTTGGCATGCGTCGGAATTTAAGACGCCCAACGGTCTCGATCCCCCTTGAGGGGAAAGTCCTCTTGGAGGACGCCGTATATAGCGCTGCGCCTATCCGCTATAATTCGGCCTTTCGTTCAACCGGGCTGGACACTTTGCGGCAAAGTACAGCTCAATTCGCTACGCCCCCGGAAAATGGAATTAGCCAAAAGCTTTGATCCGCGCGCCATCGAGGCATACTGGTATCCCGAATGGGAGCAGCGCGGCTATTTCGCGCATTCGGCGGACCCGGCCAAACCGACCTATTGCATCCAGCTGCCGCCGCCCAACGTGACCGGCACCCTGCACATGGGGCACGCGTTCCAGCAGACGCTGATGGACACGCTCATCCGCTACCACCGCATGCGCGGGTTCAACACCAATTGGGTGGTCGGCACCGACCATGCCGGCATCGCGACCCAGATCGTGGTCGAACGCCAGCTCGAGGCCGAGGGCAAGACCCGCCACGACCTCGGCCGCGACAAATTCCTCGAACGCGTGCGCTCATGGAAGCAGGAGTCGGGCTCGACCATCATGCGCCAGATGCGGCGCCTGGGCGCCTCGGCCAACTGGACCTATGCCGACGCCGAAGGCCAGCGCGCGGGGTATTTCACCATGGACGAGCGCATGTCGCGCGCGGTGGTCGAGGTGTTCGTGCGCCTGCACGAGGAAGGCCTGATCTACCGTGGCAAGCGCCTGGTCAACTGGGACCCGGTGCTGGGCACCGCGGTGTCCGACCTCGAGGTGGACAGCGAGGAGGAAGACGGCAAGATCTGGGAAATCAAGTATCCCTTCGACGACGGCACGGGCGCCGTGGTGGTCGCGACCACGCGCCCGGAAACCATGCTCGGCGACGCCGCCGTCGCCGTGAACCCCAAGGACGAGCGCTACACCCGGCTCGTCGGAAAACAAGTCGTGCTGCCGCTCGCCGGGCGCTCGATCGCGGTGATCGCCGACGATTACGTCGATCCCGAATTCGGCACCGGTTGCGTCAAGATCACCCCGGCGCACGACTTCAACGACTATCAGGTCGGGCAGCGGCATGCGCTGGCTCAGATCAACGTCTTGACCCTGGACGCGAGGATCAACGATAACGCCCCCGCGGCATACCGGGGCCTTGACCGCTTCGAGGCGCGCAAGCGCATTCTGCAAGATCTCGACGCGCAGGGATTTCTGATGTCCGAAAAACCCTACAAACTGAGGGTGCCGCGCTCGGGCCGCACTGGCGTGATCGTGGAGCCGATGCTCACCGACCAGTGGTTCGTGAAAATGGACGGCCTGGCGAAACGCGGCCTGGAAGCGGTGGCCGAGGGCGCGGTGAAGTTCTATCCCGATCACTGGACCACGACCTACAATCACTGGCTGGAAAACATCCAGGACTGGTGCATTTCGCGTCAGCTCTGGTGGGGTCACCAGCTCCCGGCCTGGTACGACGACGCGGGCAAGGTGTACGTCGCCCGCAGCGAAGCCGAAGCCCTTGCCCAGGCTGCCTTGACCGGCTACCGCGGCAAGCTCAAACGCGACGAGGACGTGCTCGACACCTGGTTCTCCTCCGCCCTGGTGCCTTTCACTTCGCTCGGCTGGCCGGAAAAGACGCGCGATCTCGATGCCTTCCTGCCGTCCTCGGTCCTCGTCACCGGCTTCGACATCATCTTCTTCTGGGTCGCGCGCATGATCATGATGACCCTGCATTTCACCGGCAAGGTGCCGTTCCGCCACGTCTACATCAACGCCCTGGTGCGCGACGCGGAGGGCCAGAAAATGTCGAAGTCCAAGGGCAATACCCTGGACCCGCTGGATCTGATCGACGGCGTCAGCTTCGACGCCCTGCTCGAAAAATCGACGCAAGGCCTGATGCTGGCAAGCCACAGGATCAAGGTCGAGAAATACGTGCGCAAGAACTACGCCAACGGCATCCCCGCGTTCGGCGCCGATGCGCTGCGCTTCACTTTCGCCTCGCTCGCCAGTTTCGCGCGCACGCTCAACTTCGACCTCGGCCGCTGCGAGGGCTACCGCAATTTCTGCAACAAGCTGTGGAATGCGACGCGCTTCGTGCTGATGAACACCGAGGGCAAGGACTGCGGCGCGGACGAGTCCTTGCCGCTCGCGCCGTCGGTCATCGACCGCTGGATCGTGAGCCGGCTGCAGCGCGCGGAGAAGGAAGTGTGCGAGGGTTTCGACAGCTACCGCTTCGACCTCGCTGCGCGCGCCCTGTACGAGTTCGTCTGGGACGAATACTGCGACTGGTACCTCGAACTGGCCAAGGTACAGCTGCAAACCGGCAGCGAGGCCGAGCAGCGCGCCACGCGGCGCACCCTGGTGCGGGTGCTGGAGGCGGTGCTGCGGCTCGCCCACCCGGTCATCCCCTTCATCACCGAAGAGCTGTGGCAGAGAGTCGCGCCGCTGGCGGGACGCGCGGGCGAGAGCATCGTGCTCGCGCCTTACCCGCAGCCTACGCCTGAGCGCATCGACGCCGCAGCCGAGGCCGAAGTCGGCGTGTTGAAGGACCTGGTCGGCGCCTGCCGCAACCTGCGCGGCGAAATGAACATTTCCCCGGCGCAGCGCATCCCCTTGCTCGCCACCGGCGACAAGGCCAGGCTGGAAGCGCTCGCCCCGTACATCAAGACTCTGGCCAAGCTGTCCGAAGTAAGCGTGGTCGACGCCTTGCCCGCGGCCGACGCCGCCGTCGCCGTAGTCGGCGACTGCCGGCTGATGCTCAGAATCGAGATCGACAAGGCGGCAGAGCGCGAGCGGCTGCAAAAGGAAATCTCCCGCCTCGAAGGCGAAATCGCCAAGGCCAGAGGAAAGCTCGCCAACTCCGGTTTCGTCGAGCGCGCCCCGGCCCAGGTCGTGGCGCAGGAGAAGGCGCGCCTGGCCGCCTTCGCCACCACGCTGGAAAACCTGAAACCCCAGCTCGCGAAGCTCGGCTGAGGCGCCGGGCTCGGCCATGCATCCGATCCTGCGCGGCCTCGAGCATCGCAACTTCCGCCTGTTCTTCATCGGCCAGACACTGACGATGATAGGCACCTGGATGCAGTACATCGCCATCTCCTGGCTGATGTACCGGCTCACCGGCTCGGCATTCATGCTGGGCATGACCGGATTCGCGCTGCAGATCCCGATCCTGCTGGTGTCGCCGTTTGCCGGCGTGTGGGTAGACCGCTACGACCGCCGCAAGCTGCTGCTGCTCACGCAGACGCTGGCGCTGGCGCAGGCGTTGCTGCTGGGCGCGCTCACGTTCGCCGGCCTGATCCAGGTCTGGCACATCCTTGCCATCTCGCTTTTCCTCGGCACGGTCAACGCCTTCGCCAATCCGAGCCGCGGCACCTTCCTGCTGGAAATGGTCGAGAGCAGAGACAACCTGCCCAACGCCATCGCGCTCAATTCGCTGATCATGAACAGCGCGCGCTTCGTCGGGCCGAGCATCGCCGGGGCCGTGCTCGCCTTTGCCGGCGAGGCCTGGTGCTTCATGCTGAACGCGCTGTCCTACCTGGCACTGATCGTCGCCCTGTTGATGATGCGGGTGAAGGCCGTGGCTCCGCACGCCGCGCACGAGCACTGGTTCGAGGAGTTGAAACAGGGCTTTCGCTACGCCTTCGGCTTTCTCCCGAGCCGGCGGCTGCTGCTGCTGGTGGCGGCGGTGAGCATGACGACCTCGCCCTACCAGCACATGATGCCGATCTTCGCCGGCGAGGTGTTCGGCGGCGATTCGCGCACGCTCGGCCTTCTGATCAGCGGCGCCGGGTTGGGCGCATTTGCCGGCACGGCTTATCTGGCCGGTCGCACTTCGTTGCGGGGATTGTCGCGCGTCATCATCGTCGCGAGCTTCTCCGCCGGCCTGGGCCTGATGCTGTTCTCGCAGTCGCGCTTGCTATGGCTGTCGCTGATGCTGATGCTGCCCATAGGTTTCGGCTTGATTGTCACCGCCACTTCGACCAATACCATCCTGCAGACCATCGCCGACGAGGACAAGCGCGGCCGCATCGTCGCCATCTACGGCATGTGCTTCCTCGGCGCAGCACCGATAGGCAATTTCATCGCCGGTTCAGTCGCGAGCCATATCGGCGCGCCGCTCACCCTGCTCATCTTTGGCGCGCTGTGCATCCTCGCAGCATTGGCCTTCGCCCTGCGGCTCGAGTCCTGGCGCGCCGCGATCAGGCCCGTGTACCGGCGCATGGGTCTGGTGAAATAGCATCGTTGGCGCAATGGCCGCGCGGCTGATCGGGGGAAGAATCGGCTCGGGAGCCAATAGGCACGCGGTTCTCCGGAAATCGGCATTCCGCTTCCAACGCCGCGGATCGATCAGGAAAGCGTGATCTCTGCGGCAATGAAAAAAGGGCTGAGGGCGTCGTTGCCCTCAGCCCTTCTTTTGCTTGCAGCGTTCCCGGTCGGTTCGGCCTACTTGAACCTCACGCCGTAAGCGATGCCGAGGGAGTTCTCATACATCTGGATTTTTTCGGTACCGGCAGTAACACCAGGGGGCATAAAGGCATTAAACAGACTGGACGCCTCCACCGAATTCTTGAACGCGTGCATATAAGCCATGGTCAGCTCCGAATCCTTGGTCACGTTATAGGTGAATCCCAAGGTCAGATGATCCTTGACGACGCCCGGAGCAATGATGTTGAAGGTCACATCGCGGCCCTGGATCGGGTTGTCGCTGTGATTATAGCCAGCGCGCAACATCAGCGTCGGAGTGTACTGATACTCAGCGCCTAGCTTGAACACATTCACGCTGCCCCAGCCGAAACCGCGGCAACTATCGCAGCCAAGTGAGCCGGCTGTGAAAAAGGTCGCCGCGACAGAATTGCCGATATTGGTACTCGGGTTGGCAATCGACTTGATGCCGGAATAGTTGATCCTCTCGAAGTCGGCGGCAAGCGTCAACGCCGGGGTCGCTTTGACCGCAATACCCAGGTTCAGGCTGTCGGGCATGTCGAAATACCCCTGCGCCGGAAACAAGTCTTTGTACTTGTCGAACTTGCGCATTTTCGTCTTGGTGGTGTAGCTGGCGCCCAAGGTCACCGTATCCGAAACCCTGCCCATCCAGCCCAGACGCAGGCCGTAACCAAACGAAGTATCGTTGCCGCGGTTGGTCAGGTTGTTATTGGCCGCCCAGGTCGCTGGCCCGGCGGGCGTGCCATTGTTATATTGGGTAAATCCCCAAAACCCATCCAGTCCCTCCGCCTTGAATTTCTGATACGCGAGCAGCACCGACGCGCCAAAGGAATTATCCTTGTTCACCTTCATGGCAAAGGTCGGCGCAACGATCAGTTGCTCCAGATTCATACCCAGCCTGCCGCTGCCGCAGAGCATGTTGTATGGGGCAGAACCTCCTCCGGTAGCTCCCGGATTGAAACCTGTGGGACCGCCACAAGCGCTGGCCGCGGGAATCTGACCCCCGCTGTAGTTGGTATTCATGCCGCCGTTACCGTAGACGGTAATACCGACGGACTTGTCCGCTCCCAACATTCTGTTATAGCCGAACTCAGGTATCAGAAACAGGTTGCTGTCGCTATCCACGCTGCCGTTGATGCCGAGAGCAGGGGTCGCCCCGTTACGCTCCACATGACGCCTCGGGCTGAACAGATCCACGCCGACAACCATGCGCGCGTCATTCGTTCTCTTGGCAGTGAACCGCGCTGTACGATCCAGCAGGTCGCCGTTCGTGAAACCTGTACCAACCTGGAAGAGGCAATCAAAGGCGAAGAGTATGAGCGCGATGTGATGTATCCGGAATTCATCGCCGAAGCCAAGCAGAGCCATCAAAATGCTGCTGCTCGCACCTTCGCGTACGCGCTCGAAGCGGAGGCGGAACAT
>Ga0097691_1000272_pt1 | contig 48904 bp, 43 predicted proteins | sample NGESurdeep072012_8_FD_72858 | JGI IMG/M metagenome (GOLD analysis project Ga0097691, IMG submission 72858) | Arctic peat soil microbial communities from Barrow, Alaska - NGEE Surface sample 210-1 deep-072012 | ecosystem: Environmental > Terrestrial > Soil > Wetlands > Peat ... | reverse complement strand
GGAGCAGTACCTCGTCGCCTATGACTTCCTGACGCCGACAGCGGGTTGGGCTCTGGTGGAGGACGGGTCCACCGCCCCGCCGCGGTTCTGGATCTTCAAAACCACGGATGTGGCCAAGCACTGGCAACTACAGTTCACCGGTTCAGCGGGCCAACCGACGGCCGGTGCCTTGAAGATTCAGTTCTTTGATCGAAACAACGGACTCGCAGCCCTGAGCGGAACCGGAGCGGTCTACCGCACCAGCGATGGTGGGGCACACTGGGCGGCCCTGACACTGCCGTCGTTCGGATATTCCTCTCTGTACTTCTCGGACCGCCTTCATGGCTGGATCCTCGGCACCGTTCCATCACCCGATCAGAGAATCGCAACTTCCCAATTCTTCTCGACTTCCGACGCGGGCGACCATTGGTCGGCTTTGCCTCCACCTCCAGCCTTCCTTTTAGGGGGCAAGGGTGGGTTCAGTGAGGCGGGCTTTCGGGGGCCCAACGAAGGATGGATGGGAGGGTTTGCCCAGCAACCCACGGTCCATTCGACAATCGACGGAGGCGAAACCTGGCAATCGCATCGGCTGCCTATGACCGTCGTTGGCAAGGGCGGATTTGCAGACGGAAGCGCTCCCCTGGTCGAGACCGCGGTGTCCCTCTTACCCGACGCAGGGGTTCTGGGGGTCGTGCTCGACCAGAACGCCCTCCCGGTGGGATTTACTTCGTTTGACGGCGGAAGTACCTGGACCCGCCTTCCCCAGCCCCCGGGGGAGACTCAATACAGTGACTTCGTATTTCAGGACACCTTTCACTGGTGGGCGATGCGCAATGGAACTCTGTTCAAGTCGTCTGACGCGGGGCAGTCGTGGAAGCAGGTTGCGCAGCAGCTGGACGAATGGGATTACGTGGCCCAGATTATCGACTCGAGGCATGCCTGGGGCGTGATGACCGCAGCCGTTTTCACCGCGAACCTTTCGCGGGGAACGGGCCTGGCCACCACCGCCGACGGCGGCGTGCATTGGAATCCGGTCAACGTGCCCACACCGCCCTAAGCTGACTGCTGGCGAATGGGCCAAGAAGAACCCGAAGCCGATTACGACCCGCCGGTTGAGCCGGCCCGCGCAAGACGAGCCCTCAGCCTGATTGTCATCTCCCTGCTCGCGATCGGCCTGACCGGGGTTGTGTACCTCCGACCCTCGCTGGGCCACTCATCTTCGCCTGCTGCGCCTCGGGTCCCAGCCCCCTACCAACTCGCGGCCGTCGACTTCGTCAGCCCGACGACGGGATGGTTCGCTGCGACCTTCGACCCGGGTCGCTTCGCGGTCATGCACACGACCGATGCGGGCGTTCACTGGACTCGCCAGCTGGCCGGAGACGTGGGCAGCGCCGGCGTGTACGCGAACTTCTTCGATTCGACCCAAGGCGTCGTCGCAGTGCTCGGATTGCAGGCCAAGATCTATCGAACCGGCGACGGCGGGCGCAGGTGGTCCTCGAAGCCGATTCTCGGCGGGGTTTCGGACTTGAGGTCGGTGACGTCGGTGTCGTTTGCCGACGCCGATCATGGCTGGCTCCTCCTGAGCACCGCCACCGTCGCAAGCGGAGCCGAGGTGCTCCGCACGACGGACGGCGGCGCCACGTGGACCAACCTCGGGGCCCCCGCGCGCGGGACCGACCTTGCTTACGGGGTCCATTTCACCGACTCACAGGTCGGTTGGTTGGACAGCCTGTCGGCCCGTCCGTACGCATACAAAAGCGCTGACGGCGGTACTACGTGGCAACAGGTTCCGCTGCCTTCGCCGCGCGGTGGATGGCCGGCGAACGGCCAATTTCTAGTCGCAGCTCAGCCCACCCACGGAATCGGCGTGATCGCCACCGTGGCGAGCTTTGCGCCCGTATCCGGCCGCTCGGGCCTGGGTGCAAGCGTCGTTTCATACCCTCCCCTGACCGTCCGCACATTCGACGGAGGCGTTCCCGTTTCCTACGTCTACGTGACCTTCACCGACGCGATCTCAAACTCGTCATGGTCGGCCGCCGACACCAAGAACAGGAGCGCGTCCTCGTCCCAGGTGCAGGCGCCCAACCAGGTCCAGCTCGGCTCGCTCGACGGCGGGTCGACGTGGAGCGTCATTGCGCCTCCGAGCGCCCCGGGGGCGATCGGCTATACAGACGCGTGGAACTGGTGGTGGATCGGTTCGGGGGCGTGGTCGAAGAGCTCAGACGGCGGGACGACCTGGACCCCATACCGCAATGCCGGGGTGCCACAGCCGCTGCCCGGGTCGCTTCAGGTCCTCGATCCAGGGCATGCGTGGTTCGGGGCCATGGCCGGCACCAGGGCGGTGCTCGAGAGCACGAACGACGGCGGTATCCACTGGCGGATGAGCATCCTGCCCCCTCTCAACCCGTCCTAGAGCTCAAGCCTTCACATATGCGATGAGCGCCCGGGCCTCGGCGACGATCGGGCCGCCCTCCTGCTCGACGGTGGCCTCGCAGAATGCGAGCCGCCGCGTGCGGTGGCGGATGGTGGCGCGCGCGAGCAGCCGGCCGGGTTGGGCCGGCCTCAAGAAATCCACCTTCAGGTCTGCCGTCACGGTCGTCTCGCCCTCTTCCGCGGCGGTGAAGGCCACCGAGGCAAGCGCCTCGTCGGCGAGGGTGGCGATCGCCCCACCATGGATGATCGTGCCGCGAGAGGTCGGGAACCCGTGCGACTCGCCCGTCATGTTTCCTTCCAGCACCAACTTGCCGAGGGCGACCTCGACGATCCGTGTGCCGATGTTCGCGACCATGCCCGTTGAGGCCCACTCCCGATAGAGCTCAGGCAGCGCTCGGACTCCATAGGGCTCCTCCGTCACGCGAGACTCCGATGAAGCTCGATCGATGGCGCCACCACGCGGTAACCCATCTCCGCGTTGATGTGGATCATCGGAGCGTTGGCGTCGTCGTTGGCCGTCCTGACGCGCTCGTAGCCAAGCTCGATCGCCTGGGCCATCGACTGGTATTTCAAAGCCCGCGCGATGCCACGTCCTCGCACGGCTCTCGAGGTTGCAGTGAAGGCCGTCCAGGGGAGACCGCGAACCGGCGGGAACTCGAGAAAGGAGAGTCCGACGATGGCTTCGCCTTCGCGCGCGATCCAGAACCGATCGTGGCGGACGCCCGGGTCGTCAAACGTGGCATGCATCCATTCGTCGAAAGCCTGCCTGGGTATCGGCACGGTGGATGGGATGTCCTGCTCGGCCGCGACCATCATCTCGTGCAGCTTCGTCAAACGGTCAGGATCCCGGTCCTCGCTCAAGGTCATCATCGTCACTCCCTGAGCCGCCATCTCGAGGCTCTGCCTCCCGGCGGCCGCAAGCAGCGGTTCGCGCTGCCCAACAAGGTCCAGCTCGGAGAACCTCATCCGGCGCACCTCTCGATAGCCGAGCCGGCCCAGCGCCTCGACCTCGTGCTTGAAGTTCTGGCGAACTCTTGCCACCGCGGTGACCACTCCCTCCGACCGCAGCCAGTCCTCACCCGTGCCGACCAGACGCGCGAACTCGGGTTCCGACCAGGCGTCCGAACGGATTACCACTCGAATCGTGCCAAATCTTTGCGGGTCTTCTACCCACCGTTCGTGGCCGGCCCCGACAAAGGCCACCGCCGCTCCATCGCGCACAGCGACAAGGCGCGAGTGCACCTGGCTCAGCGATCCGCTGGTCCACCAGTAACGCATCATTTCCGGATCGCGCGGATCGTCGGGGTCTCGTGTTGCCTCGAGGTCCGCGACGATCGGGACGTCGTCGAGCGCCGCTTGCCGCAGGTCGAAGGCGAGCCGATCCGGTGCGGGCATGGACTGGGGAGAAGGTTAATCTCTGGGCGTTGATTGCTCGACGAGTCCGAACCTTCCCAGGGATGAGATCAGCCAAGGTCACCCATCGCGTGGCGATTTCGCCGGTGTGCTGGGGGATCAGCGACGTTCCCGGCTGGGGACACCAGCTCGACCCTGAACGCGTTCTCTCCGAGGCGGCGGCGATGGGAGAGGGCGCGATCACGGCGGGCCCGCCTGGATTTCTTCCCGACCGCAGCGACCAGGCCAAGCCGCTCCTCAAGCGTCATCGCCTCGGCTTGGTGGCCGGACAGGTCGGCGCGATCCTTCACCACCAGGACATCCGTGGCTCAGAGCTCGCCCATATCGACGGTCACGCCCAGTGGCTGTCCGCCCTCGGCGCGAAGACCCTCGTCCTCTCCGCAATCACTCATCGCTCCGGTGGTGTGGATCACGGGATCGTCCTCTCCAACACGGAGTGGGCGCACCTTCTTCACTCGATCGGGTCGGTCGAGCACGTGTGCTCGCGCCACAAGCTGCGCCTCGCCGTGCAGCCCAGGTTCGGGAGCACCATCCAGGGACCCGAAGACATCGAACGCCTGCTGGTCGGCTCCGACGCCGGGATCTGCCTGGACCTGGGACACCTCATGCTCGCCGGCGCCGACCCGCTGGAGGTCCTCGAGCTGGCCGTCGGGCGGATCCAGCACGTGCAGCTGAACGACCTCGACGGCCATCTTGCGGAGGAGGTGCGCGATCGCGGGCACGACTATGCGGACGCGGTCAGCCTCGGCCTGTTCAAGCCGCTGGGCGAGGGGAGCGCACGCGTGGACCGGGTCGTCGAAGCGCTGCGGAGCTCGAGCTATCGAGGTTGGTTCGCGCTCCGGCAGGAGACACGGCTCACCTCCCCGGACGACCGGCCCCTGGGCCGTGTCAGCCGCTCCCTGGAGTACCTGCTGCCGCTGCTGTCCTGAAGTCCGCAGCCGGTCAGATCCGCCGTCCTGCCGAGGCCCAGTAAGGCTCTCGGATCGTTCGCTTCAGCAGCTTGCCGGCCGCGTCGCGAGGGAGCTCGACCACGAAGTCGACGGATCGGGGCTTCTTGTAGCCCGCCAGGCGTTCGGCGCAGAACGTGATCAGCTGGTCCTCGGTCGCCGTCATCCCGGCTCTCAGCTGCACCACCGCCTTGACGGATTCGCCCCACTGCTGATCCGGAACACCGATCACGGCCGCGTCCATCACGGCCGGGTGCGCGTGGAGCACGGCCTCGACCTCTGCCGGATAGATGTTCACGCCGCCCGAGATGATCATGTCGATGCGGCGGTCGCAGATGTAATAGAAGCCTTCCGCGTCCCTGTAGGCGACGTCGCCGACGGAGAAGAAGCCGTCACGCAGGCTCATGCCGGTCGCGTCAGGGCGGTTGTAGTACTCGGCCAGCCAGCTGTTGCGGACCATGAACTCGCCTGGCTCGCCGTCGGGCACCTCCTCTCCGTCCGGCCCGAGCAGGCGGATCTCCTGGCCTGGCACGGCGGTGCCGCACGAGCCGGGCTTGCCCAGTTGGTCCTCAGGCCTCAGCACAGTGTTGATGCCTGTCTCGGTTGCGCCGTAGAACTCCCACAGCACCTTCCCGAACACAGCCTCCGCTCGCACCTTGAGCTCGAACGGGCAGGGGGCCGCGCCGAGGATCAAAGCTCGCAGCGAAGAAATGTCCCTTGGCCTGTCGCGCTGCGCATCGACGAGGCGCTGCAAGAGAGTCGGCGCCATGAACGTGGTCGACACGCGATGACGCTGGATGAGGTCGAGCGCTTGATCGGCATCAAACTTCGGCTGGACGACCACCGTCGCGCCCAGCAGCTGGTGAAGGGTGGAGAAGAACGCGACTGCGCTGTGGTACCCAGGTCCGCAGAGCAGGTGCACATCGGACTGGCCCAACTCGAAGATCGAGATCACCTGCAGGACATTTGCAATGTTCACGCCATTCGGACGCCACGCTCCCTTGGGGTGGCCGGTCGTTCCAGAGGTGTAGATCATCGAAGCGAGGAGCCCGTCCGCGACCGCATCCGCAGGAGGCGTGTCGGCCGCGCTGTCCATCAAATCGCGATAGGAGAGCCAGCCGTCGGGGGTGTGGTCGCCGACCGCGATGAAGCGGCGATCACCCGTCACGGAGGGCTGGGCTGCGGCCACCGCGTCGGCATGGTCCGGACCCGCGACGACCACCCTGGCCCCCGAGTCGTTGAGCAGGTAAGCGATCTCGGGCCCGCGTAAGCGGTAGTTCACCGGCACGACCACCGTGCCCGACCGCCGAACTCCGTTCGCGATCTCGAAGCCGGCGATCGAGTTGAACGCCATGATCGCGATCCGATCACCCGGCTCGCAGCCAAGGCCTTTGAAAACGTTGGCGGCCCGATTGGCCCTGCGATTCAGCGACGCAAAGTCGAGAGTGGTGTCCCCAAGGATCACCGCCGGTTTGGAGGGCTGGGATTCAGCATGGGTCGCGAGGAAATCGAAACCTGCCATCGAAGCAATCCTAGGACTGTGAATCCGCGCTAATGCGTAGGCGTCGCCTTTGGACTACCTGTCGGAGCCGGCGCGCTGCATAGCGCGCTGCTCGCGAGACCGATCGTCGAAGCCGTCGGCGGGATGCTCCCGGTGACCACGACTCGATAGCGGAAGCATCCGCCGACCAGCTCCCAACCCAATGAGGGCGCCCAGTGGTGGATGACAACGCCCGCGGCCAGCGGTGGGTACTGCGCCAGCACGGCCGGGGTCGCGTCCGCGATGGATGCGATCGCCGACGGCTTGGCCGAGTCGAACTGCCACAGGTAGACCTTGGTCTCGGGGCGCGCTGCCGGAGTGTCGGCGGCCGCCGGCAGCATCGTTGCGGTCAGCAGGGCGTCGACGATGGCCTGCGGCCCGGGGCTGGGCTTGAGCATCGCGGCGGTCCTGGTCGGGATGGGCGAAGACCAGTCGACGCCGATGACGTTGCCGCCGGTCAGGTACTTCTTCGCCGGGGCCGTCCCATCGGCGCCGGTCGCGGAGTAGAGCTCGACCTCGCCGTTCACCGCCAGCGCGATCGTCTTGGCGTCTGGGCTCCACGCAAGGTCGTCGACGTGAGGCAGGCTCGAGTTGATGCGGCGCGGCGTGCCGCCCGTGCTCGTGGGTGTGGGCGAGGGATGTGGCGTCAGTGTGGGGGTGGCGCTCGCGCTTGGAGTGACCAGCGGAATGCCCGAGTTGAAAGCCTCGATCACAGCGCCGTGGTCGGGAAGCGAGACGGCGACCTGCGTGCCGTCCGGCGAGATGGCGATGGGTCCGTCATCTGGACCGAGCTTCAACGGGAACGGGTTGAGAACGCCTGCATCTGCGTTGAGCCAGTACCACGCGCCGGTTCCGAACTCCCGAACAGCCACCAACCCCGATTGGCCGGGCGCCGCGCCTTCAGTGAAGAAGGCCGCCTGGGTGGGTGGCTTCGCCAGCACCTTGAGCGGCGCGAGCGGTTGGGTCAGATCGAGCGCGTCGACCTCGTAGCTCGCGCAGCAGCCGACCGTGAGTGCGACGTAATGCGAGTTCGCGGCGAGCCCGATGGGACCTTCGCTCTGCGAGTCCTGTGAGGCTGCCAGTGGATCGATGGCACCCGTGAACGGGTCGACGCGAAACAACCAGTCGTACGGCACCACACCTGACGTGGTGCGCCGCTCTGCGGGCCGATCGTCGTGGATCGTGAAGTACAGCACCGGATACGGAATGTCGGGCGCAGGTCCCCAGACCGGTCCGGCGACCCGGAAGGCTGCGCCGGCCGGCATCGGGGCGACGATGGTGGACTTACCGGTCGCCGGGTCGAGGACCCCCACGCCCTGGTCCGCCACGTAGGCGATCAGCCCCTGGGTGAGCGCGCCCGTGAGCGGGGACGGCGAGCTCACGGCAACGGTGCCGCCGCCGCCACATCCTGCAATCACGATCGCGAGCACGCATCCGATGAGCAGGTTTCGCAGGTGACGCTTGCGCACGTAAGGTGCCGATGTTATCGGTGCGCGCAAGGCGCGCGCAGGCTGCCGGCTCAGACACGTCCTATGGTGCACCTATGTCGTTACGCGCGGAGGGGCCGGTTCGTTACGTCTCTGAGATGAGGATCGTGCTGCTGGTGATCGCGGCGGCTGTGCTCATTTCCGGCTGCGGCAGCGCCGGCACCGCCTCAAGCCCGAGCCCCAGTCCGGGCACCGGTTCCAACCTGAATTTCGACGTGACTGTGACCGAAACCACGAAGGCGGCCTCGATGCGCGTGGGCCAGAAGCTCGAGGTCGTGCTGAAGGCCGGGAGCGGAATGAACAACTGGACGCAGCCGCGCTCGAGTGATGAGTCCATCCTGGCCCCGATCGTCAACCCGGCCGCGACCGCGGTGCGCGGCGCCACGCTGGCGGCGTTCCAGGCCAGGGCTCCAGGCCAGGTCGACGTGACGTCGTATGCAGGCCCGGTCTGTCCGTCGGGTCAGGCGTGCCCGATGTACGTGATCGTCTACTCGGTGAAAGTGACCGTCACCCCGTAGACGTCAGCCCGCCGCCGCGCGGAGTGCGGACGCGACCGTCTCCAGCTCCGCGCGGCCGGGTGGCCGGCTGTAGGAATCAGGGAAGGTCAATCCGAAACCATCGTTCGCGTAGCGAGGGATGACGTGGACGTGGAAGTGCGGCACGTCCTGGAACGCGGTCTCGCCGTCGGCCACGAAGAGGTTCACACCTGTAGCGCCAAGCGTGGTGCGCACGATCGACGACAGCCGGCGCGCCACCCGGAAGCTCCGCATGGCGACTGTCTCGTTGAGGTCGGACATAAGCACCGCGTGCTCGCGCGGGACTACGAGCATGTGGCCGTGGGTGATGGGCTGCACGTCCATGAACGCGACCACCGTGTCGTCCTGGTAAGTGAAGCTCGCAGGCTCGTTTCCACGCAGGATCTCGCAGAAGACGCAGTGCTCGCTCACTTCGGCAGCGCGAAGCTTAAAGGAGACTGAACGCTATTCGGCTTCGCTTGACGATGATTCGACAGGCGCGGGAGCAGGCGCGGCCGAGCCGTTGGTCGCCATCGGCCCGTCGACCTGCGCAGGTTCGACCAGGGGCTCGGAGCCGTTGGTCGCGGCAGCGGCGTCGCCGTTGACAGGTGCGTCACCCGGGCGCTGGCTGCGGCGTCGCCGCCGCGTCCGCCGGTCGCCCCGGTGGGGCCGGGACAGCCGCTGGACCTGGGAGCGGACGCCGACGCGCTGGCAGGCCGTGACCACCGCTCCGACGCCGGCCACGAGGCCTTCCTCCTTGCAGTGCTCGAAAAGCGGTCCGAAGAGCTCGGGTGCGCCACCGATCACGGTCTTGGAGTCGCCGACGATGACAAGCAATTTCTTCGCGCGGGAGATGGCGACGTTGACCCGGTTGGGGTCGTTCAGGAAGCCGATCGCGGCGCGGTCGTTCGACCGGACGAGCGAGAGGATGACGGCGTCCGACTCGCGGCCTTCGAACGCGTCGACCGACTCGATGTCTTCCGGCGGCACGATGCCTTTCAGCGCCGACGACAAACGGTTGACCTGGGACGCGTACATCGCGATCACGGCGAGCTTCGCCTTGCGGACGCGTCGCCGGATGATCGACGTGATGTCCTTGCACAGCGCCACCTCGAACTCATTCGCGACCGATCGCTGCGCGTCGCGGTACTCGTCCTGCGCTCCCGTGTCCACCCAGACCAGCTCGCGGTCGAAGGGCCACGGCAGCGGCATGCGGGGATGCGGCGCCTCGTGGACGAGCTTGCCTTCGTAGAAGAGGTCCGAGACGACGCGGCCAATCGGCTCGCGCATACGGTACTGGCGGGGCAGCATGATCTTCGAGCTGGTCGGGACCTTGTCCCAGATCCAGCCGTAGAAGCTGTCGTCCCGGACGAGCTCGTCGAGCGGCTGCTCGATCTTGAAGGTGGAGGCGGCCTCCTCCATCACCGGAGGCAGCTGCTTGAGGTCGCCGATCATGACCCAACGCTTCGCGAGCGGCATGAGAGCCAGCGCCTCGTTGGCGCGCACCTTGTTCGCCTCGTCGAGGATCAGCCAGTCGAAGACCTTGAAGCGTAGCCGCGAGTCGATCGCGAGCCTGTTGCACGTGCCGGCAACCAGGTTGTAAGGCTCGAGATCGTCGCTCTCGACGAGCGTCGGCCGAAGCCGCCGGGGCACCTTGCCCGGCTCGGCGATGCGCGCTTGCCGCACGTGCGAGAAGCCGAGCAGCCGCTCCTGTCCGGTGTCGACGGCGTCGTTGGAGTGCGACGACATGAGGATCGACGCGTTGGGATTGCGGCCGAGGATGCGCCGGATGGACTCCACGATGGCCGTCGTCTTTCCGGTTCCGGGCGGGCCCTGGATGAGGTACATCTGGCCCGGCCGCATGCCCATGACGCGGGCGACCGCCTCGGCCTGCTCTTCGTTCGGGTCGGGAAGGTGATGGGCCTTCTTGCCATCCAGCGGGACCCGCGGCGGGCTGCCGAGCCAGCCTGTGTCGGACAGCTCGGCCGCCATGGCGCCGGTGCGCGGGCTGCCGATCTGGAGCTGGCGGATGACCGAGCGCTGCGCCTCGAACATCTCGACGCTCGCGGTCGGCAGCACGATGCCCTCGTCCGGCAGCGGGTCGTAGCGGCGGAAGCTCACCCACAGGTTCGAACCCTGGATCCGGTCGAGCGACATGCCGCGGTACTCGGGGAAGCCGGCCGAGCGGACGGTCAGGGAGTCGATTCCGCGGTAGATGCGCCCCTCGGCGTCATCGACCAGGTGCAGGACGGCACGCACGTACTCGCCGCCGCGCATGTCCTCCCCGCACTCGGGGCAATGGATGCCGTTGGAGGTCGGGACCTCGGCCTCGCACTTGGGGCACTCCATCCACTGCTCGGTCGCCTCGTACCGGCGGACGGCCGCCTCGGCCAGCTTCTCCCGGTAGTCGCGAAGGTGCTCGATGAAGCGCATCGTGGAGTCGAGGATGGGCAGCGTCTTGGCCTGCTCCCGCAGCTGGATGGCCGTGAAGCCTTCGAGGTCCCCGTCCCACTCCTTGACCACGTGCAGCTCCTGGTAGCGAAGCCGCAGGCGGTTCTTCTCCATCTCGTAGTCGCCATCCAGGTCCTGCCAGTCGGTGATCTCGAGGGCCAGGCCCATCGGGGTCCGGCCGAGCTTGCCTGTCAGGAGTGTCGTGCTCACCTGCCCGGTGAACTCGAGTGGCTTCTCGGGTTTCACAACGGTGTAGATGCCGTCGATGATCCGCTGGTCCTCGAGCACCTGGCGCAACAGCTCGGCGCCTCCGGCGGCTTCGAGGGCGAGCACCTTGGCGGCGGCCGGGGTGCCCGGACGCACGCGGATGCCGAGCCTGCCTGTCTGGATTTCCTCGCCCGGAATGTCTGGATTCCAGAGCGGGAGGACGTCCCCGGGATTGGGCGTGCTCACATCAGGAAGACCTGAGGTTCGATACGCGGGAAGCGTGAATTGGGATCAAGTGAGTTCAAAAAGGGGTCCCCAGGCGGGACCTAGCACCCCAATGGGCAAGGACTACGTTATCACAGGCTGCTCAAGCGCAGAGGTGGGGCCATGAAACCCCCTCTGGACCTCCCCCCCGACAGGGGGAGGGCATTTGTGCAAGATTGCTTGGCCGATGTGGAAGAACCGCCTCAAACCATATGACCTCCTGAGCAAGGAGGAGGAGCAGGCGATCCACGAGCAGGCGATGTCGATCCTCGAAGAGATCGGCGTCGACTTCCTGCACGAACGAGCCCGCGACATCTTCGGCAAGGCTGGGATGAAGGTGGAGGACAACCGGGTCCGCTTCGACCGGGCGTTCATCCTGGAGCAGGTCGCCAAGGCGCCGGAGACCTTTCCGCTCCAGGCCCGCAACCCTGCGCGATCCGTCGTGCTGGGTGGGGACAACGTCGTCACCGCCCCGGTCTACGGCCCGCCGTTCATCACCGACCTGGAGCGCGGGCGCCGCGGCGCCACGATCGAGGACTTCAACAACTTCGACAAGATGGCCCAGGCCATCGACCAGATCCACTGCGCGGGCGGCACCACGGTCGAGCCGGAGGACCTCCCGCTCGGAACGCGCCACCTCGACATGGTCTATTCGCACATGCGCTGGACCGACAAGCCCTTCATGGGCAGCGTGATCTCGTCCGAAAGCGCGCGCGACACCATCGAGATGGCGTCGATCCTGTTCGGCGGGCGCGAGAAGATCGAGAAGACCCCAGCGATCATCAGCCTCATCAACGTGAACAGCCCGCTGCGCTACGACGACCGCATGCTGGGCGCCCTGCTCGAGTATTCGGACGCCGGTCAGCCTGTGATCGTCACCCCGTTCTTGATGGCGGGCGCGATGTCGCCGATGGCCCTGGCGGCTTCGGTTGCCCAGCAGACCGCGGAGGCGCTGGCCGGAATTGCGCTGGTTCAGCTCATCCGCCCCGGCACGCCGAGCGTCTATGGCTCGTTTCTCACCAACACGGACATGCAGTCCGGCAGCCCCGCGTTCGGCACCCCGGAATCGGCGATGGGAATTCTCGCGAGCGCGCAGATGGCGCGCCACTACAAGCTGCCATTCCGCGGTGGCGGCGCGATGACCTCGTCCAAGGCGCCGGACGCCCAGGCCGCCTACGAATCGATGATGTGCATGTGGCCGACCATCCTCGGGCGCGTCAACTTCGTGCTGCACGCCGCCGGTTGGCTCGAGAGCGCGCTGCTCGCGTCGTACGAGAAATTCATCATCGACGTCGAGGCGCTGCGGATGTTCGAGTGGATCCTCACGCGTGGAATGCCCGTCGATGAGGAGAACATGGCGATGGATGCTTTGCGCGAGGTCGGGCCGGGAGGGCATTTCCTCGGCGCCGAGCACACGCTGCGCAACTACCGCACCGGCTTCTACCGCCCGTGGATCTCCTCGACGGAGAACTTCGATCGCTGGAACCGTTTCGGCGCGCGCACCGCGGACGTGGTGGCCGCGGAGAAGTGGAAGCAGGTGCTCGCGGAGTATCCCGACCCGGGCATCGATCCAGGCGTCGACGAAGAGCTGAAGGAGTTCATCGAGAAGCGCAGGCGGGAGATCGGCGCTGACTGATTCTTCGGATCAAGAAAACCTCGCCCGCCTGAACTACCTGCTGGAGAAGATCGGTTCCAAAGAGCCCGCCCCCGCCAGCGGATCGGCGTGCGCCGCCGTGGTTGCGGCCGCCGCCGCGTTGGTCGAGAAGTCGGCCCGGCTCTCTAAAAAGCAATGGGATGGTGCAGCGGGAGCGCTCGAGCGCGCGCAGGCGCTGCGCATCGAGAGCTTCGGGCTCATCGAGGAGGACACGCAGGCCTATCTGGCCTTTGTCGACGCGGTGCGTTCACAACAGGACATCGCGGCGGCTCACGCACGCACGGTCGACGTGCCGCTGCGGATGATTCAGGCCGCGGCCGAGGTTGCCGAGCTGGCGGTCCAGCTTGCCCAGCACGGCAACCCCAACTTGCGAGCGGACGCTGTCGTGGGGGCGACCCTGGCGGCCGCGGCCGCGGAATCCGGCCTGCTGCTCATCGAAGTCAATCTCGGCGACGCGGCCGGCGATGCGCGATTTGCGGTGGCCACAAAGCTGACGCGGAAGGCGGCCGGGCTGGTGCTGTCGCTCAGGCCTCGGGATTCATGAGCCGCGAGCGCGGATGCGCGGACGTCAGCTCTTCGATCACGGCGCTCAACACCTCGTCCGCCGAGCCGGCGCGCTCCTCGACGGGTCCCCTGCGCCAGCCCTCGAGGTAGGCGTCCATCTCGGTCGAGCCGTCCTTCATCGCGTAGGCGTCGATCGCGGCCTGGAAGTAGTCGGGCAGCATGCGTTTGACTTTGGCCTCGCCTTCCCACGCCATGACCTGCGAAGGAATGTGCTTCCAGTAGAGGACCTGGTACTGGGCCATCACGCTTCAACGAGCTCGGCCAATCGATCCTCGAGCTCGCCCAGGCCGACATCGACGATCTCGAGTGGGAGGCCGAGGTACTCCGCAATCTTGTCCGCCTTCTCGGCGAGTCGGGGATTTGGCACCTGCCTGAGGTACATCAACGCTTCGTAGTTGCCGAACACCATCGTCTTCAGCTCCGGGTCTCGGTCCAGGCCGAGTCCGCGAACGACGGCTCGGTCGAAGTTGCGCACGAGCCAATCGGTCAAGAAAAAAGTGCCCGGCTTCTCGTCGGAAACACGCCGAAACCTCTCCTCGCCCGCGAACATCTCGTAGCAGTGGGGACCGCGCAGTCGCGACGCGCCCACCTCCTCGAGCAGCGGTTCCAGCTTTCCACTGGTCCCGCAGTCGCCGTACACGACGACCAGCTTTTCGTAACGCGGGCGAAGGTCGTGGAGCTTCACGCGCAGCTCGTCGACGATGCGCGATGGATAGAGGTGGAGCAGCGCTGAGATCCCATAGATGTCGACGTCCCAGCCGCGGCGGTCGACGATCTCCTTGACCTCGCTGCCAAGAGCCCCGCACATGACGAGCGCAGTTCGGCTCATCCAACCAACTCCAGATGCGGAAAGCCCAGCACCGACACGAATGCATCGTTGAAGTCCGTCCGTCCTGAAAGCTCGACGTACTCGATGCGTGACGGCAGCTCGAATGCGACCTGGCGCTCGCGATAGGAAAGGAGCGCGATCTTCGCCCCCTCTCCTGCCGAGTTGCCGACCGCGATGATCCGGTCGACGTCGACTGGCGGCACCAGGCCGATGATCTTGGCACTCTCCGGATTCAGATACGAGCCGAACGAACCCCCCAACAAGACCTCGTCGAGGTCCTTGGTCTCGATGCCGAGGATGTCCATCAGCACCTTGATCCCGGTCGCGATCGATCCCTTCGCGAACTGCAGCTCGCGGATGTCCTTCTGCGTCAGATAGACGCCGTCGGCGAGCAGGAAGGCGCGCACGCCGTCCACGTCGATCAGCCTGTCGCGCAAGGGGTGCCCAGGGACGTCTTCGGCGGTCTTCATGCGGCCAGAGTGGTCGAGTAGGCCGGCGATCAGAAGCTGAGCCACCGCGTCGACCAGGCCCGACCCGCAGATGCCCTCTGGCCGCACGTCGCCGCCGATGACCTGGAGCTCGACGGATTCGCCCAGCTGCACGCCCTCGATCGCACCGTCGGTGGCCCGCATTCCGCACCGGATCTGGCTTCCTTCGAACGCCGGCCCGGCCGGCGCCGCCGTCGCGAGCGCGCGCTGGCCGTTGCCGAGCACGATCTCGCCGTTCGTGCCGACGTCGACGAAGACACGCATCTTGTCCTCGCGGACGATTCCGGTCGCCAGCACCCCCGCGACGATGTCAGCGCCCACGTAGGCGCCAAGCGCTGGCAGCGTCTGGATGTAGCCGCGCGGGTGGATGTCGAGGCCGACCTCGCTTGCGACGACGCTCAGCGGTTCCATGAAGGCGGGCGTGAAAGGCATCACGGCGAGCGGCGTCGGGTCGATGCCGAAGAGCAGATGCAGCATGGTCGCGTTGCCGACGGCGACCGCCTCATACGTCCGCTCGGGCGAGACTCCCGTCTCCGCGTAGAGCGCCGCCAGAATGCCGTTCATGGTCGAGACGACTGCCGCCTGCAGCTCGCGAATGGAATCGGGACCGTTCATCCCATGGCTGATGCGCGAGATGACGTCGGCGCCGAACGGCGCCTGCCCGTTCAGCGTCGACAGCACTGACGCCGCCATCCCGGTGCGGAGGTTCATCAGGGTCCCGACGAGCGTGGTGGTTCCAACGTCGAAGGCGACGCCGTAGCAGTCGCCGGTCGTGTCGCCCGCCTCGATCGCCACGAGGTTCTCGCCCGCCAGCACCGCCGTGATGTGAAAGCCGGCCTCGCGCAGCACATGAGGCAGCGTGCGCAGCACCGGGACGCCGGCGACCATGTCGTGGCCTTCCTCCGTCAACGCCTCTTTCAGCCGGAGGACGTCGCTGCGCTGGTCCTCGAGCGACGGTTCGGCCAGCTCGAGGTAGATCTTGCGCACGTTGGGGTCGAGGATGACCAGCCGGCCGAGCCCCATCGTCGCCGCCTTGGGCACGCGCAGCAGCTGCGGCACCTCGCAGATCATGTCCTCGTAGATGCGCGCCTGGCACGACAGCCGCCAGCCGTCGGCTATCTCGGCGGTACGGAGCTGCCGGTGATCCGCCGTTTCGGGATCAGGGAGCCCCTGCACGACGCGGACCTTGCACTTGCCACAGGTGCCCCGCCCGCCACAGGTCGAATCGATGGGCAGCCCGATCCAGTGCGCGGCGCTGAACAAGGTGGTGCCTGGCGGTACACGCGTGGTCCGCTCGAATGGCAGGTATTTGACTTCGAGCTTGCGCTGGATCATTCCTAACTTTCTGATGCGCCCTGCGCGCGCCCGGCGACTTTGGCGGCCGCCACGTCCGCGCGATAGCTGGCGATCCACCGCATCGCGTACTCGTCGTGGCCGAGTAAAAGGTCACCGGCCAGCACCGCTCGCCGCACCTCCGGCACCAGGGGGTTGGTGATCGCGCAGGTCAGCCCGGCGTTCATCGCAAGCGGCAGGAAGGCGGCGTTGACCGTCGCGCGGTCGGGCAGCCCGAACGAAACGTTCGAAGCACCGCATGTCATGTTGTTGCCCAGCGTGTCGCGGATCAGGCGCATCGTCTCGAGCGTGATCACCCCGCACGTCGGATCGGCCGCCACCGTCATAGCGATCGGGTCGATGATCACGTCCTCTTGCGGGATGCCGTAGTCCCCCGCGCGCTCGATGATCCGCCGGGCAAGTGCGAGTCGCTCCTCGGGAATCATCGAGATGCCCGTCTCGTCGTTGGCCATGCCGATCACCGCGGCGCCGTGCTTCTTGACCAGCGGGAAGATGCGCTCCATGCGCTCTTCTTCGGCGGTCACGGAGTTGACCAGGGCTTTGCCCTGATACGCGGACAGCCCCGCCTCGAGCGCTTCGATGATCGATGAGTCGATGCAGATCGGCAGGTCGCAGACCTCGCTCACCGCCCGGATGGCGGCCACGAGGAGTGCAGCCTCGTCCAGGGCGGGAATGCCGGCGTTGACGTCCAGCATGTGGGCGCCCGCCGCGGCCTGGGCCATTGCGTCGGCGCGGACGCGGTCCATCTTGCCTTCCTTCATCTCGGCGGCGAGGACCTTGCGGCCGGTGGGGTTGATGCGCTCGCCGATGATCACGAAGGGGCGGTCGCCCGAGACCACGACCTCGCGACCTCGCGAGCTGAGCCGAGTTTCCACGCCTACCCTTTCTTCAGCGTCTCGTCGATCAGCTTGACCGCCTGCTCCAATGCCTGCGCCCCGTGCGAGCTCTGGCTGCGATCGCCCACCAGCTCTTTGGCCATGCGTGTGGCCATCGAAGCGTCGGGCGCGTAGCTGTCGGCGCCGACGTGCTTCGCATACTCCTGCGTCACCGGTGCTCCGCCGACCGCGATATGCACCTTGTCGCGCAGCCCCGCCTTGGTGAGGGCGTCGATGTTGACCTTGAACATGGGCATCGTGGTGGTCAGAAACGCGGAGAAGCCCACCACGTCCGGCTTGTGCTCTTCGACCGCGGCCACGAACTTCTCAGGCGGGGTGTTCACCCCCAGGTCGAAGACCTCGAAGCCCGCGCCCTCGAGCATGATCACGCAGAGGTTCTTGCCGATGTCGTGGATGTCGCCCTTGACGGTGCCGATGACGTAGCGGCCGACCGGCTGGGCGCCCGTCTCGGCGATCAGAGGCCGGAGGATCACGAGCGCTCCCTGCATGGCGCGGGCGGCGATCAGCATCTCCGGGACGAAGAAGTCACCCTTCTCGAAGCGCCTGCCGACCTCTTCGAGGGACGGGATCAGGGCCTTGAAGAGGATGTCCATCGGGTCCATGCCGAGCTTCAGGCCTTCTTCGGTAAGCGCCTTGACCTCGGGCGCGTGCCCGTTGAGCGTGTGTTCGAACAGCTCGGCCCGGATCTCTTCTTCTCGGCTCACTTCTTGGTTCGACCCTCTCCCTGCCCTCTCCCCTGCGGGGAGAAGGAGTGTTGCGCATGACTCAACAGATGCTCAGAGTCCAACAGTTTACCGAGCCCGGAGCAGGGTGGCAAGCGTAATGTTGCGCTGTGAGCAACGATGGCGCCCGGGACGCGGGGGTCCGATCCGTGGAGCGAGCCATCACCATCCTGGACGTCCTCGCGACCAGCGGCTGGCGCACCGGCGCCGAGATCGCCAGGGACCTTCACGTGCACCGGTCGACGGCCCTGCGACTCCTGGGGACCCTGGAGCGCCACGCTCTCGTCGAGCGCGACCCGAGGAGCGCGAAGTACCGCCTCGGTCAGCGCCTTCCACAGCTCGCCAGCGTCGTGACTGGAGAGTCGGACCTTCGCACGCTGGCGCGTCCGGTGTGCGAGGGCCTCGCCGGCGCCCTTGGTGAGACGGTCACCCTGGACGTGCTGGTAGGGGACGAGATCGTGCCGATCGAACAGGCGACGGGTTCGACCTCGGTGGTGAGCGTGAACTGGCTGGGCCGGCGCACGCCCGTGCACTGCACCGCCAGCGGCAAGGTGATCCTGGCGTTCGGGCCCGCCGCGATCCGCGAGCGGCTGCTGAGCCGTCCGCTGGAAAGGTCGACCGCGCACACGATCACCTCAGGTGCGGACCTCCAGGGGCAGCTGCGCGACGCTCTCAACGATGGGTTCGCTCGCACCCACGAGGAGCTCGAGATCGGGCTGGACGCCATCGCCGCACCGGTCTTTGCGGCCCGCGGCGAGGTGGTGGCGGCGCTTGACGTGTCCGGGCCCTCCCACCGCCTGCGCGCCGAGGGCCGCCCGGAGCTGGTGCGGCTCACGCTGGACGCGGCCGCAGACCTCTCGCGCCGGCTCGGATTCCGCGGTAGCAGAGGCGCATTAACGGCCGGCTAACGTAAATCAACGGCCGCAGCACTCTCCATCCTTGCAACGCAGGCGGGTCCGGAGCAATATTTCCTGTGCATATCGGTCGCCTGCTGGTGGATGACCGTGGGTCACGTCTCAAAAGGGGAAGGAAGCATGAAGTGGAGTAGTCCTGTACGCCAACTCGGCCTGGCCGTGGTGGCGTTCCTATTGGTGGCTGCCTGTGGCAGCTCGCCCGGCGCAACCGCCAGCTGCAACGCAAAGACCGCGACCTCCGCCACCGACTGCGGCGGCATGTCCGGTCTCGAGACCGCGGCCAAGGCCGAGGGCACGCTCAACGTGATCGCGCTGCCGCCCGATTGGGCGAACTACGGCGCGGTCATCGCCGGCTTCACCGCCAAGTACGGGATCCCAGTCAACTCGATCAACCCCAACGGCAGCAGCCAGGATGAGGTCAACGCCTTCGACGGCACCAGTAACGCTCCGGACGTCGTAGACGTAGGCCAGGCGGTCGCGCTCGCGAACACCGCGAAGTTCGCGCCGTACAAGGTGGCGACCTGGAACGACATCCCCGCTGGCGCCAAGGAAGCGACCGGCCTCTGGTTCAACGACTACGGCGGCTACATGGGCATCGGCTACGACTCGACCAAGGTGCCTGGTGGCGTCATCAACGCGGTCTCGGACCTCCTGGGATCGGGTTTCAAGAGCAAGGTCGCCCTTTCCGGCGATCCCACGAAGTCAAACCAGGGCCTCAACGGCGTGATCATGGCCGGCGTCGCCAATGGCGGCTCGCTCGACGACGTCAGCAAGGGCGTCGCCTTCTTCAAGCAGTTGAAGCAAGCCGGCAACTATGTGCCGGTGGTCGGCACTGCCGCCACCGTCAAAGCCGGGCAGACCCCGGTGCTCTTCGAGTGGGACTACCTGTCCACCTCGCACGGCAAGGACGTGTCGAGCTGGAAGATCTTCGTTCCGTCGAACGCGATCATCGGCGGGTACTACAGCCAGGCCATCAACAAGGCGGCGCCGCACCCGGCCGCTGCGCGGCTCTGGGAGGAATACCTCTACTCGGACGCCGGCCAGAACCTGTGGCTCAAGGGCGGCGCGAGGCCGGTCCGAATGGCCGCAATGGTCACGGCCGGAACGATTGACACCGCGGCCGCGGCTGCGCTCCCGGCCGTGAATGGAACCCCGCAGGTCCCGACGGGCGACCAGACGAGCAAGGCGAGTGCCTACGTCGTCGCCAACTGGTCGGCGGCCGTTTCTTGACCGCTGCCGGAAGTCCGGCTCTTGACACCGCCGCTCGCCCCACCGGGGGCGGGCGGCGGCTCTCGCTTTCGTGGCTCGGCGTGGTGCCTTTCTTCGCCTACGTCGGCGTGTTCCTGCTTCTGCCGACCGCGATCATCGTGATCGGTTCGCTCACCGCCTCGGGCGGTGGTGTGTCGCTTGCCAACTTCGCCGGGATCAACAAGCCGTACATGGTGAAAGCGTTCACCCTCAGCCTGTCCGTGTCCGGGGTGAGCGCGATGGCCGGTGCTTTTTTCGGCGCGGTCCTCGCGTATGCCGTGGTCACTGGCAATCCCAATGGGCTGCTGCGCCGCTCCATCATGTCGGCGTCCGGGGTGCTGGCCCAGTTCGGAGGCGTCGCGCTGGCCTTCGCCTTCATCGCCACCATCAGCACGGTCGGTTTCGTGACAGTCTTCCTCAAGGACCACGGGATCGACATTTACCCCAACGGGGTGTGGCTTTACGACGCTCCCGGCATAACGCTGATCTACGTGTACTTCCAGATTCCCCTGATGGTGCTCGTCTTCCTACCCGCATTGGACGGCATCCGGCCGCAGTGGCGTGAAGCGACCGAGAGCCTCGGCGGCAGCACCTGGCACTACTGGCGCTACGTTGCGGGCCCTTTGCTCGCACCTGCGTTCCTTGGGTGCACGCTTCTCTTGTTCGCGAACGCGTTTTCCGCTTACGCGACAATCTCAGCCCTGCTGACGAATGGCGGCACTTATGTTCCTCTGCAGGTCCAGGCCTTGCTGACCAGCGAAACGGAGCAGTCGCAGCCCGGCCTGGCCCAGGCGCTGGCCCTCGCCATGATCCTCATCGTCGTCATCGTGATGACGCTGTACGCGTTGCTTCAGCGGCGCACAACGCGATGGCTGCGCTAGCGTGAACCGTTCCCGACGGCGCAAGCTGCGGATCTTTCGCTCAGTCGTTCTGCTGCTGATGGGCGCGTTCTTCCTCGTGCCGATAGGCGCGATGCTGGAGTTCTCGACGCGTGGCAACAGCGTCACCTCCGCGCGCACGCTCGATGCCTGGGTTCAAATCGCCCAGACACCAGGCCTGGTGAAGGGGATCGTGGTCTCGCTCCAACTGGCGGTGATCACGTCGATCGGGATGCTTGCGTTGTTGCTGCCGACGATGGTGTGGGTGCGCCTGCGCCTCCCTCAGATCAGCCGCATCGTCGAGTTCATCTGCCTCCTGCCGCTGACCGTCCCGGCGATCGCGCTGGTGGTCGGCCTCAAACCCCTCTACATCTGGATCAACATCAACGTGACCCCCTCTGTCCTCGCCCTCGCGTTCGCCTATCTCATTCTTGTATTGCCGTACAGCTACCGCTCGCTCGACGCCGGGCTCGCGGCCATCGACCTCAAGACGCTGTCAGAGGCGGCGCGGAGCCTGGGCGCAGGATGGTTCACGGTCATGTGGCGCATCGTCATCCCCAACATGCCGAGCGCAATCCTCAATGCATCCCTGCTCTCGGTCGCCCTGGTCCTGGGCGAGTACACGGTCGCCAACCTGCTCAACTTCCAGAACCTGCAGGTGGAAGTCGCGTACGTCGGCCTCGTCAACGCCGGCACGTCGATCGCCGTCGCGGTGGGCGCCCTTCTGCTCGCCTTCATCCTCCTGATGGTGCTTACGCTCGTCGGCGGCCGCCTCCAGCAGCAGAACTACGTCCCCGGACAGAGGGCCTGACGTGGGCTCCCAAACCGCTAGAGGGCACGCCGGCGTCGAGGTGAGGATGGAGGCGCTGAGCCGCCGCTACGGTCCTGTGGTCGCTCTTAACGAGCTGACCCTGACGATGGCCCCAGGCGAGCTCGTCGCCCTTCTCGGGCCGTCGGGATGTGGCAAGACCACGGCCCTGCGCTTGGTCGCTGGGCTCGAAGAGGCCAACTCCGGCCGCGTCGTGTTCGGCGGCAAGGACGTGACCGGCCTGCCGGCCAGCAAGCGAGACGTCGGGATGGTCTTCCAGGCCTACTCGTTGTTCCCGCACATGACTGCTTTGCAGAACGTGGCCTTCGGCCTCACGCTCCGGCGCAAGACCGCCGACGAACGTCGCCGGCGGGCGGGGGAGATGCTCGAGCTGGTCGGCCTGTCCGGGTTTGCTGACCGTTATGCCAGCCAGCTCTCCGGCGGCCAGCAGCAGCGCGTCGCCCTGGCCCGCGCGCTCGCCATTGAGCCCACGGTGCTCCTGCTGGACGAGCCACTGTCGGCGCTCGACGCCAAGGTGCGCTCCCGTCTGCGCGACGAGATTCGCCGCGTTCAGCTCGACGTCGGGATCACGACGCTGTTCGTCACGCACGACCAGGAGGAGGCCCTCGCGATCGCAGATCGCGTGGGCGTGATGCAATCGGGTCACCTCGAGCAGCTGGGCCCGCCGATGGAAATCTATGCGCGGCCCGCAACGCCATTCGTGGCCGAGTTTGTCGGCCTGACCAACCGCCTTCCAGGCGAGGTCAAGTTCGGGATGGTCGAGGTCAGAGGAACCCAGCTGCCGCTCGTCCAACCAAACGTGCCGACTGGTCCCGCCATCGCACTGGTGCGCCCCGAGGCGGTGTCGCTGGCGACCGACGGCGCGATGTCCGATGGGCCGCTTGTCGGTACCGTCATCGCCGTCGCCTTCCTGGGCGCCACGAGCCGGGTAACCGTGGACCTCGGAGACGTCACGGTGATCGCCCAGATGCCCACGTCGACCGCCGCGAGCACCCCCGCCGGCACGCGCGTGCGGCTTGATTTGCGCGACGACCCGGTCCTCATCGCGAGGGAAGAGAAAGACTCGGTCGACGCGTGAGTCCGCCTGTCGCGGGCCTCACCACCCATCGCACGCTGGGGCCTGGTTCGGTGCTTCGTGAGGGCTCACGCGGGGCGTACCGGGTGGTCGCGGAGCTCGAGGGCGAGCCGCACGTGGTGCGGCGAGAGCTCGTCGGTGATTCCAACCTGGGTTCAGCTGCGCCAACGCGACCGATCATCACCCTGGCGCACATCACCGATCTTCACGTCACCGACGTGCAGTCGCCCGCTCGCTTCGAGTTCGTCAACCTCGAGTGGGAGGACCCGCGCTTTCGAGAGCTCCTGACCATGCAGCGGCCCCAGGAGGCGCTCAACATCCACGCGATCGACGCGATGGTGCGGGCGCTCAACGCGATCGAGGGAGGGCCGCTCACCGGCAGCCCGATCGCCCTGGTGGCGATGACCGGCGACTCCGTCGACAACACGCAGCGGAATGAGCTCGACAATTTTCTGGCCCTCCTCGACGGCGGCACCGTCCAGCCCGATTCGGGTGGGCCGGGATACGAAGGAGTGCAGGCCGCCGGATGGCCGGGCGAGATCTGCTGGAAACCCGATGGCCCAGAGGACGGCGACGTGTTCCAGCGAGATCTTGGATTCCCCCAGGCACGCGGCCTATTGGAGCGGGCGATGCAGCCGCTGGAGTCCACCGGTTTGAAACATCGCTGGCTCGGGTGCTATGGGAACCACGAAGAGGTCTGCCAGGGGGTGGGCGTCGTCACCCCGGGCCTGGCCCGCGCGATGGCAGGCTCGCACAAGCCGATCGCGCTGCCCGATGGGCTCGATCGCGAAACCGCGCTCGAGACATTCGTGAAGCGCCCGGAGTACTTCATGACCGGGCCGTTCCTCGAGGTCACACCAGACGCAATGCGGCGGCCCATCACACGCATGGAGTTCGTCGAGGCGCACCACGAGTCCGGACGGCACGGCTTCACAGACAAGAACCGCGGGGAGGGGACCGCCTACTACGTTCACGATACGCGCGCGATTCGATTCATCACGCTCGACACGGTCTGCGAGGCGGGAGGCGCCGACGGGACCATCGACCCGCCTCAGCTCTACTGGCTCGAACGCAGGCTCGAGGAGGCGCATTCGTCTTTCATGGCTCGCGACGGGTCAACCGCGCGGACTCAGTATTCCGACCGCTTCGTCGTGGTGCTCTCTCATCACGGTTTCGACACCCTGGCCAACCCAAGGGCTGAGCAGAGAAACGACGAGGTGCTCGAGCTCCTGCTCCGCTTCCGGAACGTGGTGCTGTGGCTCAACGGGCACATTCACGCGAACCGGATCACGCCACGCGTCTCGTCGCATGGTGGACATGGCTTCTGGGAGGTGACGACCAGCTCGCTGGTGGATTGGCCTTGCCAGGCCCGGCTGGTCGAGCTGTTCGAGACCGGTGACGGGCTGCTCGGGATCGGCTGCACGATGGTCGACCACGCCGGGACGGTTAGCGGCAGCCAGGACGCAAAGCCCGACCTGGCCGGGTTGCACCGCGAGCTCGCCGGCAACGCTCCATTCAACGGCTACGACTCGTGGCGCCCGGGAAAACCGGAGGACCGCAACGCCATCCTCCTTCTTCCCCGGCCGTTCTGAGCCCCGCCCGTTCCCCGTGGAGTAATGTTGCGTAGAACGCTACAGATGCGTACGGTGCTACACGGAAGAGAGAGTGGTGATCGGGCGGCTCTTGCCGGATTCCTTCGGGCTCCGCGCTACGAGGTGCTGCCGACAGAGGACGTCGAGGGGCTCGTGGCCGCGCATGTCCCGCCCGAGGTCACGATCACAATCACGGCGTCGCCGCGCCGCGGGATGGATGCGACGATCACTCTCGCCGAGCGCTTGTCGCGCCAGGGCTACACCGTTGTCCCGCACCTCTCCGCAAGGCTGATCCGGGACGCCTCTCAACTTCACGAGATCCTCGGCGCGATCAAGGAGATGGGCGTGCGCGACGTCTTCGTGATCGCCGGTGATGCCCGCGAGCCGGCGGGAACCTTTCCCGATTCGGTGTCGCTGCTCGAGGCGATGATGACCTCCGGTCACGCTCTCGACGACATCGGCGTCTCCGGCTATCCCGAGAGTCACAGCTTCATCGACGACGACATGACGATCCAGGCGATGTGGGACAAGCGGCGGATCGCGACCTACATCGTCAGCAACCTCTGCTTCGATCCGCGCGTCGTCAAGAAGTGGGTCGGACGCGTGCGCCGGCGCAGGGTCCAGCTGCCCATCCACGTCGGGATGGCAGGGGTGGCGGACCCGGCCAAGCTGCTGCGCATTTCGACGCGGATCGGCATCGTCGACTCAGCGCGCTTCCTGCGCGGACACTCCAGCTGGTTCCTGCGCATGCTGCAGCCGGGTGGCTACGACCCGCAGCGCTTCGTCAACGCGCTGTTCCCCGAGCTCGCTTCACCCGACCGCGGAGTCGCAGGGCTGCACGTGTTCACGTTCAACGAGATCGAGCCGACCGAGAGGTGGCGCCAGGCAATGCTGGCGCGCACGGCTTAGCGGCACAACAAGTTAGTAGGAGGAAGCATGGCCGTCACATTCCCCTCGGATCTCGATATCGCGCGCAAGGCGCGCTTGCTGCCGATGCCGGAAATCGCGGCGCGCATGGGAATCGGTCCTCACCTGCTCGAGCCGTATGGGCACGAGGTCGCCAAGATCAAGCTGGACGCGATCGCCGAGCTGGCTGACCGGCCGAAGGCGAAGTACGTCGTGGTCTCTGCCATCACGCCGACGCCGCTCGGTGAGGGAAAGACCACGACCACGGTCGGGTTGGGTGACGCGCTCGGTCACATCGGCAAGCGCGCGACCGTGGCGATCCGTCAGCCGTCGATGGGACCGACCTTCGGCATCAAAGGAGGGGCCGCGGGCGGCGGATACAGCCAGGTGGTGCCCATGGAACGGCTGAACCTGCACCTGACCGGGGATTTCCATGCGGTCACGTCGGCTCACAACCTGCTGGCAGCGATGATCGACAACTACATCCACCACAGCCTGCGCGACTTTCCGATCGACCTTCACAGCATCACGTGGCGGCGAGTGCTGGACGTGAGCGACCGCGTGCTGCGAAGCGTCGTCGTTGGCCTCGGCGCACCGGAAGACGGCGTGACGCGCCAGACGGGGTTCGACATCACCGCCGCGTCCGAGGTCATGGCGGTGCTGGCCCTCTCGACCTCCCTCCAGGACATGCGGCAGCGTCTCGGCCGCATGGTGATCGGCCTCGCACGAGATGGAAAGCCGATCACGGCGGACTTCCTCCACGCGGGCGGCGCGATGACCGTGATCATGCTCGACGCCATCAAGCCCAACCTGCTGCAGACGATCGAGAACACGCCCGTTCTCGTCCACGCCGGCCCTTTCGGGAACATCGCGAACGGCGCCTCTTCCGTTCTAGCCGATCTCATCGGCATTCACGCCGGCGATTTCCTGGTCACGGAGGCGGGCTTCGGCGCGGACATGGGCGCGGAGCGATTCTTCAACATCAAGTGCCGCACCTCCGGCCTGGCTCCGGACGCGGCGGTGATCGTGGCCACCGTGCGCGCGCTGAAGGTTCACTCGGGCAAGTACAGGGTCGTCGCGGGAAGGCCATTGCCACCCGAGCTGCTGATGGAGAACCCGGACGACGTCCTCGCCGGCGCCGCCAACCTCCGCAAGCAGGTCGAGAACATCCAGATCCACGGTGTGACCCCGGTGGTAGCGATCAACGCCTTTCCCGGCGATCACCCATCGGAGCACCGCGCGATCCGCGAGCTGGCCGAGCACCTTGGAGTGAGGTCGGCCGTCTGCAACAACTTCGCCCAGGGCGGGAAGGGCGCGACGGAGCTGGCCCAGATGGTGGTCGAGGCGGCCGACGAGCCGAGCACCTTCAAATTCCTGTATCCGGACGCGGCCACCCTCCGAGAGAAGATCGAAGCCGTCGCGATGCGCGTTTACGGCGCCCGGGCGGTCGAGTACGACGCGGTCGCCGCGAGGCAGCTGGATTCATTCGAGGCGAACGGGTTCGGCCGGCTGCCCGTGTGCATCGCCAAGACCCACCTGTCGATCTCCTCAGATCCGAAGCTCAAGGGAGCGCCGACCGGCTGGGTCCTGCCCGTGCGCGAGGTGCGGGCCTCCGTCGGTGCGGGCTTCATCTACCCGATCTGCGGAGAGATGAGAACGATGCCCGGGTTGCCCACGACTCCAATCGCCGCAAGCATCGACATCGACGAGAACGGACAGATCGTCGGCCTGAGCTGACGAAAGCAGCGGCCGGGAAGGCGTCCTGGGCAGACCTAGGCTGCGATGTCGACGACGAGGCGGCTGGGCGAGGCGAGCGTGGAAACCCTGAGGCACGGGGTGCCCTCGAGGCCGAGCGCCCACTGCTGGTAGCCCTCGAAGTTCTCCACCTGCAGCACCTGGCGCAGGGACACGTAACGAGGGAGGGCCGATGTGGGGCCCGTGTAAGCCGTCCAGTTGCTGATCGAATGGATCACGATCAGTGCGCCGGAGCTGCCCTCCAGCGTGACCTGGTCGCCTCGTGGTGAACGCGAGAACACGGTGGTGCTCTGGGGCGTCACCGTGTAGCTCGGAACGCCGCCACCAAACTCGATGACGAAGCGGTCGTACCCCGGATGCTGGCCCAAACGGACGGCGGTCACCGTGGAGGTCGCGACGGAACCGCCGCTGCTGCCTGCGCAGAAAAAGCCGGCCGGTGGAATCGGCGAGGCGAGAGGCGTGGGTGAGATCGAAGGTGAAGGCGATTCGCTGGGGCTCACGCTCGGGCTTGGCGAGGAGAGCGGGCTCGGCGGCACGGTTGGAGTAGAGGCCGGGCTGGCGGAAGGGTTCGATCCCGTCGCCGACCCGCAGGCTACAAGCAGAGCCGCCGCGCACACGACGGCCATCAGCCGACGCATAAGGAGATGCTGAAGCTAGGGCTGCTGCTCGCCAAGGGCCGGTCGGCCTCAGCGCCGAGGGCCGCACGGCCGTCTTCACTCGGTGGGGTTTTCTGGGTGGGCTCCGTTTCGCCTCCGCTCGACGGCTTCGGCGAGCAGGGTCGCGAGGTCGATGACTTGCAGCTTGGCGCCGGTTTCCCGCACGCCGTCGTCCAGCATCACTGTGCAGAAAGGGCACGCCACCGCCAGCGTCTCCGCGCCGGTCTCGGACGCCTCGCGCACGCGCTCGTGGCTGATCGGCCGGCCGCGCTTGTCCTCCATCCACATCCGCGCGCCGCCCGCGCCGCAGCAGAAGGTGCGCTCGCGATTGCGGGGCATCTCGACCGCCTGGCCGACCGCTGCGACCAGCTCTCGCGGTTGGGAGCGCACGTCGTTGTGCCGGGCGAGGTAGCAGGAGTCGTGATACGTGATCTTGGTCTCGCTCGCCAGCGGGTTCAGCTTCCCCTCTCTCACGAGCCCGGCCAGGAACTCCGTGTGATGAACGACCTCATAACGGCCGCCGAAGTCCGGGTACTCGTTGCCGATCGTGTTGAAGCAGTGCGGGCAGGTCGTGACGATTCGCTTCACCCCAGTCTCGTTGAGGGTTGCAACGTTCTGGCCGGCCAGGCGCTGGAACGTGTACTCGTCACCCATCCGGCGCGCCGGGTCTCCCGTGCAGGCCTCGCGCGGGCCGAGGATCGCGAAGTCGACACCCGCCTCCAGCATCAGCTTGGCTGTTGAGATGGCGGCCTTGCGCGCGCGCTCGTCGAACGCCGGCGCGCAGCCCACCCAGAAGAGGACGTCGGGCGCCGCCTCGCCCGGCTGCAGCACGCGCACACCGAGGCCTTCGGCCCAGTGCGTGCGGTCTGCCTGCGGCTTGCCCCACGGATTCGAGGAACGGTCGACGTCTCGGAGCATGGCGCCCGCCTCGTCCGGGAACCGCGACTCGACCATGACCAGGTTGCGGCGGAGGTCGATCACGTGGTCGATGTGCTCGATGCCAACCGGACACTCGCGCACGCATGCGCCGCACGTCACGCAGTCCCACACGATGTCGTCGGTCACGGCGTTCGGGACGATGGGCGGGGCTGTGTACGCATCACCCGCGGCCAGCGCCTTCGGGCCTTCCACCATCAGCTGGTCGCGCAACGCCATGATCAGCAGCTTTGGAGACAGCATCTTGCCAGTCGCGTAAGCCGGGCACACGTCCTGGCAGCGTCCGCACTCGGTGCAGGACATCGTGTCGAGCATCTGCTTCCAGGTCATGTCGGTCACCTTTGCCGACCCGAATCGCACCTCCGCCTCGGGTTGCCCGAAGTCGATCGGTTCGAGGCGTCCGCGGGCGCGCGTACGGCCGAAGTACACGTTGAGCGCCGCGACGACGATGTGCAGGTGCTTGGAGTACGGAAGGTAGACGAGGAAGCTCAGGATGATCAGGATGTGGGCCCACACCGCGGCGCGTTCGAGGTAAGGGACCAGCGGGCCGTGCAGCACCTTCGCGATCGAGCCTGAGATGGGCGCCCAGCTCGCCGGGTAGTCGTTGAGGCCCAGCGAGATCTGGGAGGCGTGCCAGAGAAAGAGCGTCACGACGATGCCCGCGATCATGGCCAGGATCAGGTCCGCCTCGCCGATGTGGCTGCCCACGAAGCGCTTCGGACGCTGCACCTTGCGAATCACGAAGGCAGTGAGTACGCCCAGCAGCACGAGCAGCGCGAAGACGTCGACCAGAAGCGCGTACCAGCCCTGGGCGCCCAGCCACGGCAGCGTCGCGTGCGGATCGACCGCGCCGATCATCGCGATCACGATGGTCGGGAACAGCACGAGAAATCCCCAGAAGATCGCGGCGTGCATCGCACCCGGGAGCAGGCGCTGCAGCAGCTTGCTCTGCCCCACCACGACGACCACCTCCGCCTTCGCGCGAGCCGGGACGTCGCCAAACCGCGCCGCCGGCTTGCCTGATCGAACCAGGCGGAAGAGCAGAAGCGCCCGCCGGCCGAAGAGCCCTCCGGCCACCATCAGCGCAAGCGCGAGGACGACTGCGTAAGCGGCGATCACTGCTGACCCTTGAGTGCGCCCTGCGCGCGCCCGGCTCGGATTTCGGCGGAGATCGCAGGCAGGATCTCCTTGAGGTCGCCAACCACGGAGTAGTCGGCGTTCAGCATCATCGGCGCCTGGGCGTCCGAGTTGATGGCGAGGATGCGCTTGGCCCCCTTGAGGCCGGCCATGTGCTGCGTGGCGCCGCTGATGCCGCAGGCGATGTAGACCTCGGGCGCCACCTTCGTCCCCGTCTGCCCGACCTGGTCCGTATGCGGCCGCCACCCCGCGCTGGTCACCGCGCGCGAGCACCCGACCGCGGCGCCGAGGAGTCCGGCGAGCTCCTCGATGATGGCGAAGCCCTCCTTCGATCCGACTCCGCGGCCGCCGCTCACCACCACCTTTGCCTCCGCCAGTGAAACGCCGCCGCCGGATGCGGGAACGTGCTCCACCACGCGCAGGAGCAGGTCCTTTTCGCTCAGCTCCGGCGCAAAAGGTTCGATGTCGGCAGGCATCGATGACGGCTCGATCGCGACCACGTGCGGAGCCACCGTGATCAGCGGTCGCTCGCTGTTGAGTCGCGCCTCCTCCAGCAGGCTGCCGCCCCATCGAAGTCTCGTCACGGTGACCGGTGGGCCAGGCGAAACCGAGGTGCAGTTCGCGGCGAGCGGCAGCCCGGTGCGGGCGGCAAAGCGCGCCATGACCTCGTTGCCGCGATCGGTTCCGGCTGCGAGGACGGCACCTGCGTTCAGCTCAACAGCAAGCTGGTTGAGGATCGCGGCCCACGCGTCGGGGGCGTAGGCTCCGAGGGCGACGTGCTCCGCGACATGGGCGACTGCGACCCCGTGCTCCGACAGGTCGGTTGCGGACCCGATGAGCAGCGCATGGACAGGCTGGCCGAACGATCTCGCGAGCGTGAGCGCCTGCAGGGATGGATCCGTGGCCTTACCCCCGGACTGCTCGACCAGGACCAGGACCACTAGAGCACGCCAGCCTTGCGCAGCATCTCGACGACCGCCGGAGCGGCCGCGGCGCCCGTACCCAGGACCTCGGCCTGGCGGCCCTGCCCGGCCGGCACCACGAGCCTGACGAGCTCCAGGCGCGGCGCCGGCCTCGCCGGCGTGCTGACCGCGACAGGTTTGCGGCCCGCCCGCATCCGGCCCGGAACGGAGGGATAGCGCGGGAGGTTCAAGCCTTCCTTCACCGTGAGCACGGAGGGCAGGGGCACCAGGTAGACGTCGCGGCCTCCCTCCACCTCCTGCTCGCAGCGCACCGAGGCGCCGTCGAGGACCACGCGCTTCAGGCCCGTGACGCACGGGCGGCCCAGCGCATGCGCGACGCGCACGCCAACCTGGAATCCGCCCGAGTCGGCGGACTCGTTGCCGAAGAAGATGAGGTCGAAGGGCCCGGAAGCGGCCTCGTCGGCCCGGATCGCATCAGTGATCGCGGCAGCGGTGGATTCGCCATCCCATTCCGTGCCGTCGGTCTGGAGGTGGATGGCGCGGTCGATGCCGAGCGCCATCGCGTCGCGCAGCTGCTCGACCGCTTCGGGCGGCCCAAGCGTCAGCACCACCGAGTCGCCCCCGTTGGCCTCGATGATCCGCACGGCCTCCTCGACACCGCACTCCTCGTGAGGGCTCATCGTGAAGCCGAGGTGGCGCGTGTCGATCGCGCGCGAATCCTCCGTCAGCACGATGCGGCCTCCGGTGATCGGCACCCTCTTGATGGTCGCCAAAACCCTCATATAAGCGGGGTCCCCGCGAAGTCGCAGCGCTTGCGCTCGGACTTCGTGGGGATCCTCATTTTCGTGGGGGTTTCATGCCCGTATGCGGAGGTTCTCGGGGTCGAACAGCGCCGTCGCGCCGCGGGCGACGGCCACGGTCACGGGGTAGCGCTCGCCCATGTATTCGACCGCCAGCCTCTCGCCCACCACCGCGTGCTCGGGCGGGAGGTAGGCCATCAGAAGGTGCTTGCCCACCGACGGCCCGGCGCCGGCGCTCGTCACGTACGACCCGCGTCCACGCCCGTCCACGATCCGCTTGCCGCCGGGCGTGAGGATCGGCTCGCGGCCGAGCATGTAGCGCTTCTCACCCGAGCGCGAGCGGTGGTCGTCCACCGTCAGCGTGCACATGATGGCCGCGGGCTCCTCGTCCCGATGCTTCAGGTGAGCGGCCTTGCCGACAAATTCCTCTTCCTTGACGCGTGGAGCCGCCATCCCGGCTTCGACCACGTTGTACTCGGTCTCGAGCTCGTTGCCGTGGGCGCGGTAGCCCTTCTCCAGGCGCCCGGTCGTTCCGTACACCCCGATGCCGCAGGGAGCAAGGCCATGCGGTTTCCCGGCCTCCCAGAGCAGATCCCAGAGCTTCAGGCCCTGGTCGATCGTGATGTACAGCTCCCAGCCGAGGTCTCCGACGTACGAGATGCGTGACGCCAGCACGCGCAGCGTATCGATCTCGATGGTCCGGCACGTGCCGAACTTGAAGCCTTCGTTGGAGACGTCGTCCGAGGTCACGGTCTCGAGTATGTGGCGCGCCCGCGGGCCCCACAGCCCGATGGTCGTCATCGACGAGGTGAGGTCCATCAGCTGCGCCGAGCCATCCGCCGGAAGATGGTCGCGAAACCACTTGCGGTCGGACATGCCGGACGCCCCACCGGTCACGACCCGGAACCGATCCTCGCCCAGCCGCATGATCGTGAGGTCGGACTTGAAGCCGCCATTTGTGCTCAAGACCGGCGTGTAGACCACGCGACCGACGGGCGTGTCCATCTGCCGGAGCGCGACGCCCTGCACGGACTCCAGCGCGCCCGGGCCGGCGATGTCGAAGATCGTGAAGGCGGAGAGGTCGAAGATGCCGGCGCGCTCGCGCATCGCCAGGTGCTCCGCATTGATGAGCGCGGACCACCAGCGAGATTCCCACTCAGCGGTGCGGCGTGTCACCCGGTCGCCGAACTCCTCCAGCAGCGGCGCGTTGGACTCGTACCACTGCGGCCGCTCCCATCCGGCGGCCTCGAAGAACGTGGCGCCGAGCTCCTTTTCGCGCACGTGAAACGGCGAGAGGCGGACGTTGCGATTGGAAGCCCACTGCTCGCTCGGATGCACGATGCCGTAAGTCTTGTTGAACCCCTCCGCCGCCCTCGCGCGCACGTGTGCGCGCGTCTTCTGGTGCTCGTGAAAGCGGGCGATGTCGGAGGAGTGAAGGTCTATCTCCGACTCCCCGTGCACCATCCATTCGGCCATCGCCTTGCCCGTGCCGGGACCTTCCTTGACCCAGACCGCGGCCGCCGCCCAAAGCCCCTTCACGTCAGGCGACTCACCAAGCACAGGCATGCCGTCTGGCGTGAGCGACAGGATGCCGTTGATGGCGTATTTCACTCCGACTGATTCGTCGCCGACGATCTCGGGCATCAACTCGAGCGCGTGCTGCATCTGCAGCTCGAAGTCGGCCTGGGTGAAGGGAAACTCAGTCGGCGACAGCGCCGATTGCTCGATCGACGGGATGTCCTCTGGGTCGTAGAGGATCGGTCGGTGCGCGTAGGAGCCGATCTCGAGGTCTCCACCGGCCTGCCGCTCGTACATGTTGGTGTCCATGTCGCGGACGATCGGATGCTCGATGTCGCTCTTCGCTCCTTTGAACCGCGGCACCGGTCCAACGTCGATCATCTGGTGCACGGCCGGGGTGAGCGGGATGTGAGCGCCCGCCATGCGTGCAATTCGCGGGCTCCAGACCCCGCAGGTGATCACCACTGTTTCGGCCTCGATGTCTCCCTCGGTCGTGCGCACGCGGCGGACACGCCCGTGCTCGACGTCGATGCCGGTCACCTCAGTCTTCGGCGCGACGTGCAGTGCTCCGGAGCTCTGGGCGTGTTCGCGCATGAGCGTGCCCATCCGCAGCGAGTCGACCACCCCCACCCCAGGCGTGTAGAAGCCGCCGAGGATGATCGACTCGTCGATGTACGGGACGAGCTGCTTCACCTCGGCCGGGGTAACCAGCGAAACGGGCGCGATTCCCCAGGACTCGGCCGACACCATCCGCCGTGTGAGCTCCTGCATCCGTTCCTTCGTGCGAGCGACCTCGATGCCGCCCGACTCGGTGAAAACTCCCTTCTCCCTGTACTGGCGGACGCTGTCCATCGTGAGCGCCGTCATCTCTTTGGAGTGATCCACCAGGTAGATGAAGTTCGACGCGTGGCCTGTCGACCCACCTGGGTTGGGAAGAGGTCCTTTGTCGAGCAGAACGATGTCGCGCCAGCCGAGAAGGCCGAGGTGATGAGCGACGCTGTTGCCGACTATGCCGCAGCCGATGACGACGCAGCGCGCGTGGGTCGGAAGGCCGGCCATCGCTACTCGGGCTGGTAGGGCGACCGGACTTCTTCCGGCAGCTCGTACCACTGCATGCGGTCGCCGACCTGGGCGCGGAGCTTCCACTTCAATGGTTTCGGCTGGGCCGCGACAATGCTCCACAGCTGGTCCAGTCGCGAGCGGACGAGCTCTCGGTCCACGTCGAGCTCGTCGAGGGTGGCCCGAAGCTTTTCGGTGTTGACCTCGAGGGTGCGGTGCAGTCCCCAGTCTTCGGCCGCGACACGAGCGATGTACCCGGCATCGATCACCTCATCCCCCCAGCCGGCTTCGACCGGGTGGTCCAGCAGCAGGGCAACGAGGTCGACCAGGTCCTTGCGGTTCATCTCGTAGATCTGGAGCTTGCTCAGCAGCAGGTCGGACGGGCTTGCGCACGGGCCGTCGTGCTCGAGGCGTCCGCGCAGGTCGATCACGTGGGACATCCTGAACACGTCGATGAACACGTCGACCTGGCGGCCGTTGTGCGAGTCGTAGAAGTAGAGCCGCCGGTCTCCCTGCATCAGGTTGAAGCGCTCGTTCGCCTCGTAGCCGAGCTCCGGGAAGAATTCGAGGGCAGCCTTCCGGTCGCGTTTTGACATCGCGTAGTCGAGATCGCCGTACTTGCGCTTCAGCGGCGGCTTGCGCGCGCTGGGTGAGTGCAGGTGGATGCCCGCCCCGCCAAGGAGCTTGAGCCCCAACTTCTTGCTCTTTGCCGCCTCGGCGACGCGCTCGGCCTCATCGATGGGATCTTCCAGCGGCCGTGACCCCAAGGTCACACGCCCTCGATCTCGATCACGATGGTCTTGAGGTCCGTCATCTGCTCGAGCGCGAAGCGTCCGCCCACTCGCCCGATGCCGCTCTTCTTGCCCGCGCGGCCTCCGAACGGAAGGTGCGCCTCCCAGTAGTTGGTCGACTCGTTGATGTTGACCCAACCGGTCTCGAGCCCATCCGCGAAGCGAAGGGCGCGCGACAGGTCCTTCGTGTAGACCGCGCCGAGAAGGCCGTACGGCGAGTCGTTCGCCAATGCCAGCGCCTGCTTCTCGTCGCGGAACTTGATGATCGGCGCGATCGGGCCGAACGTCTCTTCCTGGCTGACGCGCATGGATGGCTCGACGCCGTCGAGGATGGTCGCGTGGTAATAGAGGCGGGTTGGAAAACCTGTGGCGCGCTCACCGCCCAGGACCAGCTTTGCGCCGCGCTTGAGAGCGTCCGCGACGTGCTCGTCCATTTTGGTCGCGACGCCTTCGTTGTTCAGAGGCCCGAGGGTCGTGTCCTTCGCGAACGGGTCGCCGAGGCGCAAGGCGCGGGCGGCGTCGGCCAGGCGAGCCACGAACTCGTCGCGGACAGGTTCCTCGACCAGGATTCGCTCGCCGGCCGTGCAGCTCTGCCCCGCGCAGAGATAGCAGCCGACGATGGCGCCCTCCACCGCGCGGCCGATGTCGGCGTCAGCGAACACCACCATCGGACCGTTGCCTCCGAGCTCCAGCATCACATGCTTTCCGGCCGCACGGCGCGCGACCGAAGCGCCGGTCTCCGTCGAGCCGACGAAACCGACTCCGTCGACCAGCGGATGTCCGGCGACCTCGTCGCCCACCTCGGCGCCCGGACCGGTAACCAGGTTGACCGCTCCCGCCGGAAAGTCCCCTTCCGCGAGGCACTCCATCAATGCGACCGAGATGACGCTTGTCGACGTGGCCGGAGTCCATACCAACGTGTTGCCGGCGGCGAGCGCCGGGGCGATGAGCTCCGCAGCCATCGTCAGCGGCCAGTTCCAGGGGGTGATGATCCCGTAGACGCCGCGCGGGTAGTGGCGGGCGAGCACGAGCTTGCTCGGGCTGGCCGACGGCAGGACCCGGCCCTCGAGCCGCTTCAGGTCCTCGGCGGCGATCCGGAAGTACTCGGCCGCTTCATCGACCTCGCCGAGCGCCTCCGCGAAGAGCGGCTTGCCCTGGTCGAGCGTCAGCAGATGGCCGAGCTCTTCGCGGCGCTTCTCGATCGCCTCGGCGATGCGGTGCAGACGCTTCGAACGCTCGAAGCCCTTCAGTGCAGCCATCCCGGAGCGAGCCTTGTGGGCGGCTTCGACCGCGCGCTTGGCGTCGGCCCGTGTTCCCTTTGGCACCTGGGCGATCACCTCGCCGGTGGCCGGGCTCGTCGCCTCGAAGAGCTGACCGCTCTCCGATTCGGTCCACTTGCCGTCGACGAACATCTTCTTCACGGACTGGGCGACGTCGATGGTCATTTCCTTACCTTTCAATTGGTCGCCCTGCGCGCGACCGGCTATTGGGTTTGGGCTTCGCGTCAAACGCCTGCTGATAAATCCGGCGGTAGGCGGCTGCATCGACATCGCGAGGATTGCCGATGGTTTGGGGATCGGCAAACGCCTTGTCGGCGAGCATCGGAATCTCGTCCTCGCCGAAGCCAAGCTCCTGCATCCCCGGGATGTCGACGTCCTTGGTCAGCTGGTGGACGTACTCGACCGCCATCTCGGCGGCCCGAAACGTCGACACGCCGCGGGTGTCAAGCCCGAACGCCACCGCCATGCGCGCGAACCGCTCGGGTTCGCCAGAGTGGTTGTACTCCATCACCGGGCCGAGCAGACGTGCGGTGAGCGCGCCGTGGGGCGCGTCGTGCACTCCCCCCGCGGTCTGGCTCATCGCGTGCGCGGCGCCTGCCGAATCGGTCCCATACGCGAGACCGGCCAGCATCGCCGCGGCGCTCATGTGATATCGCGCCTCCAGGTTCTGCGCCTGCGAGAAAGCGACCCGCAGGTAGCGCGCCACGTACTCCATCGCCAGCAGCGCCACCGCGTCGGTGAAAGGTTGGTGGTAGACCATCGTGAAGCACTCGACCGCGTGGGCGAGCGCGTCCATTCCCGTGCCGGCGGTGACCGCGGGCGGCAGCTTGATCGTGAGCTCTGGATCGATCAGCGCGACCCATGAAGCGATGTCCGGCGTGCCGCCGACGTTGAACTTGATCTTGCGCTTGGGGTCGGTGATGACCGCCCACAGGGTGACCTCGCTGCCGGTGCCGGCCGTTGTCGGAACGGCGATCATCGGCGGGATCCGCGAGCGGATCGGGCTGTGGCCCCACTCGTAATCGACGATGCTCCCGTCGTGCACGGCGACCACGCCGATTCCTTTCGCCGTGTCCATCGAGCTGCCGCCGCCGATCGCGACCAGGCCGTCGCACCCCTGGGCGCGGTACTCGGCCGCGCCGGCGTCAACCAGCTCGACGCCCGGGTTGGCCCTGACCTTGTCGAAGACGACAGGTTCGACGTCCGAGCCGCGCAGGGATTCGAGCGCCGCGTCCAGCAGGCCCGCGGCCTTGACGCCCGCATCGGTGACGAGCAGCGGCCGGCGCATGCCGAGGAGACTCGCCTCGTTGCCGAGCTCCTTGATCGCGCCAAGGCGCTGGACGAGGCGGGTCGGGCTCTGGTAGGTGCGGAGTGTGTATTCGAGCATTCGATCTATTGAAAAGTGCGCCCTGCGCGCGCCCGGCGAAGGTGGCCGCCGGGCAGAAGCCCGGCGGCCGTGGAACTGCTATTCAACCGGAATCTCGTGGTGGATGCGGGCCAGGTCGATGCCCTGGCGCTTCCGAACGACACGTGCGATCACGTAGATCACGACGGCCACGGCGTAGGTCGCGACGAAGTAGATGACGGAATTAGGCGTCTTCTGCAGAGATGTCCCATAGAGGTTGTCTGGGTTGAATGACCACTGGTAGAGCATGAAGAGCAGGAACACACCAGTAATGACGCCGGCGACTGAGATCAGGGGAATCCCGGCGACCTTGTAATTCGCGATCGGCGACGCGTCGTAGAGGTCCTTGCGCCGCCAGGGAAGGATGATCGCCGCGACCGTGGTCGCGAGGAAGGTTAGAGCAAGCACCGCGGTGGCGTCCAGGAACACGCTCGTGAAGTCGGGCCTGTAGGCGTAGATCGCGCTGATCACCACCGACGGCACGATCATCAGGACCAGCGCGCCGTAGGGCACGCGCCGCTTGGCGGAGATGCTGGCCGCCCACGAAGGCAGCACCCGGTCGAACGCGGCGGCGAAGATGACGCGCGTAGAGGACAGGAACAGGGTTCCCGCCCAGCCGAAGAACCACAGGCCCATGACGATGATGAGGAGGGCCTGGAAGAGGTGGTTGTCGACCAGGAATCCCGCGAACATCACGGGGTAAGGCCAGATGGGAACCGGCGGTGCAGGGGCGCCCGCGACCGCGAACAGGTTGTTCCAGTAAGCGGCATTCGCCGATTGGTAGAAGTTCCAGCCGATGGTCTTATTGATCAGGAGTACGACGATCGCAACCATCGCGACCGTGACCCACAACCCGGCGAACATGCTCCAGAAAGGCTTGCGGATGTCTTTGGCTCCGCGGACCTCGCCGTAGAGGGTGGCGCCCCAATTGGGCCAGAGCAGATAGAAGGCCAGCCAGGGGAGCAAAAGAAGCAGCGGGCCGAAGGAGAACGTTGAGAAGCTCGAGCCTGCAAACGACTTGCTCGCTGCGTCGATCGTGCCCTGGTATGCGTTGGCAGGTGCACCGAAGAGGCTCGTCGCCTCGCGGTTGAAGGCGTTCTGAAAGTCCTGCGGGCTCGCGAACAGAAGCAGCAAGCAGACGACGGCGAGTCCCGCGATCCCGATCCAGAAGCAGATCTTCTGGATGCGCGCGTATGTCTCCATGCCCAACGTGACGACGACGCTCACGAAGGCGAGCACGATCAGGCACGAGACGAAGATGCCGGTCTTGCTGGTGAAGAACGTGGCCACGCCACTCCAGCCAAGGGTGTAGGCGAGCGGGGAGAAGAACTGGACGACCAGGATGTTGGCGTAGATCGGCGCCCAGAGAAAGAGCGTGAACCACCACCCGGTGATCGAAAGGACGAAGCCGAGCCCACCGCCGAGAACGCGGCTCTGCCAGGCGTAGTCACCGCCCGTGCGCGGCATGACGCTCACCAACATTGCGTAAGTGATGACAAGGAAAGTGACGAGTACCCCGAACAGCAGGATCCCGGCGAGCAGCTGTCCGTCGGGGACCGTGTACACGTACGACATGCCGTAAAGGCCCAGCGTGATCAGGTTGATCGACCAGAACGAGTAGACGAACGCGTCGAAGGTCGACCAGGACTTGACCAGGCCTGTCGCGTTGCGCAGGAACAGCCCCGGCCTTGCGCCGGCGCCCGGGGACCCAATCGTGGTATCGGCCATGTTGCTTCCTCCTTACCTCTTCATCCGTTGACCAGCTGGTAGCTCTTGATTCCTTTCTTGGCATCGAGTTGGACGATGGCCCCCATAAGCATTCCTTCCTCGTACGAGCTTCCGGGATTGATGGAGAGCGTCTTTCCGATCTTCACGGCCCCCTTGCTCTCATGAATGTGGCCGTGCAGCGAGATCAGTGGCTGATGGCGTTCGATGGCCTCGCGGACCGCGGTGGAGCCGACCGGGCGTAGTGCGCGTCCCCCGTGCAGGAGCCTCAGATCGGCGTCAATCGCCGGGGCCTCGTCCAGGCCCGACTTGAACGGAGGGCAATGAAGGTTGAAGATCGCCTTCGAGGCATCCGGAACCTGGCCGGCCATCACCTCGATGCGCTCGGCGAGCTTCTCTTCGGTTTCCTCCCGGTGGGTGTTCCACGGTGTGTGGTTGGACCAACCCGTTGAGATCATCGAGAAGCCGTCGATCTCGAGCACCCGGCCCTCGCCAAGCTCGACCACGTCCGAACGCCGGATGACGTCATCCACCTCCATCTCGTCGTCGTTGCCCGGGCACACGAAGATTCGGATCCCGGTTCCGCGCAGCTTCTCCGCCGCCATGCCCATCCACCGGTCGACGCCGTCGAGCATCACCTGCTGGAAGGTCTCCGTTCGCTTTTGAGGATCCTGGTCGAGCTCGTGGAGACGGTCGAGGGTCATCTGCAAGGGGTAGTAGCCCTTCCGGCGGATCTGCGCCTCGACGTCTGGCACCTGTCCGGCCTCCACTAACTGGCTCTCGCCGCCGAGCACGACCGTGTAATGGCCGTCCTCCTGGACGATGGGGACGATCGCCTTGCCGGTCATGTCGCCGCCGCAGATCAGGATGTCCGCGTCGTAGAACTTGCCGGCGTTCAAGAACTTCCGCCAGCACATCTCGGAGCCGTGCAGGTCGGTGGCGAAAAAGATCTTGGGCATTACCTCTCCACCAGCTCCTTGCGAATCTCACGTTCGAAGCCCGTCACGTGGCGCCGCATGCTCTCGTCGGCCCTGTCCGCGTCGCCGGACAGGATCGCGCGCAGCAGCTCGGCATGCTCCTCGAGGGCCTCGCGCAGGCTGACATCGCGGTCGAGCACGAGGTACCAGAGACGAAGGCTCAGGTTGAAGTAGCGCTCCAGGGTCGCTTCGAGAAACGGGTTGCGGGCGGCGAGGTAGATCTGCCTGTGGATCTGCTGGTCGAGGCGCATGAGCTCGCGCTGGTCCACCTTCGGCCCATGCTCGAGCACCTGAAGGAGCTCGGCAAAGCACGCGCGGTCGGATGCGGACAACCGGTCGGCCGCCAGCCGGGCCGCATGCGCCTCCAGGACGACCCTCACCTCTGTGATGCGGGCGAGATCGGTGATGTTGACGTCGGTGACGAAGGTGCCGCGGTGCGGGACCGACCTCACCAGGTTCTCGCGAGCCAGGCGCTGGAGCGCTTCACGGATGGGCGTCCGCCCGATCTTGAGCGCCTCGCGGAGGCGGCCCTCGTTCACGACGGAGCCCGGCGGCATGTCCAGCGAGACGATGCGTTCGCGGATGCGCAGGTAGGCTTCCTCGCTCTGCGAGCGAGCCGAGTCCGCGCTCTCGACCAGCGCCATGACCGGCGTTGCCATCCCCTGACCTACCCCTTTCCTTGTCGCTCGACCGATATGCGAGCGATATACCGCGCCGAACCGTAGCACCGGCCGGGGACGCCGTCAAACCTTGTTTCGGGCCGCCTCTTCAAGCCAATCCGGCAGCCGTTTGGAGCTCAAGACCCCGAGCGCCCGCTCCCAGCGGTCGGTGTAGTAACCGGCGAAATCGAACTCGACGGCTGAGATCTTCGCCTGTATGGCGCCCCACAGCGTCCAGCCGACATCCGACATCAAGGCGAAGAGGTTCATCCGCGCGAGCTGCTGCACGTCCTCGCGGCCGAAGTACGCCGCGCACAACGAAGCGCGGAGGTCCTGGTCGAGCTCAGCTTCCTGGGCGGTGTTCCCGAGGTCGAAGCAAGGGTCGTTGTTGCCGCTCAGCTCGTAATCGACGATCCGCAGCATCGTGCCGTCGTCGATGAAGTTCTCGCAGAGGAGGTCGTTGTGGCACGGAACCCGTGGAAGCGCGCCCACGCCCACCGCGCGCTCGATCTGGTGCACGACCGGAAGCCGGTCGCGGTATCCATCCGGGATGGTGACCTGGTGCCCGTCCACGATCCCGAGGTAGTACTCGATGAGCCGGAACATGTCGAAGTCCTTGAGGAAGCGGGGCGATGCGTGCAGCCGGCGAAACGACGAGGCCACGCGCCGCACCATCTCCGGTGACTGCAGCGTGCGCGCCGACATCGTCGGACCGGGAATGAACTCGAGCACGAGAATGTCCCGCCCGGGGACGTGCTCGAGCACCTGCGGGCCGACTCCCGTGCTGGCGGCCGCCTTGGTGTTGTGAACCTCGTTCGCCCGATCGATCGAGAGGAGCTCGGTCGACTGGCCGGGAATGCGCATCACGTAGCGCTTTCCGGCGGCCTCGACGAGATAGTTCTCGTTCGTCAGTCCCCCCGAGAGCTGCGACACCTTCAGGTCCTTGCCCTTCCACAGCGAGACTCGGGCGACCGCCTCGTCGACCCGGCTCCCGGTCACGACTTCGCGCCCTGCTTCGAAAGCACCGAATCGGTCGTGATGCTTGCCGGAATGAGCTGCCCGAAAACTTCCACCTGCACAGTTCCTCCGGGCCTCAGCTCGACGGGCAGGTACGAGTACGCCAGGTTCTTTTTTGCGGTGAACCCGTAAGCGCAGCTCCGCACGCGCCCCACCACGCGCCCTTCGCTGTGCACAGCTTCGCCGCCGTAGATCGTGAGGTACTCGTTAGCGCCGATTGCCAGCGTCCGCAGTCGCCTCTTGATTCCGGATGCCCGCGCTGCCAGGAGCGCTTCACGTCCGTTGAACTCGCCCTTGTCCATCTGCACGCAGAAACCAAGCCCGGCCTCGAACGGGTTGTCGAGCTGGGTCAGGTCGGTTCCGTAATAGCGGTAGCCCTTTTCCATCCGGAGCGAGTCCAGTACGCGATAGCCGCCGGGGCGAATCCCCAGGTCCCGCCCGGCTGCCATCAAGCGGTCCCAGACCTGGACGGCCCAGCCCGGTTCGACGTAGAGCTCCCAGCCCAGCTCGCCGACGTAGGTCACCCGCTGCGCGAGCGCCGCCGCTCCTCCGACGGAGATCCGGCGCGCCTGCATGAAAGGAAAACCGGACTCAGACACGTCGGCATCCGTCACCCGCTCGAGGACATCACGGGCGTTCGGTCCCCACATCCCGACCACGGACAGCTCTTCGGTCGTCTCGCGAAGCTCGACGGCCGCATCGCCTTCGCGCATCTGCAAACGGAGCCAGCCGAGATCGCTGTTGACGTAGCCGGCGCCGGTCACGACCCTGAAGTGCTCCTCGCCCAAACGGGTCACGGTGACGTCGGCCGCGATCCCGCCGTTGCTCTCGAGGAGCTGCGTGTACACGACCGTTCCGACCGGCCGGTCGATCCGATTGCCGGCGACGCGCTCCAGCAGCGCGAGCGCGCCGGGGCCCGAGACGTCGATCTTTCCGAATGACGTCATGTCGATGATTCCGACTCGCTCGCGGAACGCGCGATGTTCCTCGGCCAGCACGTCGAAATATGGAGGCCTGCTCCAGCCAAACCGGCGCTGATCGGCGCCGGCCCGCCGCCACGGGCGGCCAGGCTCCAGAAACTCGGCGCGCTCCCACCCGTGCTTGGCGCCGAACACGGCGCCCTCGTCTTGCAGCCGTTCGTGCAGCGCGCTCGTCCGCCGCGGCCGGCCCCATTCGTCCGAGTCGAATGGATAGCGGAGGTAGTAGTAGTAGCGATACGCCTCGCGCGCAAGCTCGGCGGCGTAGCGGTGGTCGCGGTGAACCGGCCCAAATCGCCAGGGCCGGTATGGATAGAGGTCGAGCTCGGTCTCCCCTGCGGTGATCAGCTCGGTCAGCGAACGCCCGATGCCGCCGGCCCCGCCGAACCCGTTGAGGGAAAGGCCCGCCGCCAGATAGAGACCCCTCACGCCTGGAACGGGCCCGACCAGCGGGTTCGCGTCGGGCGTCATCGCGTCCGGGTGGCAGACGAGCTTGACGATGCCGGCCTCGCCCAGGAAGGGAAAACGGCGCGCGGCACCGGCCAGGAGCGGCTCGAACCTGGCCTGGTCGGGCGGCAGTGAGGTGCCCGCATGGTCCCAGGGCACGCCGTCGATCCAGCGCGCGACAGGGTCGGCCTCGTATCCCCCGAGCACGACGCCTCCCGCCTCCGACTTTCCGTAGACAAGGTTGTCCGGGTCGCGAAAGCACGGCATGTCATGGGCGAGCTCATGGCCGGGGACCGCGAGCAGGGCGGCATGCTGGTGGTCCACCGGGGTCGAGACGATAGAGGCGCCGGCCATGGCCGCGATCTGGGGGGCCCAGATTCCGCCGGCGATGACGAGCACGTCGGCCTCGATCCTTCCGGCGTCGGTGTCGATCGCCTTAACCTCGCCGCTCGCGCCGAGCTGGATCCCGGTGACGCGATGCTGCGTCAACACCTTCGCGCCGAGGCGACGCGCCGCGGATGCCAGGGCGTGCGTGGCGGTGTGCGGGTCGAGATGTCCGTCGCTTGGAACCCAGACCGCACCAAACAGCGAGCGCGTGGTGATCGCCGGCATCAGGCGGGCCGACTCCTCGGCTGAGACAAGCTCGACGTCGAGACCGATCCCCCGCGCGCGGCTGACACCGCGCTGGAGCTCCTTCAGCTGCTCCTCGCTCGAGGCGAAGCGCAGCCCGCCGACCTGCTCGAAGACGCCGAGCTCCTTGTACAGCTCGATGCTGTAGCGGCGAAATCGCATCATCGTCGGCGACGGGTTGAACTGAGTGACCAGTCCGGCCGCGTGGCAGGTCGACCCGCTGGTCAGCTCGTCCTTCTCGACCAGGACGGTGTCGCGCCAACCCGCTTTCGCAAGGTGATAGGCGACGCTCGCCCCGGTGATGCCGCCACCGACCACTACTGCCCTCGCGCGGTCCACTGGAGTTGTAACTCTAGTCAGGAAGGGGGGCTTGCTTGGTCTCGGGCAGAAGGAGAAGCAGCCCCGCGCCCGCGAGTCCGACGACACCGGCGAGTGCGAGGGCCCGCCCGAGTCCGATGCTCTGTGACAGTGCCGCGACCGCCTGAAGTCCGGCGATGCCCCCGATGGCGGCGGCAACACTGGCGGCCGACTCCGCCGTGGCTCGCGCTCTCGTCGGATACAGCTCGCCCGACCAGGCGCCCAGGACAGGGGTCGCCGCGCTCGCGAAGGCGCTCCACAGCAGGTTGCCCGCGATGAAACCGACCATGCCGGTGACGAACTCGAGACCGGCGAAGATGGTGTACGCGGCGGTGAGCGCGAAGGCGGGCAACCGGCGGCCAAAACGGTCGGAGAGGTAGCCACCGGCCAGGTAGGACGCCAGGGCCACCGCACCCGCGGCAAAGATCAGCAGGCTGATCGTACTGGGGCTCATGCGCAACACGGAGCTTGCAAAAAACGTGTACAGGAGGCCGGCGGGCTCCAGAACCAGGGAGACCAGCATGGTGGCGCCGGCCAGGATCGCCACCCTGCGCCGCCACGGCGCCGACAGCAGAAGCTTCACCGTCGATCCGCCTACGCGGACACGCTGCCATGCCCTTCCCTCCGGCAGGTGACGCCAGATCAGCGGCGCCGCCATCACACCGAGGCCACTGATCGCGAAAAGCCATCGCCAGTGCGGCGCCAGGATCGGGTAGGCGACTACTGCGATCAGCACGCCTGAGCCGCTCAAGACCGCGAGCAGGCTTACGGCAGAGCCTCGATGACTGGGTGGCGCCTCCTCCACGATGAGGGCGGTGGTGACGCTCGCGACAAGGGCTTCAAAGCAAACAGCGACGACCCGCAGCATCGCCAGCGCAACGAGGGATGGGGCAAAAGCCGAGGCGAGGTTGGCGATCGAAAAGCCCGCGACACCGATCGCGATGAGGCGGCGGCGACCGAAGTGGTCCGCCAGAGTTGCGAGCGGGAGCGCGCCGAGCGCCCCAAGCGCAAGGACCGAGCCGAGGTTCGCCAGCGCCGGGACGTTGGCGTGGAATTCGGTCGCGACTGCCGGAAGAGCCAGGATCAGGATCGAGCCGCCGAAAGAGAACAGCACGACGGCGATACCCGCCCACGTCAGGGTTCGTCGCTGCTGAAGGTCCAGTTCGACCACGACCTGTATATTCGGCCGATGGCTGTGGTGGTGAGCGTTGAAGGATTGCGCAAGCGCTACCGGAGCAGCGACCCTTGGGCGGTGGACGGAGTCAGCTTCGCTCTCGAGCCCGGCCAGGCCTTCGGACTGCTCGGGCCGAACGGCGCGGGGAAGTCCACCGTGGTCAAGATCATCGCCGGCCTGCTGCGGCCGGACGAAGGCAAGGTCCAGCTGTTCGGTTCCGACCCGGGCAACCCAACCTCGCGCAAGGACATGGGCTTTGCACCGGAGGACCCCGACTTCCCAAAGTTCCTCCGCGCGGGCGAGGTGCTCGACTACTTCGCGAGCCTGCTCGGCCTCGACGAAGGGGAACGCAAACGAAGAATCCCCGAAACGCTCCAGTTCGCCGGGCTGGAGAATGAGCGCCGGCAGGTCCGGCAGTTCTCGAAGGGAATGAAGCAGCGTCTGGGCATCGCGCAGGCGATCCTGGGCCGGCCTAAGCTCCTGATCCTCGACGAGCCAACAGCCGACCTCGACCCGCTCGGCCGGCGGGATGTGCGTGCCCTGATCGACCAGCTGAAGGACAGTGGCGTGGCCGTCCTGCTCAACAGCCACCTGCTGAGCGAGGTCGAGCTTGTCTGCGACACGGTTGCCATCCTCGCGAAGGGCCGCGTCCTGAAGGAAGGCACGATGGCGGAGGTGGTGCCCGAGGGACGCAACCTCGAGGACGTTTTCGTTGAGCTGGTGCAGGCAAACACGCCGCAGCGCGACCAGCTGCCGTCGTTCATCACCGACGAACCCAAGGCATGAACGGCACCCTGGCGGTGGCGCGCTACACCCTGGCCGAACTTTCGAGGCGCCGCATCCTTCTCGTCTTCTTCATCATCGGGGCGATCGGCATCGTCGGATTAGGCGTGGGCCTGAAAATTCTCTACACGGTTGCGTCGTCCAGCGGCAATATCGCCCCCAACAACGTCGACCCGGCTGTCTTCAACCGGTTCCTCGAGCTGTCCTTCGTCAACTACGTCTTTTCGGCGCTCGCGACCTTCGGCCTTCTCATCGCGTTCGCGATCGGCATGACCGCCATCTATCACGACCTCGACTCGGGCTCAGCGGTCAGCATCTTCTCCAAGCCGGTCTCGCGCTTCGCGTTTGCCACGGGCAAGGTGGCAGCCGCGGTCGCGGCGCTGGTCGTGATTGTCGGCGCCTTGGCGCTCGAGGCCCGGTTCGTGATGTTCCTGTTCGGCGGAGGATTCGAAAACGCGCTGACCGGCGAGGCGCTCGCCGTGGTGGGCAACAGCGTGGTCGTGATGCTGATCGTGCTCTCCCTCAGCACGTGGATGAACAACATCGTGGCGGCAGTTGTCGCGTTCGTCTACTACGACGTCATCACCGGCGTGATCTCGTTCGTTCACAACCTGGCCGACAACGGCGTCATCACCAACAACCTGATCAAGACGATCTTCGACATCGTCTACTGGTTGGTTCCTCACGAGCTGGTCAGCAGCGCGATCGGCGACGTGGCGAAAGCCTCAATCGCAATCTCGGGACCGCAGGCCAACAACCAGGCCCTGTCGGGCATACAGCCGGCGTCAGGCGCGGGCGACATCGTGTGGTGGGCGTTCGTCGTGTTCTTCTTCGCGGGATTGGTCTATTACGCCGTCCGCCGCCGCCAGGTGTGAGTATGAGAAGGAACCGGACGGTTCCTTCTGCGCGCCAGGCGCGGGCAGGATGGGACTTACTGATCGCATCGGCCGGTCGGCTCCGCCGACGGGCACCCGGCCCTCACCGGCCTCGGAGAGCACAGGCTGCCCCGGCAGGGTCGGCGCTCATCCTCCCGGGGATCGGATTTTCTGAATCGTCACTCCCTGCGATGCATGGAGGAATTAGGAACAAAGTTGCGGCCGGTCAAACCCGGCCGCCCTTGCCAAGCTGGCAAAAAACGGTCCTTTAGAGCAGGTTCAGCTTCTTCAAGAGGTATGGACCTGGGCCCAGGAACCCGCATGTCGCCGCCACGTGCGCGATCGAGATGGCCAGCAGCGAAGGGGGACCCGGGAGCAGCCAGAAAGCGAGCCCGAGCGGCACACCGACGAGCGTGGTTGCGAAAGTGTCGGACCAAGTCCACCTTCCCAAGCGGTGATAGAGGACGTAGATCGTGGTGCCGATCGCAAAACCGACCGGCGGTCCCCACAAAGCGCCCAGCCCGCCTTGCACCAGGCCTCGGAAGAAGGCTTCCTCGACCGGTCCGTTGAGCGCGAAGAAGCCCGCCTGGAACCAGGCGTCACGCGCGCTCGCTGGGACGCTCAACGCGCCGCGTCGGCGCGTCAGCCACAGCTGCATCCACATTGCCGCGACGAACATCAAGGGCGCCGCCACCGCGGCGAAGACCAACTGTAGGGCAGGCTGTCCGACACTCAATCCAAGCGAGGCGCGTCGGGACTCCAGGTGATACACGAGGCCGTAGGCCGCGACGAAGGGCACGATGCGCACCAGCAGGTCGGAACGCATCCAGGCCCAGCTGTCGGGAATATTGGTACGGGCGAGACGCGTTGAACTCTTGAGCGTGGTCGATTCGGAAGTCATCCAGTTCGAAGTCTTCTATGACTATCTCTGCCCGTTCGTTTACCGCGCATCCGTGCTGCTCCACAACGTGGGCTTATCCGAGCCTTCGAGGCTGAAGGTCACCTGGCGCTATTTCTCACTGACTCAGGTGAACTCCAAGGATGACGGGTGGACCGTGTGGGACGCGCCCGCACCCCAGCTGGTGAAAGGGCGCTTGGCGTTCAAGGCGGCTGAAGCGGCTCGCCGCCAGGGCCGCTTTGACGATTTCCACATGCCGTTGCTCGAGGCGCGGCATCGCGACCGGCTCGATCTCGACCAGCCCGAGGTTGTTGAGCGCGTCGCGGTCGACTCCGGACTCGACCTGGATCGGTTTCGCAAGGACGTCGCGGATCCCCGCATCCTGGACTCACTTGCCCGTGACCACCACCTGGCGGTGCAAGAGCACGGCGTCTTCGGCACGCCGACATTCGTATTTTCTGGCGGCGCATCGGCTTACGTGCGGCTGGCCGACGCGCCGGATGCCGCCAATTCCGGTCGGCTGTTCGACCGGGTGCTTTCGATCGCCGCCGGGGAACCTTCGATCCTGGAGATCAAGCGCCCCAGGAAACCGACCCCCGACTGAACTACCCGTGGTTCACGGGCTGTTAGGCGCATAGATCACCACTCCGTCGACCGTTGCCACCACGTGGTATCGGCTTGCGACCAGGTCGGCGAGGACCGGATAGTTGTTCATCGGGTACATCGAGAAGTCGCTCCATCCCGCCGTCGCAGTGTCGACGATGAGCGCAGGCGGATGGGCCTTCAGGTCGGAGGCAAGCTCGGGCCAGACGTCGGGCGTCGTGTCCCAGTTGTTGGGCTGGACGCCAGATCCGCGCTCGAAGCCTCGAAGAAAGCCGGGAAATCGGCTTGCCATAAGTCGGTCGGACTCGATGTAGAGTGCCGGCCAGTCGCCCCACACG
>Ga0097691_1000271_pt1 | contig 48976 bp, 51 predicted proteins | sample NGESurdeep072012_8_FD_72858 | JGI IMG/M metagenome (GOLD analysis project Ga0097691, IMG submission 72858) | Arctic peat soil microbial communities from Barrow, Alaska - NGEE Surface sample 210-1 deep-072012 | ecosystem: Environmental > Terrestrial > Soil > Wetlands > Peat ... | reverse complement strand
AGACCCCAATTGAATATTTACAAAGCCTAAACGGCTTTGAGAGTGCTACAGTAGATACAAGTGTCCTATATGTTTAGTGGCTCGACCATACATTTTAACTTTTACTGTCTGTTCAGCTGAATTTAAAACTGATTACTTACGGATGCTTATGCTTGCCAACTATTTGGTAAGGGTATTAAATACGTCTATGTCAGTCGCCTACGGCTCAGAATTGGTAGGTATCGCCACACCAACGTGTGCTGGAAAAACCTCACTGCTTGAAGAACTTAAATTAAGGATGCCAGCTAGCGTAGCTACACTCCCCTTTGATGAATACGACCTATACCCTACTGGCTCAGAGTTAATGGAGCGAGAACTAGCCGAACCCAGAATCACTAACTGGAAAGACCCAGCTCTCTTTGATATGCCTCAATTTATTCATGACGCGGCCACTATTGCCAGGGGTTATAGGGTTACATTACAAACAAGATCAAGAGAGAGCTTAGAAGGAGGTGAACAGAGTAGATTGTTCGTCCCTAGACGAATCAATATCCTGGAGGGAGTTTTTGTCCTGCTCGATCCAGACATCAGAGCTTTAATGGATTTAAGATTCTATATAGATATACCGCCAGATGTAATGGTCGAGAGACGACTTGCCACCCTGAGACCAGGTGTTAGCGGCAACCCTTGGGACGATCCAGAGTATATTAAAGGCTCAATGGTAGAGGGTACAAGAAAGTACGTCTTGCCACAGAGAGAATATGCAGATGTTGTCCTGGACGGTACGAAGCCAACTACAGAATTGGCGACTCAAGTTATAGGTCACCTAAGCTAACCTTTTTGTTATAATTGGCCAATATGAATGTTTTAGTTAGTGGCACTCCTGGCTCAGGGAAAACAAGCCTAGTCAAATATGCTAGTACTGTCAATGATAGCCGATTTATTGACGCTGATGAGGTGCCCGGTCTTTGCGAATGGAGAGACCTTAAGACTAATGTAGTGATTGGGCTGGTAGAGAACGTTGAGTATCCAAATAATGATGAGTGGTTCAAGAATAATGGCTGGTATTGGAATGAAGTTCGCCTGGAGGAGTTTATAACAGCTAATCCAGGGGTTATTTTGTGTGGCTCATCAGAAAACGTTACTGACTGTTACGAACTATTTAATAGGGTAGTTTTACTCAAGAAGACCGAGCAAGAACTTCTCAGTAACTTACTTAACCCCGATAGAGAAAATCCTTTTGGAAAAACAACTATACAAAGAGCAAACTTTATTAATTGGCAGGAGCACTTAATATCTGATGCAGCTGCTTTTAACAGCGTGGTAATTGAGGGTAACGACATTAAAGAATCTTACAAAACAATCTGTAGCCTAATCGAGACTAAGTAGTTATCCGAATTCTGTAGTTCAATTAATTTATGTATGTTGCTGCAATAAGAACTGCAAAAAAGATAGCGAAGTAACTGGCTTGGATACTTAATACTTTTGGGTGTCTAGCATTATACTTTCCCATAATAACAACTGAATAAATCATTATTACTAAACCTATGGCTGCAAATAGTCTCGGAAGAGTCGCAACTGTGCTATCTAAGGCAATTAGGAGTGTTATTGGCATGATAGCTGTTGCTGAGGTAAAAGCAAGTAATCGGTGAGTGTTCTCCGTCCATCCAGGAACCTCAGGTATCAAAGCGCACAGAAACTGGGATATTACTGCTATCCATACAAACAGGCTAAACCAAAACGACATATTGAAGTTGGGAATAAACCACTTAGTAAAGAAGAGAGTTAGTGGCACTAAAACTATTACAAATAAAACTATATAGAAAATAATTGAGATTTTTCTTTTCGCTATATGTTGACTAAGGGTATGATCGACACCAGCAGGCCATTTAATCAATATAAAGGATAGCCCGGTTGCAAGTATTGCAAAGGATAATAAGATTAAAGGTTTGTATGATTCAACTGGAAGCATGGATTATTTTTTCAGATTTCTTGGCTTATTTTAACAGGAATCTAGACAAATTTTTGTTTTGCTTATGGTTCTTCCCTGTTAATTAGTCTGATATTCTTAAATAGCAATGTCGGGAATAAAGTTAAATGAACGAGTTTTACCCACAGATAGATGGTCGGCTAGGATAGTCAGCCCGGTTGATATTAGTAACGACATAGATCCTGTTAAGTATGGACCGGTAGTTATGTTTCATCCAGGATGGGGGAAGTCGCCTGAGAGGTATGCGCGGCTCCTTTATAGAATGGCCGACAGTGGCATTTTGCCGATCGGAATTGATACAAGATATGCATATTCAGATAGGCAACAGCCAAGGTCAAACATTCTTGCACAACACAAAACTGTCGGAACCTCAAACCCATACTTTAAGATCAATGGCAAAGTTGAGAATCGATTGGAATATAGACGCTCAACTGTAGCTCTAGACATCCAACGACGACTCGGTATTAACGGTGCATCACAAGTTGGCTATTCCGAAGGTGGTAGAATTGCTGCCCAAGTAGCAATTGAAACCAAAGATGCGCCAAGTCTAGTAATTATAAACGGAGCCGGTACCGGAGACAGCTCCCATGGTTTTAGGAGAATGGCTAGATCTAACTTAAACCGAATCACTGAAATGCTCAAGGGAAACTTGGACGTACCCGACTTAATCGGCAGCTCACTGGGGAGTACTGTATACACCCTATCCCATTTACGTAGAACAGTTGGTGAAAAGCGTGTAATCCAAAAAGCAGATACTTGGGGCATGCTTGACCTATTTAAAGATAGCGTTACTTCCGTGGCAGTACTACAGGCTACTAATGATGAATTAATTTCCTTTGAAGATAGCGAGAGTGCCTCTCATAGTCGTCAGTGGGTAACATTTGAACCAACTCCAGGAACACATAGTAATATTCATAATCCATACGTTCAAGATCTAGCTATTAGAGCTATCCAAGCTGCTTAAGGTTACCTATGTATCGTATTTGATTTTTCGAACAGGTTATTTTATAATGCGCTAATGTCGAATGAACAAAAGTTGCTTTTCTGTCGCGATGGTTTAGAAGCAGAGCATTGTGTGGGTGGTTTGGAAGTAAGGCTCCCACTAGCTCGTGTTTCTGCCCTGTACTCCCCTTTTCACTATTTTGTAGAATCTCAACCTGACTCCACAATTAGAGATATCGTTTTATACTGTGTATTTTTATCTAGCCTGACAGAAGAGTTCGTAAAGTATGAGATAGATGGCAATGTATCAGGTGTAGATATTAGAATGATTAGAAAGAAAATAGTACCTAGCGTGGAAGATATTCCGGCGATTCAACAAAGACTTGAGCATATTGGTGGTACCGACGTAATGGACCCCGAACAACTACTATATGTTGGTGCAGTAGCAAATATTCACGAGGCAACATTCAGAGCAATGTATGGCTTTGACCAAGCTCCCAGCTTAGCTACAGATATTGCAGCTAGTTGATTATTTAGTTTGCTATAGTAAGGTAATGAATGTAGTCCTTAACATGGGTATTTCGCCCAACGGTCTAATAGCAAGAGAGGATGGTAATGAAGATTGGCTACCATCCGATGGTTGGGATGATTTTTTAAATGAGGCTAAACGCTTCAATAATATAGTCATGGGTCGAGAGACTTATGAGGTCGTTACCAGACTATACTCAAATTATAATTTCGACAATGTTGAAGCTAAACATAAAATTATAGTGACTATAAATCCAGACTTTAAGGCCCCTAACGGATATACAATTGTACACAGTCCTGAAGAAGCCATTAACTATGTTGATAAACAAGGATTAGATAGCTTATTTTTAATTGGTGGAGGCAAGCTTAACGCCGAGTTTCTAAAACGTAAATTAGTTAACGAAATTGAGCTGATTATAACCCCCTATATTATAGGCAAAGGACGGCCGTTTATTTTTCCAACAGATTTTGATTTACCCCTAGAACTTATCGAGTATAAGCCCTTGTCTAAGGGACGAATGCTTCTCAGATATCGCTGTCTTATAATCTAAACCTTGGATCTACTTGAAAATATTATTAAAAACCTACGTAAGAATTAGCTTTCTAGAAGTTTCTTGACTTCATCTAAATTATTAACTATCTTCCAGGCGGCTTTCCTAAGCTCGCCACTAGCGTACTCACTGTCGAGGAGTATCCCGTGTTTTGTCACTTCAAAAAGTTGCATGTCATTCATGCCGTCACCAACTGCAACGCATTCAGTAGGATCTATGTTTTGCTTCTTACAGAATTCTAGAAGCTGTGTTTTCTTAACCGACGCTTGATCTACTTCATAATATAGGTCTACCAGTTCATCATCTTCGTTAAAATGAAGATCGGCATTGGCATAGTAGTTATCTATCCCTAATCTACCGGCAACATAAGCAGCATACGTATTTGTAGCACCAGATATTAAACATAGGGTGTAGCCTCTGGCCTTAAGCCAATTAACAACTGAGAATGCCTCATCCCGTATAGGCCAGCTAGAATATACATCTTTTACTTTTGTTTTATTTGAGTTGCCAGTAGCTTGCCACAGGGCCAAAAGTTTATTTTTTGCCTGCTTGTAAGTTAGCTTGCCTTCAGATAGACCTGCATGAATCGTTACATGGTCATCTTTAGAGGCTCCAATGTCATGAGTAAACTGTAGCCATGAATTATGTTCAATCAAAGTTCCATCTAAATCAAATATCACCGTTCGTATTTTGGTCATCTCTCAATAATAACAAACTCTTTATCTGTTATCATTACTAAGTGATCAAGGTAATAATTTTTGACTTCTTTGGCGTTATTAGAAGTGATTCATACAATGCCTGGCTTAATATGCATGGTCTTACGCGTGAGGGCGAATACTTATCAGCATCTGAAAAGGTAGACTCTGGAGAAATTACCATCGCTGAGTTTAGATCCCTACTAAGTCAGTTAAGTGGTGATGCAGTTGATAAGATTAATGCTGATTTTGATACTGCCAATAAAATTGATAATGAAGTAGTAAAAATAATTGCTAGCCTCAAGAATAAATATAGGCTAGCCTTACTGTCTAATTCGCCATCAGCTTATTTGCGCAAGATTCTTGATGATAATGATCTTGCCAAGTATTTTGATGAGGTAGTAGTGTCAAGTGAAGTTGGCCTTGTTAAGCCAGATAGACGAATATTTGATTTAGTTATTTCTCGTCTAGGTGTTAACCTAGCGGAAGCATTGTTCATTGATGATAATATATATCATGTTGAAAGTGCTGAAAGAACTGGGATTAAAAGTATCTTGTTTACTTCAGCTCGACGACTAAAAAATGACCTACAAGTTCTAGGGATTGAGCTAAGTTAAAAATCTAATATGACTATTGATCAGAAGACGCGTCAAGCAATCGACCACACAATACATTGTTTGATAGGTTGCGGAATTGGCGAGATACTGGGTATGATAATTGCCTCACAGCTGGGATGGCATCGCTATGGAAGAATATCTTTAGCTATAATTCTAGCTTTCTGTTTTGGCTATGCATTAACTTATAGAAATGTTCGAAAAAAAGTCGAAACTTCAAAAGAGGCAATAAAAATTACTCTAGCCACTGATACTGTTTCAATCACTACCATGGAAATCGTAGATAATACGATCGAGCTAATAATACCTAACGCTCTGATCGTCTCAATGACGTCTTTCAGGTTTTGGTGGGGATTAGCACTGTCCTTAACTATTGCCTTTATAATTACCGTACCAATAAATCGCTATATGATCTCTAGAAATGGTCATGCACATATGCATTGATGACTGGAAAGCTTAGTACGTATAGTTAGCAGCTATTGATTGCAAAACCACTATATTGGTGTTATCGACAAGAAGATTTGGTTTTAGCTGGCGCCTAAAGCTAATTCTTTTATATCGACAGGTTTAGACTCACTTGAAAGCTCTTGTTCAGACAAAATTCCAATGCCTTTTTCTGGCTGAAGAGTATATAACGTAACATGGGTTGGCTGATAAGGTATGTCTACGCCATATGTCTGTTTCACCTGATCGAAGAAAGAATATAAATTAGCAACCTCTACCATTTCTATTACGGTTTTACGCACATCACGCTCAACAAATCTATACTTTTTTAGAAGTTTATAGTCATCTAGTGAATTAGATTCAGAATAATTATTGAACTGTTCGACTATCTGTTTTTCAATTTCATCAGCTTGGCTTTGATCTATGATCTGAGCTATTTTCCCGGCATTGATAAGTGATATGTGAAATTCAGATTTTAAAGATAAATGATGACCTTTGATGGTAATAGACTTTGGAAGTTCATTGGTTAATGAAATATTAAGTACTATGTAACCCTTATCGTAAATATAGTTTTTATGTCTCATCTGCTGTTACCTCTAGGGCCCTCAGATCAGAGGTCTGTTGCTCCATAAATTCTTCTACATCTTTAGACAATGGTATTGGATCAAAACGATACGGATAATTTTCGCCTCTAAGCTGATTGACAATCTCATCAAAATTTTCGACTGTATCTCTAAACACATAAATTGGTAGATGAAGTGTAGGAAGTTCTTGGTCAACATAAAGGTGGTCAAACACTCTCCATCTATCTAAATGACAAAAGATAACTGTGTTGCTCCATGTCAGAGTACGCACTCTACCGGCTAAATCTACTCTACCGGCTGGCTCCCCATCATTATATTTAAACTCGATCATCTTATTTAGCTTCCGTTAAATGATTTTTAGTAATTTTTATGAGATCTGGGTGCACTTTACCGTTGGAAACTATGGCTCCATATATTTCTTGGTCGTAACGCTGTTCATCACCTAGCAGATCGGTTACCTTACCTCCAGCTTCCTCAACAATTAATTTAACTGCGGCAATGTCATGAGCCGAATCACCAGAAAAGATTGTGGCGCCAAATTGTCCTAGGGCAACCATCATTGCCTCATAAACAACGCACTGGTACTGATAGTGTCTTTGGACTTTACGAATTATTTCATCGTGAAACTCCAACACTTTTAGGCACTTACCTTGTGGCCCAGAAGTGCCAATTAATATTTTAGATAAATCATTTTCTTTATTAACATAGATTTGCTCTTCATTACAAAATGCTCCACTGCCCTTGCTGGAAGAGAAAAGCCTTTTTAGATAAGGATCATAAACTACGGCTACAATGGGGACACCGTTTTGAACCAAGGCTAGTGAAAATACGTTAGTAGGAATTCCAAGAACAAATGGCATAGTTCCATCTATAGGGTCGCACACCCAAACGTATTCTTTACCTTCTTGTTCAAAACTGATCTCTTCGCCGCGAACCCCATGATTTGGATAAGCTGCTATTACTTTATCTATAACTAGTTGGTTTATCTTCATGTCTGCTTCGGTTACGGGGGAGTTATCTGGTTTAATTTCCCTGGCGGCACCAATCGTAAAGTAATCTAGCATAATCTCTCCTGCTTCCAAAGCAAGCCTCTTTGCAAATTGAAGATACTCGTCCATATCTAAATAATAACAGAAGTCTTATAGCTTTATTTAGAAGTGGTGACTAAAGTTTACTTGGGTATTTGTTAAGCTTATAATCATGCATCATTTTCTTATCGCCCAAATAGTAGGCGCTGTAGCAGTAATTATTGCCCTAAGTGTGTACCAGTTTAATAACCGCAAGTTAATGCTAAGGCTAAACGCAGTGGCAGCATTTTTGTACGCTATATCCTTCTATATGCTTGGAGCTCGGACTGGAGCGGCGATGAATTTAATTGGCAGTGGGCGCTGCTTTGTTTTCACTAAAGTGGCACCGTCTCGAAAAAACATATGGGTATTATTTATTTTTATACTGATATCTATTATTGGTACGGCACTGACTTGGCAGGGCAATGTTAGCTTGCTAGCCATAGGTGGTTCAATATTTAGTGCAATTGCTTTTTGGCAAAGGGACCCTAAGACGATTCGGGTTCTTGCCCTATTAATTCCGCCTCTTTGGTTTAGCTACGATGCTCTATCAGGATCTTATCCTGGTATGTTTGTAGAGGCTTTTAACTTGGTCTCTATACTTATTGGCCGCTATCGTTTTGACAAAAAAGTAATTAAGGCCCGAGCATAATTGCTTATGGTTGGTTAGTTAAAGTTGCAGTGCTATAGTAACAATTATCTATAGTTAAAGGAGGCACTGTGCCAGAGCATTTTAAATATATGTTCGATCGTGAACACCCTATCGAATTAGATATGACTGATGGTCAGCAGCAAGCGGAAAGAAAAACACTAGAAGATATTGGAGTACTTGCATCTGAGACTATTGCTGCCATCCCAGAGTTTCAGGCTTTACCAGAAGTAAATCAGCAGATGATGCTGATGATGTCTCGCATTGCAATATTCGATGCAAATAGAGCCACGAATCCGAAGCTTGGTCTATCAAGAGATAATAACTTCTGGGCACTTTATATTATTGGTTCCCGGGCTCGACACGAAGAGACCGAGAGCAGTGATCTTGATCTACTAAGCGTTGGCACCTTCTTTAGACATCAAGGATTCTTACGACGTGAAAAGCCAAAACTCGGTGAGCTGGGATCTGAGGGTAGCCCTGATGTAAATATATTCGATGGGTATGATGCGATTTATCCAGCTAAACTGCCAACACGGTATAATGTCGGTGCAGTCAATAGAAAATATATGGTAAGAGCAACACCAAAATCTGGTCATCAGGGAATTCCAGTTGATTTAAGCGTAGTCGATTTTTCCTTTCCGCCACACAACGAGATCACTCTTACTACATTCCTGGAAGATATGGATGTTTGTAAAAGAGTTGTTGATGGACCAGATATCACAATACCACTCCCAAAAGTACCGATATTTGAACTCAGGTCAGAGCAGTTTAGTCCCTAGATCTGTTTGTTTTTGATTTTCTGTAATTTCTTATATTCAGCGAATGTTATATAGGTTTTTGTGTCAATAACCCGATCAACGAATAAAACACCGTTTAGATGGTCAACTTCATGCTGGATAACTTGAGCAACTATTCCCGAGAATTCCTGTTCGTGTAGTTTGCCAGTTTCGTCGTGCCATTTTAGACGGATGTTCTCGTGACGCATTGCCTTACCATAAATATCTGAACCACTAATACAAGCCTCCCACATACCGACTTCCGTGCTGTCAGTGCTGATTATTTCTGGATTAATAATGACCATCTTTAATTCCTTATTGTCAGGTCGAGTTGGTGTTGGCTTTAGAGCAATGACTGCTAGAGAAATGGATCGGCCGACTTGTGGTGCCGCTAAACCAATGCCATAATCTTTTGTCGACAGAGTATTTTGAATATCCTTAATAAAATTCTGGACATCTTCTGACTTTATTTGCTCACTGCTGAGCTTGGCAGTTTTTTGTCTAAGAATAGGATTTCCAAACTGAGTTCGTTTTAACTTTTTCATTCCTATACTGTATGGTCTAATTCAAGTATTAATTTATCTAAGTTCAGTATGATTATCTTCTTTCCTAGTACAGAAACTAGATTTTTTGTCTTTAAGTCTTTCATGATTCTGCTAACTGTTTCGCGCGTTAATCCGGCCTTGGCAGCAAGTTCTGTTTCGCCGAAGCTTAGACTATAAGTATTATCTTCATTCTCTGGTTGTCTGCGCCCCTCGACTGCCAACTCAAAAAGTACTCTCGTGGTAGCGTTCCCGCCCATAATATGAGCCATTCTTCTTAAAAGGATATCTGTACCTAGATAAACTCTACTGAGTAAGTCAAAAAGCACATCACTATTATTTTTTAGAAATTCTAGACTGTCTTTAACAGACGCTTGCCTGACCGATACGTTAGTTTTTGCCCCATAATAGAATTCATTGGGTTGTTTGTTAATTGCCCAGGACATTGGAAAGAATGCAGGTGGTCCGTACTCCAAAACAACTATCTCAACTCCGTGTTGATTTATGTCATAGACCTTAACTTTTCCGGTTACAAGGTGAAATATGTGCTCTGGATCTTCCTGAGGAAAAATAAATATATGCCCTTTATTTACGGTTTTTAGAGGGTACTTAGAAAAGAAAGATTCGATTTTGTCAGAAACAACCTTATTCATAGTTATGGGCACCTATCTATACTGCTGATAATTATAGGGCTACCCTTCTCCGGATCCTAATTTTAGGGCAAGTTTTATAGAAAAAGCATAATTAGTATATCTTGACTGTTTATCTATTTCTGCAGATTGGGCTATAAAAGTGGGGAAAGTAGTCTTTGGTGATTCTGCGCTAATTGACGTTAATACTTCATCATCAACAACCAATACAGCAGTTCAGATGGCCTCTACGCTTCATGGACAGCCAATGCGCCACTTGTAATGATCAAGCAGTCACAGGGCCCTAATATTGACTATAATTATAAGCACTTGCAGGTAGGGTGACTATTCAAGTGCTGTGCCTAATATAGGCGCACAACTAAGCGGTACTCAGGAATTTTTTTATCATTAAATCTCACACGTTTATAACTAGTGCTTATATTGAAAAAGATCACCTTGAATGTCAATAAAAAAGTTGATTTATACACAACTATTTTTGCTGTTATTGTACTTTATCTATAGTTAGAATATATTTTATAATCTACAATGAGTTTTGAAGTATGAGTACAAACACAAATGATCCCGAAAATGACCTGCCTAATCTGTTTAATAAAGTTGTTACTTTTTTAGAGCCGTCACTACTGGGTTTTATTATCTACATGATTATAATACTTGCTCCTGTGGTTACCGGACTCATACTAAGCAGAATGTCAGGCTCTACTTCGTTGAACGCTTCCGATTTTCAGGGAACATTCCTCTATTCGGTTCTTAGGGATATTAATAGTATCTTGAATGCGAAACAAGTGAACTCGCTCCTTGACTATGCATTTTGGGCGATTATCGCAACTATAATCTACACTATTGCCCATGCCCTAGTCGGTGGTGCTGACGAACTTTCAAGAGACCTTCGAATAAGGAAATATGTCTGGCCAAAAGGCAGCGACCGAAACAGACCTCTAGAAATGTACGCAGTTCAGTTTGTGTTTAGGATAGTAATTGGAATCGCAATACTTATCTATATGTTTAAACTACTGCCCGCACTTGATAGGTACTTTAATTTAAGTTATCTTCATGCCGAGAAACTGGGTAATGTGGGGTCGCTACTAACCAATATGCTGATCGAGTTGTTACTGCTACATATCGGAGTCCTGTTACTAAGATTATTCCGGATGCGAAACAGGGTTGTTGATTTCTAGTTAAGATCTTCGACTAGAATATCGAGGGTTATCAGATCTACAAGTTGGTTCACTTAACTATAAGCCTCCTGGTGCTGTCAGAAATATTGGTCATTAAGGTGTACTTGAATATTCCATATTTCTTTGCTATTTGATCTATTGAATTATTCTTCTTCGGGTCATTGCTGATTACTGTCACTACGCTACCTACCGTAATGTCATGACCACTCACGTCAAACATTGTGTGGTTCATACATACCCTACCTATAATATTTAGATCATTACCTTGATAAGCAATCGTTCCGACATTACTAAGCTCTCTTGGTACCCCCTCATAATAGCCAAGTGGGAGAACCGCAATTTTCATATTCTTTGGCGCAGTAAATATACCGTTATAACTAACCCGATCACCTTTAGCTAGCTGAGTAATCTTAATAACCGTGCTGTTCATCGTTAATATCGGCTGGAGGTTTTCAAGATCCTTATAGTGTTCATCGTATTGACTCAAGGGGTTAATGCCATAAAGTCCTATCCCGATACGCATCGAATTTGCGTATTTACTGTTTGCTCTAGTACTGCCCGCTGTTTGTGCCAGATGAATATATTGTGGTTTAAGGCCAAGTTTCTGTATGTCAGAAACAATCTCATCAAACATTGTAACCTGACCAGCGGTAAAGCTATCATCCTTATCATTATCTGCATCTGCTAGGTGTGTCATCACCCCTTCAAGTACAAGATAGGGTGAGTTTTTGATGACGCTCAAATAAGCATCGACTTCATCGAGCGCTAGACCGAGACGATTCATTCCTGTATTAAGCTCTAGATGAACCTTAACTTTCTTCTTTAAACTGGCGAGTGAACGTAGGCCAGCGATGTCCTGAACTACGAACGAGCACTTCTTTGTATCAAGAAAACTTGCATTCTTTGGGAGTATATAGCCGAGGACCAAAATTTTGTGTCTGGTTATATCGCGAATTTTGGCTGCTTCAAAATACCCATCGACTGCAATAAAATCACACTCGACTGAATTAAGCATCTTAGCTAACTCGATAAGACCATGGCCATAGGCGTTTGATTTCAGCACAGGAATAATCCCAATACCTGGATTTAACTGCTTAAACAGCCCTGCGTTGTGCTCTAGCCTAGACTGACTGAGCTCAATCATATTTAGGGTCTGGTAATTATTTACAGTGGCTTTATCCACTAACTTCTTTAGTTGTCGCCTAATCATAATTAAAAGTATAAACTAGTTAGATTAGGATTACTGATTAGGATTGGGAACGATCGACAATGATTAAAGAAATTATTACCGAATTCAGACATCAAATTAAATTTAGCTCACCAGTTCTAAGATCGTTAGCTGCTAGTACACTGTTCGCCTGTTTATATATAATCTGGCTTGCCTTCACACATAAATCTAAAATAGAAAAATTTGCACCATATATATCAGTGCTAATCCTATCAATAGTCCTAGCTACAAGTGTTTGCTGTAACGCATTAATCCTAGATCGAGAACATCTAAAAAAACGGATTATAAGTGGCGAGAGCATGGCTAGATTACTATTTATTAAAAACTGCTCACTTCTCATGATTATTGTGCCAGCAACGATTTTCATCGCTATAATTGTTGGCCTTATAACTTCGTCCTTCACCAAGTGCCTTAGTTCTGTTTTTATCGGGATATCTTTTACCATGATTTGGTTCTTTATCGGCAATATATTTTCTGTCATGTTGCCACTTAAGGCCAGCCCTGTTAAAAAAATCGTGACAACTAAAAGTTTATGGCCAAGTTATATTTCTGTCACTACTCTTAGTTTTATAATTTGGTACGGTGCAGTTTGGCTAATACTCCAGTTAGTAAACCTAGCTAAGTTGGGCTACACCGATACTAACCGAACCATTACCTGGATATTATTAATTATTTTACCTTCACTGCTACTTTGGCTAAGCAGTATTTACTTAGTGACAAGGCTATTTCATCAAAGACCAAAGGTAAAAACTAAATTAATTAGATATCTAGATTAGATACCTAGGATCTGTTTCTTTTTTGCGTCAAACTCGGCGTCAGTTAAAATACCTTGGTCTCTTAGTTGTCCAAGCTTCTCTAGCTCAGCAAATTGATCAGACGTACTCATTGCAGCTGGTGCCGCCTGTGGTTGCTGTTCTACTTGTGTACTTTCCATGTTTGATTCTTCTGCTTGTGATTTTGCACGAGAGCTGGCGACTGAAGCACCAACGGCAGCACCTACAAGCAAGCCTCTTCTTCTACCCATTCTAAATCGTGGTCCCATAGTTTATTCTCCTGTTCCTGTTTTTACGCTTTAGTTGTAATTTCTTGTTCTGCCGCTTCAACGTCATCAGGATGAATTCTACCCTCAGCAAGTAATACTCCGTTAGCGTTAGCGACTGATTGTTTGAAGCCCTTAGCCCAGAGGTGTTCAAACACTAACACGCCTGCCGAACTATTATTCTCAAGGTCTGCAGCAACAGCTTCAGCATCTTCTTGACTAAGTAGCCCTTCGATACTGTTGGCGTCCAGATTGAATGCGGAGACAATCTCTGCCGGCATATTTTCAAGCTCTATTATGCTAACTTGACCAGTTTCATCTTTCAAGATAAATAGTAAGTCGATAATTCTGATTAAGTTCTTGTCGATAACTTTTTGTAATTCATCAATGATCTCACCGTTGAAATTATTGCCTTTAAAGCCAACCGCAATATAGTCTACTGGTCCAAGCATTTATCATCCTCCGTTTTAACTTACTTATCTGTTTATTATACATCTAGTAGCTAAGCATTTACTAAGTTTTAATTATTAATCTGCAGAAAGGTAGCCCTTACGGTATACAGAAGCTTTAGCCATTAGATTAACTTATAGTACTCATCGAGCAGCTTAGAACCAACAATACTAATGTCAAATTGTCTGACTAATTTCTGCTCATAGTCATGTAGCTCATTACGTTTGTTTTTATCATTAACCAGCCTGGCTAACATATCTGCTAAGCGAACTGTATTACGAGGCTCAAACAGTAACTCGGGATTTTCGTTTAAGACTCCCCTGTAGCCTTCATTGTTGCCGCCTAGTACTACTCCAGCGCCCGATCCCATAGCCTCAACCACCATAATGCCAAAACTTTCACCTCCTAAAGATGGAAAAACTGCAATATCGGCTGTTCTTAAAAAGTTAGGTTTTGAATTCTCTTCAATGTATCCGAGAAAGGTTATTATATTTTTTAGGCCAAGTTGCCCAGTAAGTCTGATTAAGTGGCTCTCCAGTGGGCCACCTCCACCGATCAGAACTCGGATCTTTGTTTGATCAGATTTATTTAGTTGCCCAACTGCCCTAATGAAATATTCACAGCCCTTACGCTCAACGAGCCTACCCATAAATACAATATTTAGCTTGTCGCCTTGATAATTGGTTAACGGAGTTGCCTGGCTGAGTTTTTTTAAGTCAATTGGACACGGTATGACTTCAGAACTAATATTGAATGCGCTATCAGCAAATTTAGCAGCGGCCGACGACACACTAATGACTCTAGTTATACATTTTTTGGTCCTAAAGTTTAATAAGTTTAATATCTTTGCGCCAACAATTACATGTTTTGATTCCGGGAAAATATGAAAAGTGCCAAAAATTGGGATGTTTAATTTAGCAGCAACTTTAATGACCCTACCCGCCATTAGCGGACTGTAAGGCATCTGAAGATGCATAATATCAGGCCTAATTTGCTCAATTAACTTAGTAATTTTTTTCTTGTTGGCAAGTAATGGGGTCTCAACGTTGTTGCCGTTAAACGGCAAGGATACGGTTTTCGATAATGAATATATATTTTCTGACCGGATAACAGATTGACTTACTAGATAATGTACTCTGTGTCCTAGCATCTCGTAGTAGCTTCCAAGGCTCAATATATAGCTTGGAACACCCTCGCTTGGTTTAAGATTCCCGTCGTATACAAAAGCTATAGACAGTTTTTTTCTGCTCATTAGTGTGATTATATCTAAGTTCTATAGATCGTACTAAAAGTTGTTATTGAAAATGTAAGCAATATCAATTTTATTGACCTATCGTTGGTGCTATGATCATATATATCCCAAATTTCATAGGGAGATTTATGTCAAACTTAGAGTTTTACAAATTTAATAATTATTAAACTGTTTAAACTTTAATTTGAGAGATTAGTTAAAACTAGTATAAAATTTGATTCATGTTGAAAATTATTGCTATCCAAGGTGCCAAAGGCTCATTTCATGAAATTGCCACCAAAAAATTCTTTGGCAGTGGAGAAGTAGATATCCTATACTGCCAAACCTTTCTTGATGTATTTAAGGCCCTTGAGTCAGGCAGTGCATCTAGCGCTTTTGTAGCGATTGGCAATAACCGTTACGGCGATATCGACCATGTTTACGACATACTAATCGCCAACCGATTGTCTAGCAATACAACTAAGTACTGGATTAGTGGTGAAGTATATATCAATATTGAACACCACTTAATTGGCCTTAAGGGCGCACGAGTAGAAGATATCAAGGAAGTGCACTCTCAGGCACCAGCTATAGTTCAGTGTTTTAGCTTTATTCATCGCGACCTAAACAAAGCTGTTGCCATTGAAGAAGATGATACTGCTTTAAGTGCTAAGTATGTAGCTGAGTGGGACGACAAGACCAAAGCGGCCATTGCCTCCAAAGAGGCAGCGAAAATATATGGCTTAAGTGTTTTAGCAGACAATATCCAAGATGATGAAAATAATATAACCAGGTTCTTACTCGTGGAGCCGAACGAAGATACTCGTATTGATAACGCTTCAAAAACATCACTATTGCTGCGGACTTCCCATACTCCAGGCGCCTTATCCGAAGCCTTAAATTTATTTACTAAGAATGATATTAATCTGAGCTACTTACAGTCGGTACCAATTGCCAATAGACCATTCGAGTATAGATTCTATATAGATATAGACGGTGGTATTGAAAATAAGGCCGTCGATATGGCCCTATCTGGCCTCAGAAAGCTAGGCTATCAGTATGATATTCTTGGTAGTTATAAAAGAGCTACAGTTCCAAAGATTAGACCCTAAATAATTAGACACAGAACTTGTTTGGCTGATAAAGACGAGTAGAATATAGACTTATGGGCACAGTAATAAAAACAACTAATCTAACAAAAATTTATGATAAAAATGAGGTCTTAAGCAAACTAAATCTGACACTTGATGAAGGCCAAGTTCTTGGCTACCTTGGTCCTAACGGAGCCGGCAAGACAACTACCATTAAGCTGCTGCTTGGCCTGATCAGGCCATCATCTGGAAATGCTTCTATTTTTGGTCACGATTGCCAGACTGAAAAGCTAACTGTCCATGCAAGTCTTGCCTACGTTCCCAGTGAGCCAGCTTTTTGGCCGAATCTGACAGGCCGAGAAACGCTATACATGCTAAGTAAACTGAGGTCTGGTTACGATGAAGAATATGAGAAGAAACTAATCAAGCAACTAAATTTTGACCCAGATAAAAAAATCCGTCAATACTCTAGGGGAAACCGTCAAAAGATAGGTCTAATATCTGCATTTGCCACTAAAGCTAAGCTACTTATTCTTGACGAACCTAGCACTGGCCTAGATCCATTAATGGATCAGGTTTTTAGACAAAACATAGTTCAGGCAAAAAACAATGGACAGACTATATTTCTATCGTCTCACTTGCTTGAGGAGGTTGAATCACTCTGTGATCAGATTGCAATTCTAAAAGATGGAAAGCTCGTTGAGTCCGGTTCGCTGTCGCAGTTAAAACATCTAGCAGCGGTAACAGTTGAGGCAACCTTTGAAGGCAAGGTACCAGACGTAAAAAAAATTGATGGCGTCACTAATGTAAAAATTGATGGCCATAAGCTCACTTGCCAGATCAATGGCAGTGGCAATGAGCTAATTGCTGCCTTAGTTAAAGAAAAACCTAAACAACTCTATGTCCGACCAGCCTCTTTAGAGGATTTATTTTTATCTGTCTACGGAACATAGCCAGAGTTAAGGTTAATATGAAAACAAATTCTGCAGCGAAGTATTACACCAAGTTTACTCGAAGAAATAATCAAAAATCTGCAATTATTTGGTCAATCGTGTTAGTTATATATGCCTATTCGAAAATTATTGGTTACGCCAAGGGCTACCCAACCTATAAATCACGCCTTCAATTTGCTGCACTATTTTCTAAAACCAGTGGCCTTAGCGTTCTCACTGGTCCAGCGAATAACATACAAGATATTAGGGGTTATACGGTGTGGGCAGGATATATGTTTATGATGTTTGTCGGCATCATCTGGGGGATCCTTCTTATCACTAGATTATTAAGAGGAGATGAACAAAGCGAAAAACTTGATTTGGTCCTAACAGAGCAACTTAATCTAAAAATACTAACCCGTTCAATAATTAGAGGCATCAATTACAGCCTCTTGTTATTCTTTGTAACTCTTGCGCTACTACTAGTTGTTATGGGCAAAATGTCGATTATTAATATAGCCCCCCTACCGATGATCTTTTTTGCTCTAGCAATAACCTTGGCTGCATGGCTATTCATCCAAATCGGTGCACTAACAAGCCAGCTATTTTCAACAAGAAAAATAGCCTCACTTATTGCTCTTTCGGTGTTCGGAGTAAGTCTGCTTATAAAGGCAGTCGCTGACACTGGAAGTAGTAAATGGCTACTAAATTTTACACCTCTTGGTTGGTTCGAGAAGCTGTCTCCTTTAGTAAATACGAACTACCTATGGCTATTGCCGATTATTTTAACTGGCTTTGTTTGCTACGGCTTAACAATATATTTCTCGGGAATCCGAGATGTTGGTGAATCAATTATACAAACTGGAACTAGCACTAAATCACGTCTCAAGTCACTATCTAGTATTGAGCGAATGAGTTTTAGGTTTAATAAAAACCTAATTATTATGTGGTTAGGTGTCATTTTGATTATAAATTTTGTCTATGGCCTGTTGACAAAAATTGCTGCTACAGCAATCGCAGGATCACCTGGCTATAGCAAAGCTATAGATAAACTAGCAGCCTCAACCTCTACGCCCAGCATAGTTGCGACTTACGCTGGAGCAATCTTCTTTATAAACATGATAGTCATATGCTTTTTCGTTGTTGGCTGTTTATCTAGCCTCAGAAAGGATGAAATAAACTCATTAGACAACAACGTTCTAACAGGACCAACCAGTCGATACCGCTACCTTTTGAGCAAGCTTGACGTCTATGCAACTGGCTTAATAGTCCTGGCAATAGGATTAAGTATAAGTTTCTGGATCGGTACTATAAGATCTGGCGTTCATGATCTTAGTCTAGTAACTTTGATGCTTGCTGGAATAAATAGCATAATACCGGCTCTATTAATTTTAGCTATCGGCGTTCTGCTGTTTGGCATTGTCCCTAGAATCAGCCTAAGTTTACTCTACGTCGTACTTATTGTTTCGATCTTGATTAGCTTAGTTGGTAGCGATCTTTCAGTTAATCATTTTATAAACGACTTGTCTGTATTTAGTCATTTTAAATTTGCTCCGGCAGTAAGTATTGATTGGAAGACCAACCTAATTGCCATAACTATTAGTGCTATTCTTATTGTTATAGGCCTATACCGCTATAATCAGCGTGATTTAATAAGTGACTAGGTTCTTTGGTACATGGTGTAGTTATAGCCAACACCGTTTGAGTGTTTGGTACCTTCAGAGTAAACAAGCTTAAATTTCTTTAAATACTCAGGAAAAAATTTATCACAGCCGTAGTCGTGATGAATCTTAGTAATATATAGCTCGTTGGCTCGGCTGATTGTCTGTGAGTAAATTTCTGCCCCGCCGACTACCCATAGATCCTGATTGAATTCATTTAAGAACTTATCCAAGTCAGATATTAACATTGCACCATCTATCTGCTCGTCTAAGTGGTCTCTAGTTAGTATATAGTTATTGCGAGCCTCAAGACTATGACCAATAACTTGATACGTTTTGTACCCCATCAAGACGTTACCACCCTTGGTCTTAGTTGTTTCTAAGAAGTGCCTAACATCTTCAGGGATATCCCACGGCTGTTCGCCACTTTTTGCGATTCCATTTCTTGAATCAACTGCGGCAATTAATCTAAGCAAAATTTAACTCATTTCTTCTAAGCTGACTTATTAAGTAGAATGATCCGGTAACTAACACTACATTACTGCCTGAGGATAGTAATAATTGGTAGGCTTTATGCATATCAGGCTCAATCATTATATTGTTAAAACCAATTTCTGCAAGCGAATCTGCTACTTCACTTGGCTCAATCGAACTAACTGGTAGGTCTTGCGAGGTTTCAAAAGTTGTCAGGATAATCTTGTTAGCTATTTCACTAAGAAGTGGCAATGCTTTTATATAATCTTTCCCCTTCTTAAAAGATAGGAGTATATCCGGCTTAATTCCAGGATATTTAAGCTTAAAGCTGCTAACAAATGCTTTCATTTTCTGATAGTTATGGGCACCGTCCATAATCATAATCCGATCCGAGATTTTAATTTCATCCATCCGCGCAGGTATAACGATCAATTGACTGGCCTCTACCTGATTTTGAGTTAGCTCATCAAGCCCGTCCCGGTCCTTAATAAATCTAAAAACAAAGTATGCAAGAAGCCAGTTTCGTTTTTGATACTCTGGTAGATTCTCAAAATTATCACCTTTTCCATATAGATCTAGTTGCTCTTTTTCATTTGTTAGCAGAAGTTGGCCAGCATTTACTTGTTTGATCCACAAGTTAACCTCATTCATCACTTCATCTGCCTGCTTATACACTAGAAGTACGTTTCCCTTATGGATGATACCGACCTTCTGCTTGGTTATCTCCCTTAAGCTATGCCCCAGTATGTGCATATGATCAAAACCTATATCTGTGATCACGCAAATTTTATCTTCACGGTCAACTATATTTGTGGCATCAAATAACCCGCCCATACCAGTTTCTATAACTGCGTAATCGACTTTATATTTAGCAAATAGCCAGATCGCAAAAGCATACATCAGTTCAAAATATGAGGGCTTTACTCCTGAGTCTTCGACCAGACTTAAAAACTCTGAAATATTCATGCAGAATACTTGTTCACTCAGGCACTCGCCATTTATTTGAGCTCTCTCGCTTAATCTATCGATGTGGGGAGATACACTGAGACCAATAGTCATGCCTGTTTTAGTTAAGATGCTCGATACATAATAGGCGGTAGATGTCTTACCGCTAGTTCCGGCTATGTGAATAGTTTTAAGTTGATCGTGCGGGTTACCTAAGAACTCCATAAGTGGTTCGATTCTATCGAGTACCTTATCTTTGCCTGTTAGCTCACTAACTAATGGAACGTAGGGTAATAGGGCTTTATCAACTTCATCAAAAGTATGTAGTTCGAGTTCTCTATTCATATTCATTCTCTTATCTGTTAAGATAGTATACGCCTTTATAAATTGTACACGCACCCTTAGCTCAGTTGGATAGAGCGCCTGTCTTCGGAACAGGAGGTCGTAGGTTCGAATCCTACAGGGTGTACCATATTTGCTTTTTCTTTTATATTATGCTATTGTATAAGATATGGCGGTCAGTGAGTTAGTTAATTACGATATTAGTAGTGGCTTAGATGTAAGCCACTTTTCTTTAGTTGATCCTAGAAGTTATAGACGTATATCTATTCCTGGTGAGCAATTAATGCCTACTACGGTCGATGATGGAGTTGCTGAAAGAGTAGTTGTCGACGTCTACGCAAAGGATAGAATTTCTGGCAGTATTGATAGTCGTGTTCACTATACCCTACTAAATAGAGGGGTAGATGACCCGGGTATAACTCTTATAAGTCTACAAATAGGTGGTAGTTTTCAAGATCAAGGATTCCAGGATAATGTGGCGGAACTTATTAGGGCTAATCCAAGTCGAAGATTCTTAGTTTTCGATAATTTGGGTTATGGAAGATCTGATCCGCTAGCAAAAAGTGCAGCTCGAGAATTAGTAAGGACTGGTCGATTTGATATTTACGCAGAGACAGTCCACAAGGTTCTGTCTAGTGTTATCGAGGATTACGACTACTTGGATATAATCGGCCGATCAGAGGGTGGTCTAATTGGTACTGAAATGATATTACACACAGAAGGTGCACGAAATGTGGTCGTATTCGACCCTCCCTCAACGCCGATGCCACTCAGAAAACTATTTACAAAGTTTGCTGTTTTAGAAAAGGCCCATGGTGAAGCGTATCTTGAAGCACTGAGTCAGGCTGGGTTTGAAAAACCAGAGTGGGATTTATCGCGTGAGCAAATAGCAAAGATGCTCATCACAGATTTAATATTTGGTAGAACAGCGATACAGTTTAGAGATGGTCGTACTATGGCAAAGGGTAAGTATGGGGATATATTATCAGAAGCTCTTCCTCTAATAGCGAATCGTTATACGTTTTTATCTCCCCAGCAAAGCGAGATGAATACGCCGCAGTTTATCAGACAAATGATCATCAACTCCGCAAATAAGGCCTCACAACCACCTAACGAATTAGAACATGTAGTCTTCAATGGAACACATGCCTTTGCCTATGGCAACTCTAGAGCCCTGCCTACTCTAGAGACTCAAGCAAGTGAGTAAAAATAAGCATTACCTCGATTATCCTCGAGTTGACTATCCGTGACTTATGTGTTAGTATATTGACATGACAAATCCCGATATTTCTAGGGTTAGTTTACGCGAAACGGTTATGCCTATAGCTGAAGCCGAGGATCTAATCTGGAGAGCTTCAAGCCTGTTACTGATAAGAAATCGACGGCATCAACCTACTGCTGCTCACAGTGAGAGCCAAGACCTAATGTTCGGTAGATTATTTGAAAACTTAGCCGTAGTAGGTGGGGTGCAGGACGAGGTAAGCTTTAAGCACGTCGTAGCACCACTAGATGCTCAAACGATCGAAACAATAATGGCTATACAAGAAGCCAGTCCTGGGGCGCATATAATGCCTCATGAGATCGAAGACATTAACTATCATGTTGCATATGAGGTTAGGCAATATCTTGAGGCAACTCATAGGGGCAATCTTATGAATGCTAGAGGTAGCTCTTAAGCATACTGCTGTTTCGTAGTGCTAGTTTAGGCTGTTGTTTAACTCTTCAAGAACGCTAACCCATGCAGCTTCTGCTGCTTGTTTATTGTATGCGTACGGGTTGGTATCATTGAAAAAGGCATGACCACAGTTATCGTAAACAGTATCCTTAAAATCAACCTTAGCTTCAGCCATTCTGGCTTTTAAATCTGGTAGATTATCAATAAGGCCACTGTCATTTTTCCCATAAAATGCTCTGACCGGACATGTAATATTACTCAGTTGATCAGCAGACTGATCGGCATGGCCATAGAAAGGTAGGACAAGCTTTAGTCTCGTTTCATTGACTGCAAGTGCGTAACTATAGGTACCACCAAAACAAAAACCAATTATGCCAACTTTTTGACTGCTCTGTTCGTCGTCGTATAGAAAATTGAAACATGCTTCTAGTCTATTTAGTGTCTTAGCTCCAAAGCTTGGGTCATGAATAGGCGTCATTAATTTTCGTAATTCTGGCTGAACCTTATTTCTGGTTTCAGGATTGAATAAATCTTTTTGCATTTGAGCAACATCAGTTGACCCAAAATCTAACTCTTTTAGTAGATCAGGCGCCAGTGCTACGTAGCCCTCAGCAGCTAGTCTATCTGCTACATCTTTAGTATGTTTGACTAGACCCCAAACTTCATGCACGACAATAATTGCCCCTTTTGGTTTTGTCATAGGAGTAGCTAAATAAGCATCAACTACCTCATCGCCCTGTACTTGTATCATCTTTCCCATATAGTATTTACTCCCTTATTAACTACTATTTATTATTATACCCGTCTAGATACTATAAAGTTTGGATAATAGCATCTGAGTATAAGCTTGAGCTGAAATATTTTCGATTTAAAACGTTAATGCTATACTACCGATTAGATAACATTTTAAAATTACAACGAGAGTATATAAGGAAAATCTATGGATAATCAGAACGATCCGTCTATGCAACCAGCAAACCAAAATGAAGCTCCGGTAAATCCGCCTTCAGAGCCAACAGTAAGCGCACCGGTCGAAGCACAGCCAGCCCCTATTCAAGAATCAGCTCCCCAGCCGCCAACAGAGCCGGTCGTCAGCACACCACAAGCCGAAGTATCTAATTCTCAACCGATCGTTAATACTCCACCAGCGCAGCAAAATCCTGCGGCCCAGCAGGCGCCTATAGTGGATACTGCCGAAATTCCTAGTGTATGGCCAGGAGCATTTGCCGGTTTCAAACAAGTTAGGCCTACGATTAAACCAGTCGCGCTCTCAATCTTTTTAATCTACTTAGCGTATGAAGTAGTCGATATAATAGTAGTTTCAATACTAAAAAGCCAAACTATAGTAAGTGATCTTATTAACTTAGTTATTGGAACATTGCTCAGCGGAACTATTTTGAGCATTTATTATGCTGTCTTAAAGCATGAAGACGCCTCACTCGGAGTAGCGTTTAAAAAAGCTACTAGTAAATTTTTTAACTTACTGGCTGTAAGTCTAATAGTAGGGTTCCTAAGTATGCTGAGCTTCATTGCCTTTATCGTTCCCTTCTTCTTTATTGCCCCAAGACTTTTCTTTGCTCCATTCCTTGTTATGGGTGAGGGGCTAGGTATTGGTGAGTCAGTTTCAAAGAGCTGGAGTATGACAAAAGGAAATTTGGGAAAGATCTACGGAATTTACGGTCTAATGCTACTACTGTGTCTACTATTCATTACGATTATAGGTATCCCATTCGCAATCTATTGGTTGATTATTGCCTATGGACTTGCAGTTCAACTAGCAAGATTTATGTACGCTAATGATGGTACTGCTACTGTTCCTATGTCACAACCACAGGCACCCACAGTTACGCCTGCGTCTCCTCCACTAGCACAGTAGCTTTTACTTAGAAATACTTACTGCAGATATATTAACTATCTGATTGGTACATGGATTTACTGATTAGTTAATTTCCGCTTGATGCCAGCGGCGGATACTTCAAACGAAAAACAATATCATTAGAAGTGGCTACTAGTATAAAATTTTGATCATAGTAATAATCTGCCCTTTCGTAATCCGCTGAATAAACAACTATATTGTTGAAGACTTTTGAGTAGTTGGTCTGGCACTCACTTAGTGGTGCGCTAGGCTTCAAGTTGCTAATAACGTTCAATGCTAAAAAACCTTCTGGTTTCAAGGCGTCTCTCAAAGACAAAGCAAAACTTTCTGACCTAATTTCGTCGGGAATTTGATCTTCGTGATAGGCGTCGATAATAATTAAGTCGTATAGCTTTTTATTACGGTTCAAGAACTCTTTCCCGCCTAGATGATGAATAGTAGCTCGACCTTTTGGGTTAAAGTTAAAAAACTCAGTAGCAATATCATCGAGATCGGTATTGGGCTCAACTACATCAATCTGAATATCAGCTCTTATCTCGCTTATAGCGGTAGGTAGTGTATAAACGCCACCGCCTATTAACAGAATGTTCTTCACTCCCGGAAGCTGTTCAATTATCTCCATGAAGCGTTGATTATATCCAAACAACATAAGGTTCGAGCTGTCGAGGCCGATTCCGGATTGGGCAGCTCTAACTTTTCCACTATATAGCAACCTAGCAGGCCGTTTTGAGTAGACTTTCTCAACCACCTGGCAAAAACTATGTGTTGTCTGCTTCTCAAATAGAATACGTTCCTTATTGAATCCCAGCATTTTTAAATTTAATCTGTTAGAAGTCTATTAATATTAGTTACTAGACGTCTTTTTGGTTGAGCTTGGTAATGACTTTGGCCCTTTTAGGTATTTGGCATGTAACAAAACTTTTTCTAATGTCTTTCTAACTTGCTCAGCCTGCTCGTAACTCATACCCAGACGTGCAACTGACACTGGTTTTGACTGCCCTACAGCCTGCTTGAAATTAAGAAGTAGCCCGTTGCTGTCATAGTGAATATCCAGGGCATCGGTGTATAGAGTTTTTGCCTCCATTGCTAGAAGCATAATAATATTCTTTGAAAAGTCCATTGCTTGACCTAAGTCAGGCATGTCATCTTCGAACTCTAAAGAGTCAGGCTCAAACCCAGCTAAAGACCACAAACTTATGGCTTCTTTGTCTTGGACGTTGAAGTAATTGATTAGCAACTCAAGGATTTCTTCATCAGGCCTAACTACGCCATCTTCAATTCTAGACAATAGATGTTCTTCAATTTCCACTGCTCCCGATACTTCAGTAATTGTTTGGGCACTTTTCTGTCGAATCTTTCTTAGCTTACTGCCAAGAGATTTGAACGGTGTATTTGGCCTCGATTGATTACTCATAGTTAAAATTATACTACTGCCAGACAATATTTATGGCAAGCTTAAAAATTATAATAAAAGAGATAGTTAACCATCCACTCAGCTACTTGTATAATAAGCTTTAAATGAATATTCAAGAAAACGTCGATCTGGCCAACTATTCTACGATGCGACTAGGCGGCAAAACGAGGTTTTTAATTGCTGTAACTTCTCAGGATGAAGTTCTTGAAGCTCTAAATTGGGCCAATAGTAGGGGCCTAAAAATCTTAATGATAGGTGGTGGCAGCAACATTATCTGGCAAGACAGCGGCTTTGACGGAGTATTACTGGTTAATCAGATCAAGGGCTTCGAAGTTTTGGCCGATGATCTAAGCTCAACAACTATTAAAATTGGTGCTGGGGAAAACTGGGACAGTGTTGTCGGACGAACGGTAAACCAAAATCTCAGTGGAATTGAGTGCTTAAGCCTAATCCCTGGGACAACTGGTGCTACTCCGATACAAAATGTTGGAGCCTACGGTCAAGAAATTTCATCTAGCCTAATTAGCCTTGAAGCAATTGAAGTTGCTAGCTTAGATAAAGTTAGCCTGGTTAGTGAACAATTAGGATTTTCTTACCGAACGAGTAGTTTAAAACTGAACCCTGGAAAATATTTAATTACATCTATAACTTTAAAGTTATCTAAAGAGCAGCTAAAACCACCGTTTTACGCTTCTCTGCAGCTTTACTTAAATCAACACAACATAACTAACTGTAGCCCGGCTTCACTTCGTGACGCGGTAATCGCTATTCGAACGGCAAAACTACCCGACCCAGCAGTTGTGGCAAACTGTGGATCATTCTTCGCAAATCCAATAATCTCTAAACCCCAGCTTGATGAGCTTGAAGCGAGATTAAATACCCAAATTCCTCACTGGCAAGTAGCTAACGGTGAGCAAAAAGTTGCCGCTGCGTGGCTGATTGAAAATATTGGATATAAAGATGTTCACGACAACGTAACAGGAATTGGGACCTGGAAGAGTCAACCACTAGTTCTAGTTAATGAGTCGGCCAAGTCAACGAGTGACCTGTTTAAATTTAGAGACGACATCATTGCCGAAGTAAGGCAGAAGTTTAACATTGAACTAGAGCAAGAACCGCAAATACTTCCCAATTAGTTGTCGCTAGGCAAAGGGAAAGTTAGAGCAAATTTCTTAACATCAAGGTGGAGTTTTTCGAGCACTTTATCATTATCTCGGTTGTCCAGCGCCTGCTTCATCCACTCGGCTACTGTTACCATATCTTCCTCTTTAAGGCCCCTGGTAGTTATTGCTGGAGTACCTAAGCGTAAACCGCTAGGTCTATATGGCGGAAGCTTGTCGTTAGGGATAGAGTTACAGTTTGCACTAAGTCCTATCTTATCTAGTGTTACCTGGGCCACTCGGCCGTCAATACCTAGACTAGTTAACATGTCTATTTGAATAAGGTGATTATCTGTTCCGTTAGTAACTAGCTTAAAGTCTCGCTTCATTAGTTCCTCGCTAAGTCGCTTGGCATTCTTCAGTATTTGCTGAGCGTACACCTTGAATTCCGGCTTAGCTGCCTCATAGAAGGCGACGGCTTTTGCAGCTATGGTGTGTTCGTGTGGGCCTCCCTGGAAACCAGGGAAAACTGAGCGGTCAATTAGGGTTGGTAGGTTTTCAATCGTTTTTTCAACCGCCTTAAGTGGGTTCGATACCTTACCTTTTGTTAGGATCAGGCCGCCTCTAGGTCCCCTTAAAGTTTTATGGGTAGTTGAGGTTATGATGTGAAAACCGTAGTCAAATGGATTGTCTAAGACTCCAGCAGCTATTAAGCCGGCAATATGAGCCATATCGGCCATTAATACTGCACCAACACGGTTGCCGATTTCAGCAAACTTCTTATAGTCTAAGCTCCTCGGATAGCCACTAAACCCTGCTAGGATAATCTTCGGTCTAGTTTTAAGAGCTACTTTGAGCATATCGTCATAATCTATCTCGCCAGTTTCAACGTCCTTCATTCCATAACGAACGAAGTTGTATAACTTTGCGCTACTGGTAATTGGTTGTCCATGGGTCAAGTGGCCCCCCTGATCAAGTCTCATCGCCATAATCGTATCGCCCGGATCCATCCATGCTTCGTATACCGCTATGTTGGCCGGAGCTCCGGAATGTGGCTGAACGTTAGCGTGATCGGCCTTAAATAACTTTTTAGCGCGATCAATTGCTAGCTGTTCAACTTTATCTGTATTTTCTTGACCTCCATAATATCTTTTACCTGGATAACCTTCGGAGTACTTATTGGTGAAAATACTACCCATAGAATTAAGGACGTCTCGACTTACATAGTTTTCACTAGGAATAAGCTCAAGGCCTTCACGTTGCCTCTTTTCTTCGAGAGCGATAAGGTCGGCTACAGCGTGATCAATCATGTTTTGTTCCCCCTCTTGTTCTAGTTTAGCTAATTTACTTTAGTATCCATTTTTGGAATTGATGCAAAAAGTAATTATAGCTATATCATAAGTCTAATTGTAGCTCAGTAAGATAGATTACTACAAAAGAAAATCTGTCTTGCACTCCAGAGTTAATTGCTAGATAATATTGATCAGCACGAGTAAAAAACAAAAACAGTTATTTGTAAAAATATATCATAAATGGTAAAGTTATAAGCTATGCTATCATCAAATGAGAAAATTGGTGAACTTATTGCCCATATAAGGCAAGAACGTGGCCTTAGTCAGGCTGAATTTGCCCGCCGGCTTCATACTAGCCAGTCGGCCGTCAACCGGATCGAACACGGCAGACAAAATATGAGCCTTGAGACGCTTGGTCGCATTAGTGATGTCTTGAATAAGCAACTAATTAGCGTCACTGGCGGAGCTGTTAATCTAAGAATTGAGGGCGGCCAGGAACTTAGTGGCGAGATTACACTCAAAACTAGTAAAAATGCAGCTGTTGGCCTGCTTTGCGCCAGCCTGTTAAACGAAGGTTTAACCAAGTTTAAGTCATTCCCAAAAATAGAAGAAGTCTATAGAGTAATTGAAGTACTTGAGAGTATCGGCGTTAGTGTTAAATGGCTTCCCGGAAACGATCTTGAAGTTAGGCGTCCTAAGAAGTTGGCTTTAGATAAAATCAATTCTGTTGCTGCTAAGAAAACGAGAACTGTGCTGATGTTAATCGGACCGCTGGTTCATGATTTTAGTTCTTTCAAGATTCCATATGCTGGTGGATGTAAGCTAGGCACCCGAACGATTGAACCCCATCTATATGCCCTTGAAGAATTTGGTGTCAGTATTGTTGCCACCACCGGTAACTACAATATCACCGTCAAAAAGAAGCCAGCTGGCAGAATTACCCTTTACGAGCCTGGTGATACAGTTACCGAAAATGCTTTAATGGCCGCGGCCAAATGTGAGGATGAAACAATAATTGAGTTTGCCAGTGCCAATTATGCAATTCAAGAACTATGTCTATACTTACAAAAACTAGGCGTCAAAATAGAAGGTATCGGTTCGACCACTCTTAAGGTTAAGGGGCTCAGCTCAATTAAAAAGAATGTGGTTTTCTCTCCGAGTGAAGACCCAATTGAAGCTATGTTCTTTGTGTCCGTCGCTGTAACAACTAATTCAGAAATAACTATTAGGCGGGTACCGATTGCGTTTATGAGCGTTGAGCTGCTTAAACTCAGAAAAATGGGGGTAGTTATCGATCAAACTGAACGCTATAAGGCGAACAATGGTTATACCGATCTGGTTGATCTAACCGTGCATAAACATAATGGTTCGTTAAAAGCACTGACCGATAAGCTTCATTCCTTGCCCTACCCTGGTCTAAACGCAGATAATTTGCCGTATTTTGTACCGATTGCGGCAATTGTCAAAGGAAGAACCCTGATTCATGACTGGATGTACGAAAACCGAGCTATTTACTATACAGAATTAACTAAAATTGGCGCCCAGGTTGAATTAGCTGATCCGCACAGAGTTTATATCTACGGTCCAACTAAGTTTAGAAATGCCGATGTCGTCTGTCCTCCGGCCCTTAGACCAGCTTCATTGCTACTAATTGGAATGTTGGCCGCAAACGGCGTAAGCATGCTTAGAAACGTTTATACAATTAATAGGGGCTATGAAGACCTTGCCGAGAGGTTAAACCAACTAGGCGCAAAAATTGCTGTAATTCACGAATTCTAGTTATATATCTATTTTTTGCTATAATTCTTCGGTAACTTAATTGTTAATGCGGGTGTCGTATAGCGGTTATTATCCCAGTTTTCCAAACTGGTGACGGGAGTTCGACTCTCCCCACCCGCACCACTACCTTAAAATACTTTACTTTCTTTATGTATTATTTTATAATACAGGATTATGAATGCTTTTGACCCGACCGATATTGACGCCTGGTTAGCTGGAGTAGCTGCGCCTTCAGAAACACTAACCTCGATGGCCCAATTTAATGTTGATCTTGATAAGGAACGCTACCAGCAAGCTACTGACGATGCTGAAGAGCTTATTGATATTGCAGCTGAGACCGCCTTACTGGCCATAGGCAAAATAGGGACTGACCTTGAGCTAGTCTCGTCTTATACAGTCCCGAGCTTTTTGACAAAGATAAGTGGCAGATCTATCCGTCCAGTTGTTGAACACAGCGGCTGGGTAGTCGCTGCTGCATCAGAAAAAACAGACGGTGTTGCCCTCAGAACGGATGGGCTATTAACAACTTTTAGGGATGTACCCAAGGAAGTACCTAGACCCCCATCGTTGAATTCTGAACTAGGTAAGACAGGTGTCGTACTATCCTCTGCATCAGTATTTTTTAGAATCTTTTCTTTTAAAGGCTTTGATACACTAGCACCAAACGCTAGCCAATCCCTACTTGGCGAAAGGAATGTTGCCGCAGTAGAACACTATTTTGTTAAATTCTTAACCGCAAATAGAGCTAATTTGTAACTGCCCAATACAAAAACTAGCCTATTTGGCAAGATCTGTATTAAGCGCGTCGATACCTATACTACTTGGTATAATTACAGGGTATATATTTTTGGAATTATTTACGATTATAATGTCGGGGTTTTTGATTATATTAACCTCCATTAGGCCATTGGCCGTTGGATGCACATTAATTAACCTCTCGCTTAGCGCATCTCCAACCACCATTTTTGCAGCATTATTTTTTAGGGTGTACAGCTTAATAAGGCTAATTGATAGTGCTATACCAATAACAATTGCCACAAATAGCGCATGATAACCGACTCTTTTTGAACTTTTAGTCATTCCACTGCCAATTCTTTTCAAGCCCGCTAAGGGTGCTAGTTACGCCATTATTTACGTGAACCAGAACGAAGAAGTTGTTTTTAGAAGATGAGCTATTGTTGAATACACCCTCTTCAATAACAGATACATTTTGATTGGAATCATAGGCCTGAACATAATAGGCTACATCACCAGCAAAGGTTGTTGATGCCTGATTGACAACTTTAAAACCAGGCAGATTCTTAGCAACATCTGAATTAATAGCATTCTTTGTTGCCGGACCAAAGTTACTTTGGTTGAGCCCAGGTACTGAGTTAGTTAAGACCTTATATATATCTGTTGAGGTGGATATGGTAGTTCCATTATAGGCATTCATAGCACAACTGCCTTTATCGTTATTGACGTTTAGTTGGTTGGCAAAACCAACGTTATAACAAGGAGTTGATACGCTTAGAACAGATACGCCGTTTGCCGTACCTGCATTTGAAGACTTCTGCGCATGTAAGGCCGGATCGTTGGCAATAGCGTTAACCCAAACACCAGTACCAATTAAGACCGCTAGGATTGAAACTACCAGGCTAGATATTTTTAGACCCTTACTACTTCCTTTATAGGCTGTGGTGCTCAAAATGATACCGGCAATGCCAAGGACTATGCCTAGTATTGCTATTACTAGCCCTGCAGCCATGCCTATAATACCGATTGCCAGGGCTATAGCAGCTCGATGCTGCTTGGGATGTGGATAGGCGACAGCATAATTTGGCAGTTGTGTGGCTGGACTAGCCTGGGTTGTAGCTGAAGCTAAGTTGTTGGGGGTAATATCAACTGGGGTTGGTTGGTTACTGACTGGAGTATTTTGATAGACTTCTGCAACCGTACTTTGGCTATCAGACTGAGCTACTGATTGTTGGACTGGAGGCTGGGTTTGTGGTCGCTGAGGTCTTTGATTAAGCATTCCGTCGAATTGCAGTGAAGAGGCGGTACTAACCTGCTTATCTGGCAATTGAGTGAATACAGCTCGAGATGCTACCTGATTTACTGGTCTCATGCCATCCATAGCAGTACCCTGTGACTGAGTTTGAGGCGGTTTCCCTAGCTGTTGGCCACAATTGCCACAGAACATAGCTCCTTGGTCAAGGGGTTGCTTGCAATTGGGGCACAGAAACTCATCACTCATTTTTTATCTTTTGCCCATCGGGGCTTAAACTCTAGGAATATTTAAGCATGCATTCCACAGTGAACGCAATAGAGATTATGGTTAGGGTTCTGGTAGCCACAGGTACGGCAATAGCTATTGTGACCAACAACGCTCAGACCTTGTTCCCTATCCAGGTCACCGGCCTTCATAAACAGGTAGAAGAAGTTAATGCTCAGCCCGATTGTAATTACAGCTGATAAAAGTGAATAGATATTGTTGCCCGAGCTTAAACCAAAATCATAAAGGCCATGTAATACTGCCGCAACTAGAAGAATCGGGGCAACTGTATAGACTTTCTTGCCATCAAGTTTGCATTTGGCCAAATAAAAACCAACCATCCCGGTAATGGCCGCGTGAAAAATAGGCGTTAATACTAGTCTAACCATACCGGTACTAGCACCGTACTGCAGGGTGTATAGAATATTTTCTGGTAATCCAAAGCCAAGCCCGGCTAGTGCAAAGTAGATTATTCCATCAGTATGTTCGTTGAAGTATCGTTTATGGTAAATGTATATTGCTAGAGGCAAGAATTTGCAACACTCTTCTATAAAGCCGATCCCGAGAGTAGACATCAGCATAACACCAGGCGGAGCCCCAGCTTTAATGTCTTTTAGGGGGATGATTTTGCTTTCGAGATAAGCTGCAGCAATTGCACCGGCAAAGCCAAGCCCGGCCGCAAACCAAAGAGCCCCGATAGGCTCTTTCTCGCCATGGTCGCTTTTAATTAAGAATAAGCTTAGGCCAACCGCAATTAGCATAAACACGACGATTAATAGGAAAAGTAACATGTTTTTTGGTTTTTATTTTTTAGGGACCTAATTAGTAGTATACACCATGCTAGTCATGATATAATCACCTCTGTTATTATTTGCCCCGATAGCTCAGCTGGATAGAGCAGAGGACTTCTAAGCCTAAGGTCGCAGGTTCGAATCCTGCTCGGGGTACCAAACGAGATTAATTAGTAGACGTCAGAACCGGCGTCTACTTTTGTTATACTCGACCTATGCGTACCATTCAAAGAGACATTGTTGCCGGTCTTGTAATCTCAAAAGATAACAAGTTTTTATTTGGAATGAAAGACCCTAATGGTGGTGGTGTTTATGCCGATTGCTGGCATACGCCAGGTGGCGGTATTGAAGAAGACGAAACTCAGCTAGAAGCGTTAGCAAGAGAAATGCATGAAGAGATGGGTATAGATATATCCCAGGCGAAAGTGACTTTATTGGATGATAAGGGCGAAGGTGAATCGGAGAAGACACTGAAAGATAGCGGTGAAATTGTTAAAGTTAGAATGAAGTTTTATGTATATAAGATTGAGTTTGATAAAGATGCTGGTGACATACAAGTTAAACCTGGAGATGATCTCGAGAAGCTGTCCTGGACAGATCGCTCTAAGCTAAAAAATATCAAGCTAACACCACCATCAGTTGAACTTTTTTCTAGACTTGGCTGGCTGGGCTAAAGACTAGCGCTGCTCTAACTTCGTTAATGATGCTGTACCGATTAATTTATTAGCTTATCAAACGACTATTTTAGATTATCGCCACTGGTATAGATACCGCCATGTAGAGTCCTGCTCGGAAGAACAGGCCCGGCATAACCCGGAGGAACGGTGGCTGATCTCGTTACAATTGCCTTCTCAAATGTATTGGAGTCCGTCAGCTGCAGATCATACATTCTTTCTTTCTTAGCTGCCTCAACTATTGGCCCCGCAGAAGCACTTACCCCAGATGCAGTTACCTGTGTGTCACTTGCCCCACCTGTACCAGCAGCTAATCCTGCCTGAGTTTGCATTTCGTGAGATGCAGCATCAAATAATTCATAGGTCATAGCAAGATTTTGAGCTTGTTCATCAGTTAAGCTTCCACCGCTTGCAAGAACAGACTCGTAGCGTTTCTGATTTTTAAGTGATTTTTCCCAGTCCTCGGTACGAACATCGCTAAGCCTGAATGATGGACGAGTTACGTTTGTGTCTCTTAGGTACTTGCCATAAGCATCATCGTCTCTGCCAATATCCTTATGTACAACTCTTCCTGTCGAAGCATCTAGTGAAGGCTCTGCATACCTTAAGGCACCAAACTGACCCTTGTGCGGATAAGTTGCCCCCAGCCAGTTGCCTTTAATTTGACCTTCATCCCATTTGCCCTCTTCTGCGTTTCTGTCAAATGCAAAGCTCATTGCCTTGGCATCATTATTGGTTAGCGCCTTCTGCGTTGTATAGGCAAGACCTTGGGTTATAGCATGTTGAGAACCACCATAGAGTGATTTCCCTTTATTATAAAGCTGATTAGATATTTCCTTACCCTTACTATTAAAGTATTTTCTTTCACCATACGCACCGCCCACAGTTGTACCATCAAAGTTTTTCTGGCCTGCCAATAGTGAATAGCCGGCACCTGCATATAACAGATCGTCATTACCAAAACTTGAAAGAGCCTCTCTTCTCTCAGCTGCTTCTTTGTTATATCCAGCCACACGATTGTCGTTATTACCAATAAGATCTGCCGCCCTACTGACTGCACCCCTGAACCTCCTGCCCTTATAGTCTCTTGTTCCGATGGCTTTTTGTTGTTTGAATGTTAAGTCTTCACCAAGACCACGTTTAACCTTATTTCTAAGACTATTGCGATCATTAGGATTGCCCTTGATACCTTCTGTGATTTTCTTATTTGTGTTTGCTATTGCTCCATAGATACTACCAGTTAGGCCACCGGCCATTTTAAAAGCAAAAGGAATTAAGAATAATGGCGCTATTCTTACTACGGCAGCCATGAGTTGATTAAGCCACTCTTGACCACTTGTCATCTGCGACATAACCACTGCCCCGACATTACACATAGCAAATACGATCATCACGATCGGGTAAACCAATAGTGTTTTAAAAAGAAGATCCCACCATTTTTTAAAGTATTGCTCGGTATTCGGAAGTACATATAAAGCGAATGCTACAGGAGCTATCATAATCAAGAATGTTAAAATAGCTATTCGAAGTGTGAGTGTGAATATTACCCCCAGCACTGCTAAAAACAACGGCAGGATGACGAAAAGCATTATTACGGCTACCGCAGGACCACCTATCCAAAATGTTGCCGCTCCAGCACCCAATAATGTTGCTAAGCCAACGCTACCACTAATCCCACCAAAACTTTGATACCACTGCCCTGTAGCTTTAAAAGGTTGGCTAATTAAATCGCTAATTCCATTTGCTACAACATTGGTTATGTCGATAAGCCCTGCAACTATATAAATAGATAGGTTGATCAGAATAACTGCTAGCAGTATTCGTGGTAACATTTTTTTAACAGTATAGGCTTCAATTAGACCGCCGCCTACGGCTTCTGCAATAATTGCCGCGAGCAATGCTACCACCACTAATATGTTGCCATATATCCTGAAGCTCGACCAAACTGCGAATATTTGATCGGAAGAACTAAACGTAATCGGCGGTGGCTTTAACATGCCAGAAACTACATTTTCGAGTGCCTGTTCACCTGCTGCTATCTCTTCAATAATTCCACAAAACGCCCATGATAATGGGCCTCCACTTGTTTCGCAAGATGGAGCTGTGGTTCCACCAGCTCCACAAGCTGTGTTATTTGTAGCATTTAGTGTGCAATTGGTTTGAGTGGTCAACACTGACAAATTGGCAGGCAGCGTTTGTACGCCACCAGTTAATGTTACGTTTCCGCCAGTAAGATAAGCTACGCCACTGGCATCGTTATAATAACTTTCGAAGAAAAAGGTCTTGCTGCCACTCCTGCCAAGATCAATATTTTTAAATGAAAAGCTACCATCACCATTACTAGTTGCTGTGTGGAATAGAGCTCCACCGCTTGTGTCGGTTAGACTAGTGGCATTATTGTAATCTGCTTGTGTCGCAAATAAATTAACATTTGATCCGTCTGGCAAAACTACATTTTTTCCATTAACTGTGTAGGATAACTTCCCCGTTAAATTACCGGTTAAGGCAGTTTGAACCCCAGAACCAGCAGATGTTTGAACTGCTAAATTTTGAGTAGCACTAGTGCCTCTACCTAGTTGATCATAACAATTTAAATCAAAATTTCCTGTTCCTTGCAAATTTCCTGTAGCCTGAATAACGTACTTGTTATTGGTGCTTTCACCAGTAGCATTACAGCCAGCGTTTGATTCGGCTCCTCTGAAGTCAACAATTGTGCCGGTATATGATCCGTTAGAATAAGTCAGCTTAAAATTCTTCGGTAGGCCGCCTGTAGTACTGTTGTAATTAACCTTGTCCGGCGCGGCGGTTACTGTCGTGTTATTGCCAGGAGTTATGCCATTGCCTGTAAGCTTGATTGTCAGAGTAAAATGTCCTAAAGCGGCAGTTCGCCCGGCGAAAAAGAACATCGAACAAAAAACACTTAAGCAAATTACGAGAGCAAAAGATAATAATAGTGACTTATTTTTATGTTTAATCATTTACTATTTTATACCATAAAAAACGTCTCAGGATAAGCATAATCTTTAAATATAGATCATATATATTTCTTAAAGAAATTTCAGATGTAAAATATTACCATAAAATCTTTAGGATTTTAAGAAAGAATATGTACTATTTGCCCACTTTAGTGATAAGATTATATAAGCATATTAGAAATTCATCAAAACTTATTGATGATGTGAATGAGGGATCAAAATTATTACCTTCAAGAGACCTAAATTATTGAAATAAACAACAAATGGAAGTTTACGACAAAGAAAAAACTGACGACGAGTTAAGAAGCCTTACTGGTATCAGTAAAGACGAAGAGTCGGCTATGGATACGAGTGCTCATAATTCTGTTGCCCAAGATATCGCAGAACGTGAAGGCCTGACAGGATCTGGCTCCTCAGCAGAAAGTGGAAAAACTACCGATAGTAGTAATACCCCTAGTGATGAGCCGAATTTTTACGCTGGCGAAAGTGAATCAGGCAATGGTGGTGGTATAAAAAATTTCTTCTGGAGTTCTTCGCAAAGGAAGGCGGCTACACTTTTCGGTGGTGGTGGCTTGATTGCGACAATAGTATTTATAGTATTTGCCGTGATAACTTTTGCTGGACCTGCAGAAATAATACAACTTTCGCACATTCTGCAAATACCTTTCGCACATTCTGCAAATACTGATTCTGCGCGCACTAAAGGCCTACTTAGATACGCAAGAACGGGTGAAACCGGAGAAACAAGGGTTGGCTATTTGGGGAGCAAGATATTTGGAAATTTACGAGTTCAACTAGAAGACGCCGGCATTACATTCGACACAACAAGCTATTCCGGTAGACTTAACTCCGCAACCGTTGACCCCGAAAAAATGGCTGAAAAACTTTCTGACTTCTCTACGCTTAAAGGCATGTCACCAGCAGCACAAAAAGCCTTCATTGAAAATAAACTACAACTACCAGAAGGGTCTTTAATCGACGTAGTGGACGGAAGTGGAGCACCAACAGGCAATTTTGAAACTGCTAAGGGAGTTACTCTAGGACTTAAATCGGCCATAGCACTCAAGGACACAACCATAGCTTCACTTGATGACGGGGGCATTGTGTCGGCTATTAAAAATAGGGTTATGGGAGATTATTTGGGCATACCCTCCCTGTTTCACCCAATCAAAAGATTTATTGGGGATCCATTGAAAAATAAGGTTACTGCCATAGTTAAGCAGAAAATAGATGCAAAAAATGCCCAAGCCCAAGAAGATTCCTTAAATGACACCTTAAGCAGCCCGACACCTACTCCAGTTGAAGCTGCTGCAGAAGCAGACTTAAATAAGCAATTAAGCCCTGCAAAAAAGACCATTGGAGCAGCTGTCTTGTTAGCTTCAACAGTGTGTCTAATTAGATCCGTGGCCAAAGATGTTCCAGATGTCAACCGAGCACTTATTGTTGCACCGGCAGTAGCTCACTCAACTTCTATGATAGCGAAGGGCAGCCAATTTCAAAATGGAAATAATATGAATTCTAGCCAACCTAACGCAGCTGTTTCGGATCTTACGGATAGTTCCACTGGTCAAAATATTTGGTCAGGTCAAGCACTCCAAGCTTTGGAGAATCCTACAAGCTACGGAGGAGTTGAAATGCCGTTAGATTTAGCTCAAGGATTTTCAACGAGTACCACGCCTTCAGGCATCGACAACAGTTTGGGTCTTGGTGGTTTTGGGGCAGCAATTTGTAGTCCCGCAGGGTTAGTAGTTCAAGCCGGAGTTGGTGTTGCTTTGCTTGTATCTGGCTTCTTTGATGCTGGAACGTCTTGGGATGTTAGAGCTGGTTTTGCAGCAGGACAAGCTGGTGAATTTGCTGCTACCTCAGGGGTATTTGCTATGATAAAGCACTATGCGGTTCAAATTCTTTCTGACCACGGGGTTGTGCCTAAAGCATTTGCAGGTGCACTTGGCGGTAATTTACTTGCTTATGGAGCACGCGAAGCAGCTAATATTGGTGCTGTTTCTTCAGGGGGTGTCGCCTTGGGTAGTAATGCGTCGACACAGCTCGGCTATCAGGAAGCAAAACAAGCGAACGATGTTTTTGAGTCAAAAAGTTTAAGTTATAAGTTATTCAATACCGATGATCAGAAGACTTTAGCGGGTCATTTAGTTGATAATATTAACCCAAACTTTCGCCAAAATATTACTAACGTTGGGAATGGTATTTTAAGCTTTAGTTTAATTTCTAACATGCTTAAGAATTTAGGAACTATATTTAATATGCACGTCAGTGCCGACATCTCCCAGCCATACGATTGGGGATTCCCTCAATACGGTATTCCTGACAGCTTACTCAATAACCCGGCTTACGCGGATCCATATGCAAATGCTGATGCGGTTGCAAAATTATTAGATACAACCGGTGGAACAGCAAGTCCTTACATAGCCAAGGCAATGGCGTGTTTTGGGGTTACTATTAGTCAGCAGAACGGCCTATGGAGCGTAGTCCCGGCAACTGACGTTAATCCGAACGATCCGGCTTATACCGATCAAAACTGTGGCGACATCACTTCTGATCCTAACTGGGACAGTATTATTATGTTTGTCGAAGATAGTCGTAACATGGATGCAGTTTCCTGTTTTGTCGGTGGTAGCGACTCAGCACAATCCTGTACAAATTCTGGTGATCCTAACCTGGCTAGTTCAGGAAATTAGTATGAAGAAAATTCAAATGTCTAAATATATAAACCGACTAGTTTTTATCACTATTGCCTTTACGCTAACGATCATTCAAGTATTTGGCGCGACTGCTAGCGCCGACCTTAGTGCTTCACAAACAGCAGCATTTTCCGAAGGAGCTACTTACCTTGATACTAGTGTTTGCGACACGGGCGGGAGTAACACCGCAAGCGCTACAAGCACTACTTCAAGTTCAAACTCAACCGGTACGGTCACTGCTACTGACGTTAGCTACAGTGATTCGTCTCGTGGCAATAGACAAGTAGGAGCAACTGTCTACAGCCCAGGTGATGGAAAACCACATCCCTTAATAATATTTGCTCCGGGTAGATTTCAGAATTCAACAAATACCGGTTTCTATACAAGATACTTAAATTCCATAGCCCAAAAAGGATTTGTAGTTGCGGGCGCAAACTTCCCTGACAATAACAGTTACGGAGCTGTACCGAACGACGCTGCAGATATTAAATTTCTAATCACCCAAGTTGAAGCAGACTCTAAATTCTCGTCAAGTATAAATACTGCCAATGGAGTAGGTTTGATTGGTCATTCAGATGGTGGTATGGTTGCCATGTTGGATGGATATGCCTCAGGGCTTAGCGATCCTAGAATTACTGCCATAATGGCAGAAGATGGTGCTTGGTATCCTGGATACAATCAAGTTAGCGGACCACCATTACTCTTAATGCATGGCTCTAATGACACTATTCAAAATATATCATCTAGTCAGTCTTTATTCGCTAGCACCCAAGGTCCCTACCAGGGTTTTGCAACTGTGCTAGGAGCAGATCATTATCACTACATAGTAGATACAACCTCACAATATATTCCAGCTGTAGATGGTTTAACTACTGCCTTCTTTAATAGAGTACTGGGTGGTGATATTTCCAGTGCTTCAAGTCTTAGTGGAATTGCTCAACAATACCCTGGCTTAGTAAGTTTTCAAGAACACGGTAACGAGACTTCTATAGTTGGTAAGGCCGGTATATCGACTGGCAGCGGGTCATCTCAATGCTGTGGCGCAAGTGTTGGAGGCCCATCCCAAGGTGGGCCTTTGATTGACGTACAGTTCCCACAGGTAGCCGACACCGCAGCTTTGGCCACAAATATAGATAACTATGTTAAGTCAACTCAGCCCAGTTCACCTTTCGTTGGAATGGGGGCAATTTTCGTAGAAGCCGGCCAGAAATACGGAGTTAACCCTGCCTTAATGGTAGCAATAGCTCAAAAGGAATCTAGTCTAGGATTAAATCAAGACAGTGGATCTTACGATGCTTGGGGCCTAACCGCTCAGGGTGATGTTGCAAATTATCCGTACCAAAATGGAGAATATTACTTCCCGTCTTGGACTATAGGTATCTATGAATCGTCTAAATACGTTGGGAATAACTATGCTATTCCTGGAAGTTCACTATATTCAACAACCGTAGAGCAACTAATGACTCATTACACACCTGGAGACATACAGAATCAGACTCAGATTACTCTAGGGATCATGAATAAAATTGTTGCCGGATTAGCCGTATCAGGTGGTGGCGGGGCAACTACCGGAGTTGTAGGTGGGGCAGTTACTGGAGTTGGAGGTGGAAGCGGCACTACAACTACCGCAAGCTCGGGATGCGGATCAAGCTCAGCCTCTGCCTCCGGCCTAACTAATCCTTTCCCTGATGGTTGGACCCCAAACCGATTAGACATGGGTTATGATGGAGCATTTAAAACTGAAATCGTTGCACCATGCAGTGGCACCATGTCATATGTAGATGCCGATACTGATCATTCGTCCAACGGGGGATGGGAAGGTGCATACTTCACGCTAAAATGCTCTCAACAACCAAATGGGATTCCCACCGATACTTTTTATTTTGCAGAAGGAGTATCGCCCACAGTAACTCAGGGGCAAACAGTAACTACTGGTCAACAAATTGGAGTTCCAGGCTGGACCGGGTACTCTGAAGGTGCTGGCGGTATTGAGTGGGGATTGGCGGTTTCTAACGTTCCCAGAGAAACGTATGCTGCTAGTCTAGGTAATAGTGACTCCCCGGGATCACCGTCTAACTTATTCGTATTGTCATTTGCCAAGTGGGCCGAACAAAACTTGAATGTTGCTCCACCATCACAAACAAATCACGCAGGGGGATCATAATTATGAATGCCGATTTATTTAATAAATGTGAGGTCTAGCACATGAATATCAAAGAAAAATTAACCATCAAAAAACTAATTATTGGAGTTATCATTTTTATAGTTTTTATAGTTTTCCTTCAATGGTTATTGATATTTTTGCATTCCGGTACGGTAGAAATTTATACAAATAACAGCAAAAACAGCATCGAGCTTACTCCTGTTGTGGACAAGGTAGGTAGTGGGGCGTCAACATCTATCATTCATGCAACTGGTAAACTGACGGCTAAAGTTAGCACAGGTCAATACCAGGCAACTGTTAGCGGTAATAATAAATTTGCGACTCAATTAATAAACGTCAGTTTTGGTAAAACCTCTAAATATACAATAAATCTAAATAGCCCTTTGAGTTCTGAACCAGTTATTAGTGTTAATTCTCAAAATATTGCAGCTAGTAGTAGCAGGCTTGTTTATCTAAATCTTAGCGCCAATAACATTAACGCTATCGATAGTACCAATAATCTGTCCGTAATAAGCCCTTCACATTTCTTTGAAACAGTTAAATGGGAAACCGTGGACTATGGCGTTGGTCAAGATAATAACCAGCAGCTTTACCAGATAAACAACGATACGGGGAATATTACTAGCCTACCCTTCCACGCCAAGGGCCCAGAAGTTAATTATGACGTAGCGAACAACAAGCAATTGTATGTATCATCTGGGCCAGATGTTTATGTTAAACAAAATAATGGTTATAAGAAAATATTTACGGCACCCACTGCTAACTTAACTCTCGGGGCATCGACGGATAAGGTGGCTGTCGCGTACAAAACAAGTAGTAACGCTACGAATCAAAATGGTACAGAATTATCAGTGATCAACATATCGGGTAAGGCTGTAAAAACTCAGGCAGAAGATAGTATTAGTCATTTAATTTGGTCGCCAAACAATCAACTCCTCGCAAGCCTTGGTGAATCAAGTGTAGTTGTCTATACTCAGTCATTAGGTTCAATTGTTACAATACCTACTAACTATCCAGTTGGGAACCTAAGCTGGGTTAACAACAACACATTTGTCTACTCTGAGAATAATAATATTTGGTCGTTTAATTTAACTACTAAGCGTGCTGACGTTATAGCCAATGCATCAGTAGGTAATACAATATCGAGCTTATATGTAAGTGACAACAAAGACTACATTTACTATTCGACTGATAGCATAATTTCTAATAGCGACTCAGGGATTTATAGAGTAGGCTTGGATAATCAACAAGCTCAAACTATTGCTTATCAGTTACAGGATATTTTGCCTCAGACGCTTAGTGATTCAACTATAAGCCTAGTTAATTTCGCCCAACCGCCGACAATATTAGTAACCCCCCTATTCCCGCAAGGCAATGTAAATCCTGCTACCCTTAGCCAAGAAGCCCAATCTATGTTGCAGCAAGATGGTTTCAACATTAATGGTTTAAAGTTTAATATATATAATTCAAACTAAACTTAGAGATTTTCCGATATTTGTATCGATAAAAAAGAAATGAAAATGAGCAACAACGATATTGTAGCGCCAGCCTTCAGTAATGGCATTTTCTACACGTGCAATTAATAAAGTTTATCTATTATAAATATCTGATTATAATAGGCTTAAGCAATAAATCAGTTATAGGGAGAAAATATGGATCCTAATACACAAGTTGATGACTCAAATCCAGCGGCCAATAGAACAAAATATTCAGGAATGTCAGGCAATGAGATGTACTGTGCGTATATCTTGGGCTACATGCCAGGAGATCTACTGATCGGAAACAGTGTCTTTTCTATGGGGTATATTGGCTCAATAAAGACCAGCGTAAGAACTTTTGTCGGGGGCGAGATGGCTTCCTACACCAACATGGTCGCTGAAGGCAGAAGACTATCTTTAGAAAGATTCGAAAAAGAACTAGCCGAAAGCGGCGGTTCAGGCGCTAGCAGTGTTACAAGTGAGTTAATATTCCACCCAGGAAACGCAGAGTTTTTAACTGTTGGATCATCAATTCATGCAATGCCAAATCATGGTACTAACAGTGTATTTACAACCTCGTCTGATGCTCAGGAATTATTCTGTCAATGGGATGCCGGCTACCAGCCTCTTAGCTTCGTATTTGGTAATGTCGCCTATTCTATTGGTGTCGGCCGTGGCATCTTGGGTAGTATTAGGCAACTAGCTAAAGGTGAGGTTAAGTCATATAGCGGCATCTTTAATACCACCAGGAACCTGGCATTAAGCAGAATCTCCGACGAAGCAAAACAAAAAGGCGCTAATAGCGTTGTTGGCATTAGGACAAGTATCTTACCGATAGGTGTGAGCGGCGTTCAGGAAATGGTTATGATTGGAACAGCTTCACATAATTCAGAAATTTCGGCAATTGCCGATAGTGTCGGCGGGATTACGACTAGCGATCTCACGGCAGTTGAAACTTGGAACATAGCTAAACTTGGATACATGCCACTCAAACTAGTCCTTGGAACTTCAGTTTATTCTCTCGGACTTGCTGGTGGAATCATGGCCTCATTAAAGAATTTGGTTAAGGGTGAGATTAAAGAGCTCACCAATATGATCTATGGTGCCCGAGAACAATCAATTAATAAGCTTCGACAACAAGCAGAAGAGATTGGCGCCGATGACGTTCTAGGTATTAAGACATATATTTATAACATTGGTGGTGGTTTAATTGAATTCTTGGCGGTTGGTACTGCTGTTAAGAAAGCTCCAGGGATAAAAACTAACTCAGAACAATTGCCACCTCAGGCAATCATTACCGACCAAGATACTTTTGTTGATACCGCCAACACTTCATACGGTGTTGATCTACAAACGTCTGGCTATAACAAAAGAGGTCCAGCCTAGAAAAGCTGACCAGCACTGATCTTGCTTAGTGAGTAAATGGGCATTTGTAAGAACGTTTAATATAAGATATAATCACCCCTGTTGATAATCACATATCAGTGCTTTAATTATGGCGGACGTAGCTCAGTTGGTAGAGCGTCGGGTTGTGGTTCCGAATGTCGCGGGTTCGAGCCCCGTCGTTCGCCCCATAATTACTGGAATTATTTATGCCACATATTAATGAAAAATACGACTTTGTAATATCTGTGTTTATTGTCCACGATAATAAAGTATTACTAGTAAATCACCCCCGATATAACAAATGGATACCGATGGGCGGCCATATTGAACTTGACGAAGATCCCGACGAAGCATTATTTAGAGAGATTGAGGAAGAAACAGGCCTAGATGTAGAGATTCTAAGTCCTAGACTCTCAATGCAAGAAGTGGGGGTTAAATTTTGCTACACACCAATGCACCTTGAAGTTCATGAAGCAAACGCAACACATAAACATATAGCTCTCATCTACTATGGCAAATCAAAAACAGATAAGTACGTACTGTCTGATGAGCATACCGGCATTGGTTGGGTTGATCTTGAAGAATTAGAAAGTCCAAAATACAACCTTTCTGAATCAGACAAATTTTATTGCCGTGAGGCTATAAAAGAATCGAATTTATATATATCCTAGTAACTAAGCATGGTGATGAGTGTGTTTTGTTGGCGGCTTTATTCGTTTAAAGCGTTACTTGCCGCCTAACCAGAAACTAAATAGCATTAGAGACTGGTCTAGTTTTTGGATTTTACACGAATCAGTTTGGCTACTTTTAGCAAACCGAGCTCACCAGCTATTAGTACTGTAATGAGTACTAGCGAACTAACACAAAGCGCAGTAATCGTCAGATTCCCAAGAATTGATAACACTACACCACTAAGCACTAGTAAGATTGCGCCAGCAAACATCGGCTTACGCCCTTTAATAGGATAAGACTTTTGCTTAAATGTTAGTAAAAGACGGTAGATAAAGCCAAAAACTACGGCAGTTGCCAAGATAATATGAGCAATTAATATACATAAAATAACCATTACTTTGATAGTATAGACCCTAAACCTTAAGTTTTACTATAGCTTTTTGCTCCTTAGATAAATGGTATAATTGAAGGAGTTATCTTACTTAGCAAAAAACAGGGAGAAAATATAATAACTGTGAAAAAAATTGGTCATTTCCTTTGGCATTATCGTTTATTTAGTTTAGCGATGATCGCCTTTGTTGTGTCCTTGGTTTTATGGTTTTTGAACTACCATACTGCCGCAAACTACATCCTAGCAATTGTTTCAATTTTTGAGGTTATCCCCCTACTATGGGGAATGCTTGAAGATATTCGAAGTGGTAAATACGGCATTGATATCTTGGCAGCCACAGCCATTATTGCATCGGTTTTACTACATGAATATTGGGCGGCAATTGTTGTTGTAATCATGTTGACTGGCGGTGAATCACTGGAAGATTATGCCGAACATCGAGCACAGCGCGAACTGAATAACTTACTAAATAATGCACCTACTAAGGCCCACTTACTTAAAAACAATAAGCAAGTAGATATAAAGGTCGAGGAACTTAAAGTTGGTGATAAATTCATTATAAAACCTGGGGAGTTGGTACCAGTCGACGGCATTGTTATAGAAGGTGGCTCTAGCTTTGACGAAGCCAGTCTTACTGGTGAAAGCGTTCCTGTAGTTAAAAGTATTGGCGATAGACTTCTTAGTGGTTCAATCAATCTTGAGGGCCCTATAACAGCAAAGGCTACTTCCACATCAGATGAAAGCCAGTACCAACAAATAGTAAAGCTGGTTCAATCAGCGGCAGCTTCTAGAGCTCCTTTTGTTAGGCTAGCCGATAGATACGCTGTTCCCTTCACTTTAGTCGCCTATGCAATAGCTATAGGTGCCTGGGTCTATTATGGTCAGGCAATAAGATTCTTGGAAGTAATTATAGTTGCCACGCCCTGTCCACTTCTTTTAGCTGCGCCAATCGCTTTAATATCTGGTATGAGCTTAGCTAGTAGGTACGGCATAATTGTTAAGACCGGATCAGCACTTGAGAAACTAGCCGAGGCCCAGACTATTGCTTTTGATAAAACCGGCACCCTAACAAGTGGAAAGCTTGAAGTAGATAAAATCGTTGGCCTAAATGATTTTAGTGAGACAGATGTATTAACTTACGCCGCAGCAATTGAGCAATCATCAAACCATATAATTGCCAAGGCGATAATAAATCATGCCAAAGATCTAAAACTTAAATTACCTAAACTCAAGAAGCAGCAAGAAATATCTGGGCTAGGCTTAGTTGCAAACCTAAAATCCGAAAGGTTGGTTGTTGGTCGGTTGAAACTGATTGAAGACGAGGGCATCACAATACCTAAGTCACTAAAGCCAGATAAGCTTTTAGGAACAACTATGTTTATTGGGCTTGGCGCAGAGCTAGTCGGCTATATTACCTTTACTGATCAAATTCGTCCAGAAACTGCGGCAACACTTAGGAGCCTGCGTCATCAAGGCCTAAAGCACATGTTGATGATTACTGGAGATAACCAAGCTGCAGCTGATGCTATAGCAAAAGAACTATCTATAGATTCTGTTAAAGCAGAGGCCTTACCTGCGGATAAGCTAAAAGCCGTTGAGGCATTAAAGCTTCGGCCAGTCGCCTTTGTTGGAGATGGAGTTAACGACGCACCAGTTCTTACGTCCTCAGACGTCGGAATTGCTCTAGGTGCAAGTGGGTCTACCGCAGCGAGTGAGTCAGCAGACATGGTGATAATGCTAGATGATATCGGTCGAGTAGCCACTGCATATAAAATAGCCAAGCACACCTTTAAGATAGCCAAGCAAAGTATTCTTGTCGGAATTGGCTTGAGTCTGATACTGATGCTTATATTCTCTACGGGTCGATTCCAGCCTCTTTACGGAGCTATAATCCAAGAAGTTGTTGACGTGATAGTAATCTTTAATGCTCTAAGGGCACACAATATAAAGATTAAAACCTAGATTAGTTTTAGAGCTATGGCCGTAATTACGGGTACCAAAAAGTTATCTAGACCGTATATAGAAAAGTTCTCAACTATGGTCGTAAGTACAGCTACCAATATAAACAAATAACTAAACTCGACGCCCGGAGCAAAGGCTGAATATACAGCCATCAGTATTAGGCTCACTATAAGGAACGTGATACTGCCTATAAGACTCTTTGTGTGCCCCATGATGCTGTATTTTGCCTTCTTGGCATATCTAGTGCCAATTACCGCTGCCAGTCCATCAGCTAGGCTCATTTGCAGTAAGGCGATCATAAAAATCCACTTATCGTGCGTTACTATGGCAACTGAACCGACAGCTAGGGCAAAAAACAGTTCCCCGACAGTAGGTCTTTGGACACTGTGAATTGCATGGAAAATATTTAGATATTTAGAGATAGCTACTGACACAAAGAAAGCAACGCTGAGTAGTTCGATTTGAGTCCAGGTCAAATAAAATGGCCAGATTGCTACATAGCTTCCTACAACAATATGAACCATTTTACGGCTGAGCTCGCCATGAGGGTGTCTATGACGCCACCACAATTCATTTACAAGCAAGATAGCCAGAACTATCAATACGGTTAAGATTAGATCCATCTATATAATTGTACACTCCTTAGATAGTATGGTCGGGGATGCGGGATTTGAACCCACGACCTCCGCGTCCCGAACGCGGCGCGCTACCGAACTGCGCTAATCCCCGGTCTTAGATTTTGAACTGCCTAATTATATATCTTTAAGATGACTGATGGCTAGTAATGTCAATTTCAGGCATAAAATAAACTTTAACTTTAGATCTGCGTAAATAAAATAAAATTATTACATTCTCAACAATTAAAAAGCTACTGAATGCGTAAAAGTAATCCTTGGCTTTAATTTGTTTATCCCTAACTACAATAATTTTTGACTGAGTCAAAGCCAATGCCCCCTTATCTTTAAGCGACATCTTTAAGCCTGAAGTCGATTTGATTTCATTAAAGTTTTTTGTGAACTGGTCATTGGTAGATTTAGACTGCAAGTAAAATAAAGCTGCAAAACCTATTGTTATGACGACAATAGCTATTGATAAGTAAGTCATTAGTTTACGTGCAAGCTCTTTTTTAAACAACATCATGGATGACAAGACAAAACTAATAAGTAATAGAGCAGAAGTTATGTAGGTGGTATTCGCACCGTTTAAAACACTAGCTGGCAATAAAATTAGGCTTAATATGAAAATAAGATATACGCCTTTTGGCAGTCTTAATTTCTTAACCACTAGATCTGCACCGACTTTATGAGGGACAATATGGTTATCACTTTTTGGGAATAAGTTATCAAGGTCATCATCGAGCGACATATTGTCTGTAGAATTTGGGGATGGATGTGTTGGCGGTTGTTGTGGGGTGGCATTTTGAGCCACTGGAGAACCCACAGCCTGATTATGTGTCGGCACAGACTCATTATCTTGATAATGCTGTTGCGCTGATGTTTGTTGAGCTGGCACTGTGCTGCCAGTATAATTTCCCCTCACAACAGGGCGGGTAGGTTGCCTATAATTTAACTCTCTCCTGGGCTGAGGAGTGGGATGGCTACTAGGCGACCTAAAGTCGTCTATAAAGTTATTCTTATTTTCTTCTGGCATTTACGTTTAAACTTCTCTATATACATAATAAAGATTGATACAGACTATAGCAACTGTAGACATACTAGTTTATAGAATGGTCGAGCCACTAAACATATAGGACACTTGTATCTACTGTAGCACTCTCAAAGCCGTTTAGGCTTTGTAAATATTCAATTGGGG